>Ga0126371_10001801_pt1 | contig 18219 bp, 17 predicted proteins | sample PanSoiMetaPlot_4_FD_110145 | JGI IMG/M metagenome (GOLD analysis project Ga0126371, IMG submission 110145) | Tropical forest soil microbial communities from Panama - MetaG Plot_4 | ecosystem: Environmental > Terrestrial > Soil > Tropical forest > Bulk soil | place: Panama | collected 2016-02-17 | reverse complement strand
TTCCTCATCAACACGGCACGCGGGCAGATCGTCGACGAGAAGGCGCTGGTGAAGGCGCTCGCCAAGGGCACGATCGGGGGCGCCGCCCTCGACGTGTTCGAGCACGAGCCCAAGGTCCCGGCCGCGCTGGTCAAGATGCCGAACGTGGTGCTCACGCCCCATCTCGGCAGCGGCATCGTCGAGGTGCGCGCGCAGATGGCGAACATCGTGGTGGACAATATTCTGGCGATCCTCGAAGGTCGCCGGCCGCCCAATTGCGTCAATCCGGAGGTGCTTCCGGCGTAGGCGCGTGGCGCATGTTCCGGCGAAGTGGCCACCGGTTCGCCGACAAGAACATGCGCAAATAAAAAAGCCGCGCTTGGAGAGAATCATGGCCCAGCCCCTGATAGCGGTCACCGACAGCCCGTTCCCGTCGCTCGATCCGGCCAAAAAAGCGCTCGCCCGCCTGGCGCCGGAATTCCGCATGGCGAAGAGCGCCTCCGCCGACGACATCCTCGCGGTCGCGCGCGACGCCGACGCAATCCTCGTCACCTACGCCCGACTTCCCGGCGAGCTGTTGCGCCAGCTCACGCGCTGCAAGGCGATCGGCCGCTTCGGCCTCGGCGTCGACAACATCGATCTGCCGGCCGCCAAGAAGCTCGGCATCGCGGTCAACTACGTGCCCGACTACTGCCTGCGCGAGGTCTCGGACCACGCCATGGCGCTGCTGCTCGCGCTCGCGCGCAAGGTGACGTTCGCGAACAAGCTGGTGCAGTCGGGCCGCTGGGAGGTGCCGCCGATCGTGCCGCTGCGCCGTCTCGAGGACCAGGTGCTCGGCCTCGTCGGCTTCGGCAACATCCCGCGCGCGCTCGCGCCCAAGGCCAAGGCCTTCGGCCTGAAGGTGCTCACCCACGATCCCTACGTGAAGCCCGACGTGCTCGCCGCGGCCGGCGTCGAGGGCGTGAGCTTCGACGACCTGCTCGCGCGCTCGGATTTCATCTCGGTGCACGCGCCGCTCATGCCGGCGACCCGCGGCCTGATGAACGCCGCCGCCTTCGCCAGGATGAAAAAGGGCGCGTTCCTCATCAACACCGCGCGCGGGCCGCTGGTCGACGAGGCCGCGCTCGTCGCCGCGCTCGATTCGGGAAACCTCGGCGGCGCCGGGCTCGACGTGGTGACGACCGAGCCGCTGGCGAAGGATTCGCCGCTCATGGGCCGCGACAACGTCATCCTCACGCCGCACACTGCGTTCTATTCCGTCGAGGCGCTCGAGGAGTTGCAGACCAAATGCGCGAGCGACGTTGCCCGCGTGCTGTCCGGCGAGAAGGCGATCTACCCGATTTCCGCGTGAGGCTGTCGATCCGCCTCACGACTGCGCCGGCGCCTCGCGGCTCTGCAGCGGCTTCTCCTCGAGCAGCAGCACGCCGAGGAACGCGATCAGCAGGCTCGCGGCGGCGGCGAAGAACACCCGGCGGAAACCCACCGCCGCGGCCGCGCCCAGCGTCCCCGTGACACCGCTCGGGGCTCCGCTCAGCACGATCGCGCCGAAGACCGCGATCAGCATCGTGGTGTAGAGCGTGCGCGAGAAGTTCATCGTCCCGACCGCGGTGCCGAAGTGGTGGATCTCCACCGTGTTCTGCAGCACGATCGAGCAGGCCGGCGGCACCGGCCCGAACCCGATGCCGATCAGCGCCAGCAGCAGCTCGAACTCGAGCGTGTTCAGGCGGTCGGCGGTGAGCGCGAGCGTCACCACGGCCGCGATCGCGATCGCGAGCCCGGCCATCGGCAGCGTCTTGTAGTGGGTCATCCGCCCGTAGAGCTGGCCCGCGACGCCGGCCGACGAGTTCACCGTCACCATCAGCACCATCAGGCTCAGGCCCGCGCTGGTCGGCGAGAGTCCGATCACGCTTTGCAGATAGATCGGCAGGAAGATGTTGAGGCCGACGATCGAGCCCCAGCCGAAGCTGTTCATCATGAACGTGCAGCGCACCACCGGATCGCGCAGCATCGGCAGCGGGATCAGCGGCTCGGGCGCGGTGAGGAGCCGCGCCACGAAGCCGCCGCCGAGCACGAGCGCGGCGGCCGCGAGGCCGAGGACCTGCGGCGAGGCCCAGGGATAGCGCACGCCGCCGAGGCTCAGCGCCAGCATGAAAGCGGTGCTCGCCGACATGATGAGCAGCGCGCCGGCCACGTCGAGGCTGTGATGGCGCTCGAGCCGCGGCAGCCGGCGCAGCAGCCGCCAGCTCAGCATCCACGCGGCGACGCCCATGGCGAGGCCGAGGCCGAAGATCACCTTCCAGTGCAGGTTCTGCGCGATGAAGCCCCCGAGCGCCGGCCCGCAGGCGCCGGCCGTCGTGTAGGTCGCCGAGAACCACGCATAATACTTGCCGCGCTCGCGCGGGCCGGCGAGGTCGCCGAGCACGATCATGCCCATCGATGCCATGCCGCCGCCACCGAGGCCGTGCAGCACGCGCCCGCAGATCAGCGTGAACATGTTGGTCGCCGCAAGGCAGACGATCGAGCCCGCCATGTAGGTCGAGAGCGCGATCAGCACCGTAAGGCGGCGGCCGTGGATGTCGCTGACCTTGCCGTAGAGCGGGGTCACGGCGGCCGAGGCGATCAGGTAGGCGGTGACGAGCCAGGGCAGGCTGTGCAGGTCGCCGAGGTCGCGGCCGATGGTCGGCAGCGCGCTCGCCAGAATCGTCTGGTCGAGCGAGGCCATGAACACCGGCAGCAGCATGCCCCAGACGATCAGCTGCGTTTCCGCGTGGCTGAGCGCTGTTCGCGTCGGCGTCGGGGACGGATCCGTGGCTGCGTCCATGTGATTCAATCCGCCGTCCAGCCGCCGTCGAGCACCAGCGCCGAGCCGGTCATCAGCGAGGATGCGTCGGAGGCGAGAAATACGATGGCGCCGGTCAGTTCCTCGAGCTGGCCGAGACGGCCGAGCTTGATCTTGCCCAGCACCTCGTCGCGGAACGCCTTGTTCTCGAAGAACGGCCGCGTCAACGGCGTCTCGAGAAAAGTCGGCCCGATGCTGTTGACGCGGATGTTGTCGGGCGCGAGCTCGACCGCCATCGCCTTGGTGAAGCCCTCCATGGCGTGCTTGCTGGCGCAGTAGACCGAACGGCGCGCGGCGCCCACATGCCCCATCTGCGAGGAGATGTTGATGATCGACCCGGAAAGCTTCTCTGCGCGCAGGCGAAGCGCCACCGTCTGCGCCACGAAGAAGGCGGCGCGCACGTTCAGTCCCATGATGGCGTCGAAATCCTCGACCGTGACGTCGGCCAGCAGCTTCGGCCGGTTCGTCCCTGCATTGTTGACCAGCACCTGGTAGGGCGGGCGGCTGCCGAGCGCCGCGCGCGCCGCCGCGACGTCGGTGACATCGAGCACCAGCGTGTCGGCCGACTGGCCGCGCGCGCGGATCGCGTGCGCGGCCGCTTCGATCTCGGCCTCGGTGCGCGCCGCGAGCGTCACATGCGCGCCCGCGTCGGCGAGCGCCGCGGCGGCCGTGAGGCCGATGCCGCGCCCGGCGCCGGTCACGAGCGCGCGCCGCCCATCGAGGCGGAACGAGGCGGTTGGGGTGAGCTCGACGGTCATGTCCGATCCGATCGCAAACCTCAATTCTTGACCCAGAAACGGTTGGTCGCAACCGGCGCGAAGCCGAAGCCGCGATAGAGCGCGATCGCCGGCAGATTGCCGGCGACAGCCTGCAGGGCCAGGGCGCGCACGCCACGCCTCGCCGCCCACGCTTCGATGGCGGCGAGCACGGCCCGGGCGCCGCCTTGCCGCCGGGCATCGGGGTGGGTCGCCATGCATTCGACCACCGCGAGGTCGCCGTCGGCGACACAGAGTCCCGTCGCGATCGTCTGCCCGTTGCGCCCGCAGGAAAACCAGGCGCACGGCTGCGGGACCGCGTCGAGGATCTTCGCATTGGTCGCGCGCCGGTTTGCCGTGACGGCACCGAGATAGATGTCCCGCCATGCCGCATCGCCGGCGTCGGCGATCTCGACGTCGGTCGGGATCTCCCGCGCGCTCACGCGCTTCACCATCGTGGCGGTGGTCTCGCCCTCGCCATAGCGGCGCGCCTGCAGGAGGCCGGTCAGCCCATCCGGCGCCGTCAGGTCGTAGGTGTGAATGCGGATCGGCACGCCGCGCGCCCGATAGCGCGCCTCGACCTCGTCGAGCGCCGCCGCCGGATCGTTCCCCGAGAAATGCACGGTCGAGACCGAGTTGGCGCGCTGCGAGCCTCCGCCCGAGTAGCGCCACAGCCAGCCGGAGATCACCGCGGTCTCGAGGGCGGGCCATGCGCGCACATGCAGGCGCTCGATCGCCCGGACGTCGTCGCTGCTGGCCAGCATGGATATCACGCCGCCGATTTCATCGGGTTATCGGTCCAGGCGAGCTGCAACCGCACGCCCTCCAGGTCGATCACGCGGGACAGCACGCCGGGGTGCGAGACCGGCGCGCCGAGCGCGGTGGCGAAATTCTGGAAGTCGTCGAAATGGTTCGTCACATTGTCGGGGTTGAACGATTGCACCAGCACGACGGCGTCGTGCGCGCCGGCCGCCTTCGCCTCCACGAGCGTCGCGACGGCGCGATGCAGGAGCTGATAACGCAAGGTGCCGATCGAGGTCGACGGCGCGAGCCGCAGGCGCTCGACCAGGCCCGCGAGCCGGCGAAGCTTGGTCGGCGCGAAGTCGTTCCAGTCGTCGACCGTCTTGTCGAACGACTCCTTGACCTTGCCCTCGACGCCGATCACCGCGACGCCCGACTTGACCTCGAGGATCGCCAGCACGTCGGTCTGGCTCGGACTACGCTCGATGTCGTCGAATATGGTCTGCTTCTCGAAGATGGCCTTGCGCAGCTTGGCGTCGGTGTAGACCGGGTCGGTGTCGAGTGTCGCGCGGATCGCGGGCGGTACGTCATGCGCCGCGAACCAGCTGTGCGCCGTCTCGTAGGCCGAGAACCTGGCCTTCCAATGGACCTCGCGCTTGCCGAGGTAATGGATCACGTCCTCGGGCCGCGACAACGTCCTCCCGTCCCCGCCGACGAACAGCGGCCCGGCCATGTCACTCGGCCGCCTGCGCGTAGCCGACATTGCGCCGGCCGTAGCGGCGGACGCGCACGTTCGCCTGCTCGGCATGCGCCAAAAAGCCCTCGAGCACGCAAAGGCGCGAGCAGTACTCGCCGACCATGGCGCTGGCCTCGTCGGTCATCACCTTCTGGAACGTGCAGGTCTTGAGGAACTTGCCGACCCACAGCCCGCCGGTGTAGCGCGCCGCCTTCTTGGTCGGCAGCGTGTGATTGGTGCCGATCACCTTGTCGCCATAGGCGACGTTGGTGCGCGAACCGAGAAACAGCGAGCCGTAGTTCGTCATGTTGGCGAGGAAGTAGTCCGGGTCGCGCGTCATCACCTGCACGTGCTCGGAGGCGACGCGGTCGGCTTCCCTGACCATCTCGTCGTAGTCGTCGCACACGATCACCTCGCCGAAATCCTCCCACGCCTTCTTTGCGGCGTCGGCAGTCGGCAGGATTTTCAGCAGCCGCTCGACCTCGCCCATGGTCGCGCGCGCGAGCTTCTCCGAGTTGGTGATCAGCACCGCCGGCGAGGTCGGCCCGTGCTCGGCCTGGCCGAGCAGGTCGGTCGCGCAGATTTCGCCGTCGACGCTGTCGTCGGCGATGATCAGCGTCTCGGTCGGCCCGGCCAGCAGGTCGATGCCGACGCGCCCGAACAGCTGGCGCTTCGCCTCCGCGACGTAGGCGTTACCCGGCCCCACGATCATGTCGACGCCGGGAATACTCTCGGTGCCGAGCGCCATGGCGGCGACCGCCTGCACGCCGCCGAGCACGAAGATCTGGTCGGCGCCGCCGAAATGCATCGCCGCCACGATGGCGGGATGCGGTCCGCCCCGGTATGGCGGCGCGCACGCGATGATGCGCTTCACCCCGGCGACCTTGGCGGTGACGATCGACATGTGCGCGGAGGCGACCATCGGGTAGCGGCCGCCCGGCACGTAGCAGCCGATGCTCGCGACCGGGATGTGGCGATGGCCGAGGATGACCCCGGGTAGCGTCTCGACCTCGAGGTCGCGCATCGTCTCCTTCTGCTTCTGCGCGAAGTGGCGCACCTGGCTTTGCGCGAACTTGAGGTCCTCGAGGTCGCGCTTTCCGACCTGCGCGATCGCGCGGTCGATCTCCTCGTCGCTCAGGCGGAAGCTCTCCGGCTCCCAGTTGTCGAACTTCTTCGACAGCTCGCGCACCGCCGCATCGCCGCGCGCCTCGACGTCGGCGAGGATGCCTTCGACCGTCTCGCGCACCTTCGCGTCCGCCGCCTTTATGGCGCTCGCGTCCATTCCGCGTTTGAGCCAGCGGGCCATACGACTCTCCTTTCGCTCGGCGTCATCGCCCGCGAAAGCGGGCGATCCAGTATCCGCCGGCGCCTCGATCGATCCATGGCGTAACGGCGTACTGGATGCCCGCTTTCGCGGGCATGACGGCATTCGCAAGATTTCTATTTAATCGCCTGCGGGTTGATCGGCGACCCCGTTCCGCCCGTGATGATCAGCGGCGGGCCGCAGAAGAAGAACTCGTAGACGCCGTCCTCGGCGCAGTCCTCGGCGAGTTCCTTGAGATAGAAGATCTCGCCCATGCACAGTCCCATGGACGGAATCACCACCCAGTGCCACGGCTGGTTGGCCTCCTTGGTCTCGTTCGGCCGCACCTCGACGCCCCAGGTGTCGGTGCAGATCGCGGCGACCTCCTTCTCCTGGCACCAGTAGCAGTTCTCGAACTTGACGCCCGGCGCGTCGCCGCCCGCATAGCCGCCCCACTCCTTCTCCTCGAGGCAGCGCTCCATCTGCCCGGTGCGCACGATGACGAAATCGCCCTTGCGGATCTCGACATTGGCGTTCTTGGCGCACAGGTCGAGCTCGTCGTTGGAGATGCTCTCGCCGTCCTGCATCCATTTCACGCCGCGGAAGCGCGCGATGTCGAGCAGCACGCCGCGCCCCACCATCTTGCTCTTGGAATGCTCGATCCCGAGCACCGAGAGCCCGCGCGAGTCGATCAGCTTGGCGTCGTGGCCGTTATAGGCCTTGTCCTCGTAGAAGATGTGGCCGAGGGCGTCCCAGTGGGTCGCGCCCTGCACGCAGAGTGTCAGCGTGTCGTCGGCGTAGCGGATCCTGTTCCAGTCCTGCTGCCCCGCGACCGCGTCGGTGCCGGTCGCCAGCATCTGGTGGATCGGGTTGAAGCGGCCGCCGAACAGACCGGTCTGCGGCCCGGTACGGTCGAGCGGGATGCCGAGCGCGAACACCTTGCCGCTGCGGATCAGGCTCGCGGCCCTGACGATGTCCTCCGGGCTCACATGGTTGAGCGTGCCGATCTGGTCGTCCTTGCCCCAACGGCCCCAGTTGGAAAGCTTCTTCGATGCTTCCTCGATGGCGGCCTTGCCGACCTTGATATCCATGGGTTCCCTCTCGTGCCTGGCGATTGGGGGCGGATATTGCCCAGCGTCGGCGCCCGCGTCTACGCCAGTATCGGCATGCCGTCATGCGCCCGGCGTCGGAATCCGGACTTCGGTTAAATCTATCTTAGCGCCCCTGGGGCGGATCAAACACGGCCGAGCGCCCGCAGCACCACGTCCGGGGTCATCGGAATTTCCATGATCGTCTTCGCCCCCAGCGGCCGCAGCGCGTCATTGACCGCATTCACCACGCAACCCGGCGCGCCCGCGGTGCCGGCCTCGCCCGCGCCCTTGGCGCCGAGCTCGGAATCGGCGGTGGGCGACACCACGTGGCCGACCTCGATGTCGGGCATCTCGCCCGCCATCGGCACCAGGTAGTCCGCCATGTTGCCGTTGAGCAGCTGGCCGCGCTCGTCGTAGCGGCAATGCTCGAACAGCGCCGCACCGATGCCCTGCACGATGCCGCCGCGCACCTGCTCGTCGACGAGCTGCGGGTTGATCACGGTGCCGCAGTCCTCGACGCACCAGTGCTTCAAGAGCGTGACGAAGCCGGTGTCGGTGTCGACCTCGAGCCAGCTCGCCTGCACGCCGTTGGTGAACGCGAACGGCCAGCCGCGCGGGACATAATGCCGCGTCGCCATCAGCTCGGCCTGGAAGCCGGGCGGCAGCGTGTCGGGGCGGAAATAGGCGATGCGCGCGACCTCGTCGAGGCCGAGCCGCTCGCGGCCGGTGTCGGCGTCGACCACCGCGCCGTCGCGGATGTCGAGCGCCTTGGCGTCCGCCTGCAGGATCGAGCCCGCGACCGCGAGGACGTTGCCCCGCAGCACCTTCCCGGCCTGCCAGGCGGCCTCGCCGCCGATGCCCGCGGCGCGCGACGCCCAGGTGCCGCCGCCATAGGGCACGTTGTCGGTGTCGCCGAGGACCACGCGCACCTTGTCGAGCGGCACGCCGAAGGCGCTCGCGGCGCATTGCGCGATCACGGCCTCGGCGCCCTGGCCCTGCTCGGTGACCCCGCTCGCCACGAAGATCGCGCCGGTCGCGTCGAGCCGCACCGTCGCGCCGTCCTGCGACGTGATGCGCGCGCCGCCGACGCCGTAGAAGGCGGCGGACGGGTTGGTCACCTCGATGAAGCTCGCAAAGCCGATGCCGCGGTAGATGCCCTCTCGGCGCAGCCGCGCCTGCTCGGCGCGCAGGGCGGCGTAGTCCATCATCGCCACGATCTTGTCGAGCGCCGCATGGTGCGACAGCTTCTCGAGCTTGAGGCCGGTCGCAGTCGTGCACGGATAGGCGTCGTCGGGAAAGAGATTGCGCCGCCGGATCTCCACCGGATCCATGCCGATCCGCGCCGCTGCCATCTCGACCAGGTTCTCGGTCACCGAGGTCGCGATCGGGTGGCCGACCGCGCGGTACTGGCACATCACGTTCTTGTTCTGGAAGACGACGCGCGCCTGCGCCCGGTAGTTCGGGCACGTGTACGGGCCGCCCACAAGGTTGACGACCTGGTTCGCCTCGATCCCCGAGGTGCGCGGATAGACCGAGTAGGGCCCGATGCCGGTGAGGTCGTCGATCGCGAAGGCCGTGATGGTGCCGTCGCGCTTGACGCCGATCTTGGCGTGGATGCGGTGGTCGCGCGCGTGGATGTCCGTGACGAAGCTCTCGATGCGGTCGGCGACGAATTTCACGGGCCGCTTGAGAAGCTTCGCGAGCGCGACCGTCGCCATCTCGTCCGCATAGGTGTGCACCTTGATGCCGAACGAGCCGCCCACGTCCTTGGTGAGCACCCGCACCTGATGCTCCGCGAGCCCCAGGTGCTTGGCGAACAGGTTCTGCATCATGTGCGGCGCCTGCGTGCCCTGGTAGACCGTGAGGCGCTCATCGCCCGCGTTCCAGTCGGCGACGATCGCGCGCGGCTCGTTGGTGACGCCGGTGTGCCGGCCGAAATGGAAGGTCGTCTCGACGACCTCGTCCGCATCCGCGAACGCCTTGTCGACCTCGCCGGCCTCGTACTTGCGCTCGAAGGTGAGATTGTCGCCGAGGGAAGGATGGATCACCGGCGTCGCCGGATCGAGCGCCGTCTCCGGGTCGGTGACCGCGGCGAGCTCCTCGTAGTCGACGACCACCAGCTCGCAGGCGTCCTCCGCCTCGGCGCGGGTGCGCGCCACCACGGCGCACACCGCCTCGCCCTGCCAGCACGCGACCTCGACCGCGATCGCGTGCTGCGGCGCCGATTTGATGCCCTTGAGATGCGTGAGCACCCCGACCCATGGCGTGATCACTTGCGCCAGCTCGGCGCCGGTGACGGCCGCGATCACGCCCGGCGCCTTTTTTGCCGCCGCCGTGTCGATCCCGCTGATGCGGGCATGGGCGTAAGGCGAGCGCACGAACGCCACGTGCCCCATGCGCGGCAGCGTCACGTCGCTCACATACTGCGCGCGTCCCTGCGTGAGGCGTGCGAGGTTCGGCCGCGGCACCGAGCGGCCGATATAGGAGTTCGGCCGGTCGAGCGCGCTGAGCGCGGGGGCGACGTCGTCGCTGATCTTCATGATGCCTCACCCGCCCGCGCCCGCGCGACCGCCTCGACAGCGTCGACGATCGCGTGATAGCCGGTGCAACGGCAGTAGTTGCCGGAGAGATGCGCGCGGATCGTCGCGCGGCTCGGCACGCCGCCCTGCGCCAGCAGCGCCGCTGCGGTGAGCAGCATGCCGGGCGTGCAGAAGCCGCATTGCAGCGCGTTGCGCGTTCGAAAGGCTTCCTGCAGGTCGGCGATCGTGCCGGCGTCGGAGGCGCCCTCGATGGTCTCGACGCTCGCGCCGTCGCATTGCACCGCGAGCGTCAGGCAACCGCGCACGATGACGCCGTCGAGCGTGACCGTGCAGGCGCCGCACACGCCGTGCTCGCAGCCGACATGGCTGCCCGTCAGGCCCAGGTCCTCGCGCAGGAAGTCGACCAGCGTCTTGCGCGCGTCGACCCGTTCGCGCACTTCCTCACCGTTGACGCTGAGCGCGATGTGGTGGAAGCGCTCGCTCACGGGCGCGGCTCCGCGAGCTGCGTCATGGCGCGCCGGAGCAGCACGCCGGCGAGATGCTTCTTCGCCGCCCCCGATGCCTGCACGTCGTCGTGGGGATCGAGATCGTCCGCCAGCGCCGCGACCGCGTCCCCGCCGCCCTCGATCTCGGCTTCCGCGGCCTGTGCCCGCACCGGCGTCGCATCGACGCCGAAGAAGGCGAGGCGGACGTCCTTGAGCACCTTGCCGTCGGCGCGCGCCGCCGCCGCGAGCCCGACCATCGCGTAGTCGCCGTGCCGGCGCGCCAGCTCGGCGAAGCCATAGCGCTTTTCGCCGGTCGCGGCCGGCACGCGGATCGCCGTGAGGATGTCGCCGAAGCCGAGGGCGGTCTCGAACAGCCCGGTGAAGAATGCATCCGCCGCGACGCGGCGCCGGCCGGTCGCGTTGGCGATCTCGACCTCGCCGCCGAGCGCCAGCAGGCAGGCCGGCAGCTCCGCCGCCGGGTCCGCGAAGGCGATCGAGCCGCCGATGGTGCCGCGGTTGCGGATCGCCGGATGCGCGATGTGCGGCAGCGCGAGCGCGATCAGCGGCGCGTGCCGCGCGATCTCGGCGGAGCGCTCGGCTTGCGCGTGGCGCACCAGCGCGCCGATCTCGACCACGCCGTCCTTGAGCGAGATGCGCTTGAGCTCGTCGAGCGCGTTGATGTCGACCAGCAGCTTCGGCGCGGAGAGCCGCATGTTGAGCGTCGCGATCAGGCTCTGTCCGCCCGCCAGCAGACGCGCGTCGGGCTGCTGCGCCATGAGCGCGATCGCGTCGTCGACCGAGCGGGCCTTGGCAAAACCGAATGGCGCCGGCTTCAACGCGCGTCCTCCCGCCGTTATGCTCTGTCGCCATTGTGGCCGAGAAGCGGGGGGCGTCAATCGGACATATTCGCCCGCCCGCTAGCGCATATCCCGGCGAAGTGGACACCGGTTCGCCGATCAGGATATGCGAAACCAACTTGTGTGCGCAGACCGAAGGGGACCAAGGAAATGCCAGGAGAATTTTCCGACAAAGTCGTCGTTGTGACCGGCGGCAGCCGCGGCATCGGCCGCGCCATCGCGGTGGCGTTTGCGCGCGAAGGCGCCAAGTGCGTGCTCGCCTCGTCGTCGGCCGAGAACCTCGCCGCGGCCCGCGAGGTCGTGGCGGCGGTCGGGCCCGATCCGCTGCCGGTCGCGGCGGATCTGCGCACGCTCGCCGGCTGCGAGCAGGTCTTTGCCAAGGTCAACGGAAGTCACCGGCGCTGCGACATCCTGATCAATTGCGCCGGCGCGACCCGCGCCGGCGATTTCCTGAACATCCCGGACGAGGCTTGGCTCGACGGCTTCGCGCTGAAATTCTTCGGCGCCGTGCGGCTGTCGCGCCTGTTCTGGCCGATGCTCAAGTCGGCGCACGGCCACGTGGTCAATATCATCGGCGGCGCCGCCCGCACCGTCGAGGCGGAATTCCTGGTCGGCGGCTCGGTCAACTCCGCGCTCGCGAACTTCACCAAGGGCTTGTCCCGCCGCGGCATGCGCGATGGCGTCAACGTCAACGCCATTCATCCCGGCATGACCGCGACCGAGCGCACCCACACGCTCTTGCGCCAGCGCGCCGAGGCCGCCGGCCGCCCGGTCGAGGAGGTGCGCGCCGAGGCGATCGCCAAGAGCGGCGTCGCCCGCATGGCCGAGCCCGAGGACGTCGCGGCGCTCACCCTGTTTCTCTGCTCCGAGCGCGCCCGCCACATCCAGGGCACCGCGACCGCCGTGGATGGCGGGGCCACGCCGGGGCTTTATTGAGGCCTCCGTGTCCCGGATGCGGTGCAGCGGCGCGCGCTTGCGCGCTGGTGCACCGCTGATCCGGGACCCATCGTGCATAGGCGTGGGTCCCGCGTCTGCAGCGCACCACTTCGCTGCGCTACGTGCTGCGCTGCGCGCGGGACACGAGGCTCCCTTACGCCGCAGGCTCGCGCGGTTGGCGGCGCGATGCTGGCGCTGTACCAGCGCTACCTATCGAACAGCAGGCATCCCTTGGCGCCGAACAGCAGCGCCTGCCCGCACGGGCTCTCGAACATCTTGCGTCCCTCGTGGGCGATGCCCGGCACCGTCACGAGGCCGTGGGCGAAGTCGTCCGGATGCCGGCGCTGCATTTCGGCGATGTAGTTCATCATTCGGGCGACGCGATGCGGCCCCTGCGCCTCGCCGCTGCAGGTCTTGTTGAGCGAGGCGTTGTTGGGATCGTTGTCGGCGAGCCCGAGCAGATAGACCACGTCGCGGCGTACGTAACGCGCCTCGAGGTCGGCGACGCTGCCCTGCACGTATGCCGGCACGCCGGCGCCGAAGCCGTATTTCCAGGCGTTCTCCTTCGCGCAGGCCGGGTCGTGCAGCGGGCGGTCGGCGGCGAAGTAGACAAACGTCGAGGGATCGGAGACGACGTAGCGGACATGCACGCCCGCGGCGGCGAGCGCGGCCTCGCCCTGGCCCACGACCGCATAACGCTGCACCACCTGCCCGCCGGCCGAGAATCCGGCGATGACGACGGTCGTGAGCTTGGGGAAGCGGCTGCGATCGGCGAGACGGGCGAGCACGGCGTCGATGGCCGCAAAGCTGCTGACCGGCGCGGGCGTCAGCGCGTTCTCGCCGCCGGCCCAGTGGTCCCAGTGGAAACCGAGCGTCCGCGCCGGCAGCCGATGCGCCGCGATGTCCTGCACGGCGAGGAACTGCGGCGCGATCATCAGCACGCCCGCGACGGCCGGCCCGGCCTTGGTGCGGGCCGCGAGCGCGCCCGCGAAGTAGACGTCGGCGTTGCGCGTCAGGCCATGGAAGATCAGCACGGCACGGCGCAGCTCGGGCATCGGCTGCGACCAGTTCTCGGACGCGTAGACGGGAAAAAGCGCCGGCGCCTCGCCGGGAACCGGGACCTCGATGGTGGTGGGGGCCACGACCTTGACCGGCCTGGTGTAGTGCTCCTCCATCGTCTCGGCCTTGGCCGGGCCTGTGGCAAGGCAGATGGCGAGCGCGCAGATCGCGAAGCGGAAAAAGCGGCGTGTCATGAGATGTCCCGACACGTTGAGCCGGTCGGTCATCACGCCGCCGGCTCGCGCGCCTTCATCCAGTCGCGGATGTTGTTCGTGTGGATGCGGAAGTCGGGGTCGATCTCCTGCACCTCGACCGAGAGCGCGAGCGGCGTCGTCGCGAACACGCCCTCGAGGTGCTTTTGCGCAGCGCCGAACACCGTCTCGGCGACCAGCCGGCGCGTCTCCGTCGGGCGACCCTTGGCGATCCGCACCGTGATGTTGACGAAGCCGTTGGCCGGATCGTTGTCGGCGATGCGGTAGTTCGTGCGTCTCTCGCCGCGCGTGCGCAGGCCCGCGAGCTCGGAGATGCGCGTGCGCATCACCGCCGCATGCAGCGTCTCGAGCAGCGCGTCGAGCCGGATCTTGTCCTCGATATTGGCGGAATATTCGCAGATGACGTGCGGCATCGACGGTCCTCCCTGCGTTTTTTGGGCGTGCTCCGCGGCCGGCCGCCATATTGACCGGCGCGGATGGCGATCCTACCAGTTTGCGACGCGATTGCGAGCGCATGTCCCGGCGAGCGTTTGTCCCGGATTTCATTCGGGATGGCCGCCAGTTCGCCGACGAGGACATGCGCCAAATGTGCGGGGAAGGGACATGCGGCTCGCGAGCTACAACGTGCGCGGCCGGGCGAGCTACGGCGCGGTGGTCGGCGACGGCGTGGTCGACCTGCGCCCGCGCCTCGGGGCGCGCCACCCGACATTGGTCGACCTCCTGCGCGGCCACGGGCTGAACGCCGCGCGCGACGTGGCACGCGGCGTGCGCCCCGACTTCGCGCTCGCCGAGGTCGAGCTGCTGCCACCGCTGATCGCGCCGGAAAAAATCCTCTGCATCGGGATCAACTACGCCAACCGCAACGCCGACTTCGACGATCCCAACGTGCCGAAATATCCCAGCATGTTCTATCGCGCGCCCAATTCGCTGGTCGCGCACGGCAAGCCGCTGCTGCGGCCGCGCGCCTCCGAGCAGCTCGACTACGAGGGCGAGATCGCGCTCGTCATCGGCCGCGAGGGCCGCCACATTGCGCGCGAGCGGGCGCTCGAGCATGTCGCCGGCGTGATGCTCTGCAACGAGGGCACGGTGCGCGACTGGCTGCGCCACGGCAAGTTCAACGTCACGCAAGGCAAGAACTTCGACGCCTCCGGCAGTATCGGGCCGTGGATGGCGACCGACGTCGACCTCACCCAGCCACTGCATCTCGTCGTCACGGTCAATGGCGAGGTCACCCAGGACGACACGACCGCGAGCATGATCTTCGGCTTCGCGGATCTCATCGCGTACATCACCAGGTTCATGACGCTCAAGCCGGGCGACGTGCTGGTCACCGGGACGCCGGTCAAGAAGGGCCCACGCAGCGATCCGCCGCGCTGGCTCAAGCCGGGCGACGTGGTCGAGGTCTCGGTCCCGGAGATCGGTGCGCTGCGCAATGAAGTGGCGGACGAGCTATGACGCGCGCCGCTTGCATCATCGGCTGGCCCGCCGGGCATTCACGCTCGCCGCTCATCCACAACTACTGGATCAGGCAGCACGGCATCGCGGGCGAGTACCGCAAGGAGCCGGTGCCGCCGGAGGCGTTCGCGGCGTTCCTCGCCAGCATGGCCGCGCGCGGCTATGTCGGCGCCAACGTGACCATCCCGCACAAGGAGGCGGCGCTCGCGCTGTCGGTGCCCGACCAGCGGGCGCGCGCGGTCGGCGCCGCCAACACGCTGTGGCGCGACGGCGACACGCTGCGCTCGACCAACACGGACGTGGAGGGCTTTCTCGGCAATCTCGACGCCGCCGCGCCCGGCTGGGATCGCGACCTGCAGGATGGTTTGCACGATGTGGTCGTGCTCGGCGCCGGCGGCTCGGCGCGCGCCGTCGTGTTCGGCCTGATCGAGCGCGGCGCCAGGCGCATTTATGTGGTGAACCGCACGATCGAGCGCGCCGAGATGCTGCGCGAGCGCTTCGGCGCCGCAGTCGTGCCGGCGCAGTGGGAGGACGCACCCGCGCTGCTCGGCCGCGCGCCCCTGCTCGTCAACACCACGTCGCTCGGCATGACCAAGCAGCCGCCGCTGACGATCGATGTCGGCTTGCTGCCCGCCGGCGCCGTCGTCGCCGACCTCGTCTATGTGCCGCTGGTGACGCCGCTGCTCGCGGCCGCCCGCGCCCGCGGGCTGGCGACCGCCGACGGCCTCGGCATGCTGCTGCACCAGGCGGTGCGCGGCTTCTCGCTCTGGTTCGGCGTCACGCCCACGGTCACGCCCGAGCTGCGGGATTTGGTCGAGTCGGATCTGAGTTAGGCCGTCATGGCCGGGCTTGTCCCGGCCATCCACGTCTTGCTTACTGACGTGCGACAACAAAGACGTGGATGCGCGGGACAAGCCCGCGCATGACGGAATAGGCCGGGAGGGAAGGAATGCGTCGTATTTCGTTTGTCTTGCTCGTGCTTGGGCTTCTGCTGCCTCTGGCGGCGCGCGCCGAATATCCCGACCATCCGATCCGCTTCATCGTGCCGCAGGCAGCCGGCAGCGCGACCGATACGGTGGCGCGGCTGGTGGCGGCCGAGCTCGGGCCGATCCTCGGCACCCAGGTGATCGTCGACGATCGCCCGGGCGCGGCCCTCACCCTCGGCCTCGACCTGCTCGCGAAGTCCAAGCCCGACGGCTACACCATCGGCATGGGGCCGATCGGCGCACTCGCCATCACGCGCCACATGGTCTCGCGGCTCCCCTACAACATCGAGCGCGACTTCCAGCCGATCTGCCTGATCACCCGCGGCCACCTGCTGCTCGCGGTCTCGCCGTCGCTGCCGGTGCACTCGGTGCAGGAGCTGATCGCCTATGCCAAGGCCAATCCGGGCAAGCTGCTCAACGCGTCGTCGAGCAACGGCTCGCCTGGCCATGTCGGCGGCGAGCTGTTCAAATACATGACCGGCACCAACATCGTGCACGTGCCGTACAAGGGGGGCGCCGCCGCGATCCAGGACCTCATGGCGGGACGCGTGCAGCTGATGTTCGAGAGCCTCAACTCGATCGCGCCGTTCGCGCGCGCCGGCACCGTGCGCGCGCTGGCGGTCGGCAGCGACCATCGCTCGGCGGCATTCCCGGACCTGCCGACCATCGCGGAGGCGGGCGTGCCCGGCTACGAGGCGGGCACCTGGACAGGCGTGATCGCGCCTGCCGGCATCCCGCGCCCGATCGTCGACAAGCTCAATGCCGCCATCAACCGCGCCATCGCGTCGCCGAGCTTCAAGAAGCGCTTCGCCGAGATCGGCGACGAGCCCGCCGGCGGGAGCCCTGAGGATTTCGCCAGGCTGATCGCTGCGGATTCGGCGAAGTGGGCCGATGTGGTGCGGCGCTCGGGGGCTAAGATCGAGTGAGAGACCGTGGCCCCTAAGTCGTCATGGCCGGGCATAGCCGTTCGAAGAACGGCGTCGCCTCGCTCGCCTATGTCCCGGCCATCCACGTCTCTCGCTGAAAGACGTGGATGCCCGGGACAAGCCCGGGCATGACGGAGTCATTATTTCCCCTCACGCCATCTCCGGCACGTACGCGCCGGTATCGATCACCGTGGTGCGGCGCATGTCGCGCACCTGGCCGGTCATCTCGAATGGCGTCGCGCGATGCATGGTGCAGCGGTTGTCCCAGATCACCAGGTCGCCGGGCTGCCACTTGTGGACGTAGACGAAGCGCGGCTGCGTCGCGAACGCGATCAGCTCGGTCAGCAGCGCCTGCCCCTCGTCGAGCGGCATTCCGATGACGTGCGAGGCATGCGACGCGATATAGAGCGCGTTGCGCCTCGAGCCCGGATGGCGGCGCACCAGCGGATGCCGCGCCGGCGGGCGCAGCGTGCGCTCCTCCTCGGTCGGCACGTAGCCGCCGAGCTTGCCGCGCGAGTACCAGATCGAGTGCTCGGCGACGAGGCCGTCGAGCCGGCGCTTCATCGGCTCGGACAGCGCGTCGTAGGCGGCACGCGTGTCGGCGAACTGGGTATCGCCGCCGGCGGGCGGGATTACCCGCGCGTGCAGCATCGACCAGGCGGCCGATTTCTGCCGGAACGAGCTGTCGGTGTGCCAGAGCTGGTTGCCGAGTCGATAGACTGCGCGGGTGTCGCGCGCGTCGAGGATCGTGCCGCGCTCGTCGAGATTGGAGACGTCGAAGATCTCGCGGTGCTTCACCCGCGTATTGAAGCCGATGCCGCCGGACTTCTGCTGCACCGCCGGCGACACTTCGAGCGGGCCATAGAGCCGGGCGAAGGCTATCTGGCTCTCGTCGTCGAGCTCCTGGCCGGGCAGCACGCACACCGCGTGCTCGTCCATCGCGCGCTCGATCGCGCGGGCGAGATCCTCAGTTACCGGCCGGCTCAGATCGGCGCCGGCGATGCGTGCGGCGAACAGCGAATGCAGCGGCGTGACGGCGAGGTCCATGGCGGCGTCTCCTCCCGGGCGGGCGGGAGATCATATACGCAAAAAACCAAACCCGTCATCCTGAGGTGCGAGCGTAGCGAGCCTCGAAGGATGATCGGCAGAGGCGTTGCCGCAAGCGAGCAAGCGGCACTGCATTGCCGTCGCCCTTCGAGGCTCCGCCGCTGCGCGGCGGAGCGCCTCAGGGTGACGGTGATAGGATGGATAAGAACGCTGCCTCAGCTATGCCTGATGAACGTCCCGTCGCGCAGCTCGCTCACGGCCTGGCGCAGCTC
>Ga0126371_10001799_pt1 | contig 18225 bp, 17 predicted proteins | sample PanSoiMetaPlot_4_FD_110145 | JGI IMG/M metagenome (GOLD analysis project Ga0126371, IMG submission 110145) | Tropical forest soil microbial communities from Panama - MetaG Plot_4 | ecosystem: Environmental > Terrestrial > Soil > Tropical forest > Bulk soil | place: Panama | collected 2016-02-17 | reverse complement strand
GTAGCGTTCATCATGAGCGCACTTATCATCGTTGAGACTTGGACCGGCTTCAACTTAGGGGTTACTGAGGGTACGCTAGTCACGATCCTAGGCATCATAACACCTATCTTGGTGTACCTGTTCCCCAACTACCCAAGGGACTAGTTCCATGACCGTCGCAACCACCATTAACAAGATTACATTCCAAGGCGATGGTGCAACCACGGCGTTTGGCTTTAACTTTGCCTTCCCGGCTGGGTTAACGGCGAGCCAAGCTGCGGCGTTGCTGACGGTGGTGGTTGTCAATCCGTCTGGGCTATCGACCACCATCAACTTCGGTCCGGGCAATACCCAGTACCAGTTGCAGATACTGCCGCCAGTGTCGCCCAATCCAACCAGTGTGGGCGGCGTGGTCACCTACGCCCCACTTGGGGTGCCACTGGCGGTAGGCAACTTCATTACCATCACCCGTATTCTGCCTGATACACAGACGGTGTCGCTACAGGCCCAAGGTACGCTATGGCCAACGGTTGTGGAGCAGGTATTCGACTATTTGACGATGCTAACCCAGCAGCTAATCAATGCAGCTGGGCGCAACATCATGGCGCCGTCGACAGATCCAGCTGGGATCAACTACACCCTGCCATCAGCGTCGGCTCGTGCTAGCTCTGCACTCCTGTTCGACAGCCAGGGTAATGTCGCAACAGGGGTGCTCCCAGCGACCGGCTTCATATCCTCGGCAATGGTGCCGGTCGTTGGGGCTGCCACTATCCCAGCTGCGCGCACAGCACTGGGCCTTGGCACAATAGTCACTGAGGGCATTGGTGGTGGCCTACAAGATGATGGCGCCAGCAACGTCAGGGTAATCTTTGCCATCAATAAGGTTGGTGGGCCAGCCGCCGTCGTCATAGGCAACTACCTTCAAAGGTTCAAGGCCACTGGCCCACTAACGGTGACGCTAAGCAAGGCCAGTACGGCGTACTTCAATGGGTTTGGGTTCTGGCTAGAAGTGCTGCCACAGTCAACCGGCCCAGTAACTGTTGCCATCGACGCTGGTGACCAGTTCGAGAATCTACCGAGCGGTCAGAGTATCGTAGCGGCTGTTGGCTCCTCGGCGTTCATCAGCACGGACGCGGCGACGAACGCTACTTGGTATCTGGAACTATCACGAGGGGCACAGGCGACGGCACCGCCGGTTGGATCGTACTCCGGTGGACTGTCCATCGACGTCACTAGCAACACAACGGCGACCGCATCCGTCGGCTCTGTTGTTGTGAGCGATGGGCAGAACTACTTCACGACGACTCCAACCGGCGGCATTAACACAGCCACCATTGGCCCCGGTGGCATCGACGTTGGGCCGCTGGCTGTCAATACGTTCTATAATGTGTGGGTTATCTACGGTACCCTATCGGGCACGTCGACGTGGATCATGTCCCTTGCGTCAACCTTCACGGCGCTGAAGGCAAACCTTCCAGCGACGTACAACGCAGGGGCGCTACTCGGCGTATTGAAGACCGCCCCGGCCACGACGAATTTGATGGGTACTAGGCAGCGGTTGCGCCGGGTTGAGTACCTGCCCGGCGTCGGTGCAACCACAGGGTTGCCCACAGCGGCTACAATGACTGGGAATCAAGGTGCCCCCGCCACACCGACCTGGGTCTCAACTGCGCTGACCGGCATGGTCCCATCGAATGCAGCGTCGTACGACGTGGTACTGCTTGCCCCATCGATAGACCTAGGCGTTAATATAATGGCCGCGCCTAGTGGGAACTACGGCGCCAGTAGCTCTACAACTAACCCGCCGCCAATGATGTTCGGTGGCAGCCGAACTGCTGGTTCTGGCCTAGGTAGTAGCAGCCCAGCTTCGATGCTTGGAACCTTCCTTGGTACAGGGCCGGTGTTCTATGCAAGTAACGCCGGAGTAGGCTCCGGGATCTTCATCAAAGGATTCGATCTTAACGTGTGAGGTAACAATGCCCAGCACAACACGCAAGCAGGCCATAGCAATGGCTATAGCCGCCCATGACCCGTCTAAGTCGACGGCAGGTATACCCCAAGGGGTAGCGAAAGAGTTCAATGCGGCTGATGCCAAGACTGGCATCCTACGCAAGAAGAAGAAGAAGCAGGCCAATCCTCAAGAACCTGCGCCACCACCTATGAACCCACAAGGAGCTATGAGCAATGGAGGATACTGACGATCCCGGCCTACAAGCACTCTACGATGTTCGTCGGGAGTTAAAGACCATTCGTGAACTGGTTGGCAAGGTTATCTTCTACATCACCGAGGCCGAGTCCGAAGTCAACGAGAAGATGCGCCGGTTCACGATGTATATGCATGACATCCATGACATAACGTACATGTACGAACAGCGTGGGCTTCCGATACCGAATTGGATCAATAGGGAACTGGAGCGGTGCGATGATCGGTTCCGGCAACTGTTGAACGAAGCTCATCAGGAAGGCGGCACCTTTGCCAAGGTCCGGGCAGAGATGGCGAAGGACCCATTCGCTAAGTGGGACCACACCAGACGTATCGAGCACTTTAAAGGAGTCCTTAGATGAAACAAGGTAGCGCTAAGACGGTCCAGTCGGGCCACCATGTCGAACCTATCTCGAAGTCGATAAACCCCACCTACGTGGCGCAGATGGGGCAGATGCAGGGCAACCACGTCATGGAGAAGGGAGACATTCCCTACAAGACGGAATCTCTGCAACAGGGGCAGACCCTAGCAGCGCCAGAATGCAAGACCACGCAACATCACTCTGGATCACAAGGAAGGCACTAATGGCTATCACACTGGAACGTATCGCCACGCTGTTGCAGGTAGCAGAACTGGCAACTAAGTGGCCAGCACTCAATGGCATACTGGGCCTTGCCAACGACGAGCTTATCGAGGCCAACAAGGAGGCCCTCAAGCAACTTGAGGAGAAACGGAAGAAGGAAGCGGAGGAGAAGGCCAAGCAGTTGGCTGAGGCGAGGGCGGCCCAAGCGGCCGAGGAAAAAAAAGCAGCAGCATCCACCGCCCCTGACGACGTCGAACCAGCCCATGCAAGTGCAAGGAGAATCTAATGGCGAGACCCATTCTAAGCGAGTACGGGCCGGAGCGCACAGTCGGTCCAAAGAGCCTACCCGGCGGCGTCACGTCCGCTAAGCCACTACCATATAGCCCACCCACCGGCATCAAGAACATGGGCCACGGCCCCGGTGCAAACGCAACCGTCCACAAGGCAGGATCACAGGGTAGCCATGGAAGCGGAGCCTCAACAAGTGGAAGCCCAGGCATCGGAGGAACCCGGCACTCGGATGGATCCCAGTCCTGAGCCAGCTAACCCGCCGAAGTTCTGGGCGGCGGTTCAGGCTGCGCATGGCTGGATGGTGGATTGGGGAGGCGCAGGGACTGACCCAGTGGTAGCGTGGCTGTTCTTCACGGACTCCACCGACCTCAACTGGGTCGTGTACCCGTCGACGTCTACTCAAGTTCTAGGTCCGGGTTCTCCACCCTATACACTGATAGGACCACCATGACCACAATGATCGAAGTTGCCAATCGCGCCTTACAGGCGATTGGCACACGCACAACCATTGCCTCGCTGAACGAGAACTCTCCAGAGGCGAGGCAAGTCTCTATCGCCATCGAGCCTGTGCGTGACGAGTTGTTGCGCATGGCTCCATGGAACTGCTCAACTAACTTCAATTCCCTGACGCTCATCTGTGCAGCGCCGGGGACTCCTGAGAACCCCACGGCTGGAACAAACACATGGCAAAAAGGGACACCGGCCCCGCCGTGGACCTACGAGTACGCTTACCCACCCGACTGCCTTCGGCCACTGTGGATCGTCCCACAGTTTACGACTGGCTTTGCGTCGGGGGTTCCTATTACCACGGCCGTTACTGGAGGAGCCCCTCAGTACTGGAATGGACCCCCTGTCCGGTTCAAGGTAGCGATAGACCAGATCCTAAACGGCGTCCCAGCGGTGGGCGGCGCCGATATGAAGGTGATCCTGACTAACCAAGAACAAGCGATCTTGGCCTACGTGAAACAGATCCTTGACCCCAATGTAATGGATGGGCTGTTCGTTCAGGCATGGGTGGCTGCGCTGGCGGCAAGGCTAGTGTGGGCTCTCAACGGCCTCAAGGAACTTGCGAACGAGAAAGTCAAGGAGGCCAACCAATACATCATCCTTGCCCGACAGGCGGATGGCAACGAGGGCCTTACAGTGAATGATGTCACGCCTGACTGGATCCGTATCCGGGGCATCGACTTCCCGAATGACTATGGTTGGACCCCCGCCCAGTTTGATTGGGGCAACATGCTTACGATGTACTGATGTCACACAATATTATCCAAGCCAGCTTTGCGCATGGCGAGTTGTCACCGTCCCTACTCGCTCGGGTCGATCTAAAGCAGTATCGAACTGGCTGCGCCCGGATGAGGAACTTCTTCGTCGATTATCGGTCAGGGACTAGCACTAGGCAAGGCACCAAGTTCGTGGTGCAGTGCCTCAGTCTGGGCGCTAGGGTCATCCCGTTCCAGACCAGCGTGCTGACCCCATACGTGCTGGAGTTCGGTGACCACTATGTCCGGCCGACCTCGTTTGGGGCGTCGGTGCTCGAGACCCCATTCACTATCACTGGGATTACGAATGGTAACCCAATGTCGATAACGGCCCTCGGCAACAACTTTGCCGTTGGGGACTGGGTATTCGTCAACGGCGTCGTGGGGATGCCCGAGGTTAACGGCCGGTTCTTCCAAGTCTCCTCGACTAGCCCGTTGTCGTTTGTCAGTGTGCAGAATGGAGCGTTGATCAACTCGCTAGGCTATGGGACGTACTCTGCTGGTGGCACAATCGGCAGAGTGTACAAGTTCTCATCCCCATATGCTGTTGCTGATCTGCCCCTGTTGAAGTACGTGCAGATCAGCAACACCATGTACCTCACTCATCCGAGCTATCCGCCGACTACGCTGACCTTTAACTCGCCTACAAACTGGACCTTTGCCACTATCCCTTTCGGTACAACCGTGGGGACCCCTACAAGCGTGACCGCCGTGCCGAGTACAGGTGGGACCGCCAACTTCTCGTATATCGTCACAGCGTCAGATAGCCAAAATCAGGAAGGAATAGCCAGTGCCCCAGCCAACTGCACCTCAGTTAACATTGGAACAACAGCTGGAACTATTCGAATTAGCTGGACAGCGCCCGCCGGTGGCGCAGCCTCCTACAACGTTTACAAAGCGGAGCCCAGCTACTCCGGAACTATCCCTGTCGGTGCATCCTACGGGTTCATCGGCAGTACTAATGCTACTACCTTCGACGACACCAACATAGTACCTGACTTTGTCACATCACCACCTATTGTGCAGAACCCATTTGCTGGAGGTAACAATCCCGGCACAGCTTGCTTCTTCCAGCAGCGGCTGTACTACGGAGGATCCAACCAGTTTCCCCAAACCTTCTGGGGAAGCCAGCCCGGCTTCTATAATAACTTCAATATATCCGATCCTATACAGGAGGACGACGCCATTACGGGAACACTGGTTTCACTGCAAGTGAACCAGATCAAGTGGATGGTGCCGATGCCCGGGGGATTACTGATTGGTACTGCGCGGGGAACGTGGCAGCTGTCGGCTGGCCAGTTCGGCTCGTCGACAGCTGTTACACCGACCAATGCCGTTGCCACGCCACAGGCCTACTACGGAGCAAGCGATGTACCACCCCTTGTTATTGGGATTGATGTGCTGTTTGTGCAACGAAGTGGCACCGTGCGTGACCTGTCCTACAGTATCTACAATAACATCTATCAAGGAGTCGACGCCTCTATCTTATCCAATCACCTGTTCTTCGGAACGCCAATTATTCAATGGACCTATGCCGATGAGCCGTTCCGAGTTGTGTGGGCTGTGCGCTCTGATGGACAGCTGCTATCGCTGACTTACGTTAAGGAGCAGGAGATGCTGGGCTGGTGCCGACACGATACGCTGGGGGCGTTCAAGTCGGTTTGCTCTGTGCTCGAGAACACGCTGGATGCACCGTACTTCGTCGTGCGCCGTGTGATCAATGGACAGATCTTAGATTATGTTGAGCGGATGGCGGATCGCACCTTCCCATATGGGGCAGAGGACGCTTGGTCAGTTGACTTTGGCAGCCAGACGGCTGGCTCGTTCCCTCAGGCGAACCTGACCATTGATAAGCCCATCGGCACAGCCACATTCAAGGCCGATGCCGCTGTGTTCGACCCTACTATGGTGGGGAAGGTTATCAGAGCCGACGGCGGCGTTGCTACCATTACCAACTTTATCTCAGCGTTGCAGGTACAGGCAACCTATGATCGGCTGCCGACGCAGCTTACACCAGATGATCCAAACAATACGCCGTTGCCAGTGACGGCCGGTAACTGGTCTATCTGGACAAAGATCACTAGGGTCCTTGGCCTCGACTACCTCGAGGGCCAGACGGTACAGATCCTTGCCGACGGGGACGTCATCACTCCGCAGCAAGTGGTCGGCGGCCAGATCACACTATCGCAGCCAGCCTCCAAGATCACCGTGGGGATCCAGTACGTCTGCCAGTTGCAGACGATGTACATGGATCTGACCAACGAACTAGATAGCATACAGGGCAAGCGCAAGAGCTACAATGCGATGACCATCCGTGTGCGCGAAACGCGCGGACTTATATACGGCCAGAGCTTTATCTTGATGACGCCAATTAAGGAGTTCAAGCAGAGCCAGACCCTAGGCTCGACCATCGAGCTTGTAACCGGCGACGAGTATGTCCGGACCGATCCTCAGTGGGATGTTGAGGGGCAGATCTGTCTGGAGCAGGACAACCCCCTTCCAGCAACTGTGCTGGGGATCATCCCAGAGATCGACATTGGAGATAATGCGGGGTTGCGCGGCAGATGAACATTAGCATTATACCCGCGCAGGACGTGAACGTGGACTACGGAGAGGTGGTCAGCCGTAGCGCATTCGCCGATACACCGAATGCAATGGAGATCATGGCCAAGTTTGTCAGTGGGTCTAGGTGCACGTTCGTGGGCTACGCTGATGGCAAGGTCGCCTGTGTGTACGGTTTGATTACTCCGACGCTGCTCTCTGACCGTGCGCACATGTGGCTACTGACTACGGACTTGGTTAACGAGCACAAGTTCATTTTCGTTCGGCATTCACAGGTAGTGATTGAGGCGGTTCTAGAGAACTACAATCAGATAGTCGGCGAGACCAGCATCAAGGATGAGAAGGCTCTGCGCTGGATGAAGTGGCTAGGCGCGGATTTCGAGTACCCGTCTGGAGTTGAGTTAGTCCCATTTCGGATCACAAGGGAAAGCTTTAGGAGGAGGCACCACTAATGGCAGCCCCTATGGCAATGGTTGGCATCGGCGCAACAGTGCTAGGTGGCGCTGTAAACGCTTTTGGTAGCTGGTTCGGTGGCCAGACAAAGGGGGCGATGTACGATTATCAGGCTGGCATTGCCCAGATGAACGCTGCCGTGGACCGACAGAATGCACAGTACGCTATGTATTCTGGAGAGGTCAAAGCCCAACAGTCTGGAATGAAGTCCCGGTTCCAGATTGGGCAGGCCCGAGCGGATCAGGGTGCCTCAGGGTTGGACGTGAACTCGGGCTCTGCCACGCAGGTGCGCGAGGGCATGTTTAAGGTTGCGCAGCAAGACCAAAGTATCATTCGGTCGAATGCGGCGAAGATAGCCTACGGGTATGAGGTTGATGCTGCGGCGAAGGATGCAGAGGCCACACTGGATCAGTATGCCGCTAAGACCAGCCGCACAGCTGGAATGATAAGCGCAGTGGGTTCTCTACTGGGTACAGCTGGCTCTGTGGCAAGCAAGTGGCAGGCTGGTGAGTCTGCTGGGGTATGGGATACAGGATAATGGCAAAGATACCTTATCAACCTTGGTCGACTGAGGCCCCGATAGCTGGTAGCGGCGCTACTGGCTACAGTGTTAGGGCACCAGAGGATGCATTCGGCACCAACATAGCCAATGCCATTGCGCACTCCGGTAACCTGATCGAGGGCGCCGGTAACGAGTTGTTCAGCCGCGCCGTGGCTATGAAGCAGTTGGATAATGAGGCCGAGGCTAGGGAGATCACCAACGACGCCGAGCTTCAACTATCCAACCTGCGCGTGGGCTACGGCAACAAGCAGGGCCATGCGGCTGCGCAGGGGCTCCCTGACTACCAGAACGCTGTTAAGGGCGTATACGACGACGCCAAGAATAGGGCCAGCAACCCAGCTGTGCGGCGGATGGTGGATGGGCAGACAGCCTCGGCCATGCGCAGTAGCATCTTTGCTGGTGGCACCCATGCTGCGGCCGAGAACAAGAAGTGGCAGATCTCCACGCTCACCAACAGATTTGAGAGCTACAAGAACCGGCTATTACAGAACCCAGATGACGAGGGCCTGTGGGCCGAGGCCAATACTGAGGCGGCTAAGATCGTCAATGAGAGTAGCGATCTTGCAGGTGAACCGCCAGCCAGTTAGAACCGTAAGCACGACATGGCCGCTGCTGTAAGTGACCTGTGGTCCACGCGCATCAAGGGTATATCTGCCAAGGAACCCGAGAAGGCTATGAAGATGCTCGATGATAACAAGCAGTTTATCCTTGGGCAGGACGTAGATAAGGTCGACAAGCTGGTTACGGATAGGTTGCAGACGCAAATCGGCGCTAGGGCTGCCCACGCCCTTAACTCTGGTTTCATGCCATACATGAGGCCAGAGTGGATCCTTCGGTTCAACGGGGTGGATGAGCGCCTACAGCAGATATTCCAAGTAGCCCAGAAGAAAGCCTATGCTGAAGGGCTCCGGTTTACCATTACGGATAAGGGCGGGTTACGGGATGCGGCGACGCAGCGGATGCTATTCCGTGCTGGTTTTAGCAAGACGCTGGACTCCAACCATATGCATGGGCTGGCAATGGACGTGGCGCCCCTAGACGAGAATGGCAAGATTAACTGGAATGATCGAAAGGCATTTGACCGTATTGACCAGCTAATGTTTGAGTCCGCCCAAGAGCTTGGCTACCAGTTCTCTGGTGAGCACAACAAGATCAAGAATTGGGACCCCGGCCACTACTCGTTGCCACGCGATGGCCAGTCCCAGCCGGTGACCAAGTACCAGCCGATGACGGAGCAGGAGAAGGTTCGGCTAGGCCAGCAATATTACAACTCGATTAGGCCCGGGGATGATGTTGGATTGGTCAAGGTGGAGAATGCCATCATTGGTCAGCACAACAAGTTTCAGGCGATGCAAAGGGACCAGAACAATCAGGACAAGAATGCAGTAATATCAGCAATGGCCGTTGATCCAGAGAACCAGCCCTACACCGAGCAGGATCTCCTGGCCAGAGACGGGCAGGTCGAGGGGCTCAGGCAGGCTTGGGACCGGCTGGCAGACACCGATCCGGCTTGGCGACTGAAGGTCGTGAACACAATGCGCTCTGCGAGGATCAAGCACGATGACGAGCAGGAGTACACGCGCTTAACTGGGATGGCGAAGGGTTTAGATGGGGACCCAGCGCGCTTCCTTGACGAGGACATCTGGAACAATCCAAAGCTGACGTTTAATTCCAAGAAGCACTTTCGTGCCTTGCAGGAGCAGGTAGAGAAGGGCGAGGGCAACCCAGCCGTGCAGAGGGCATATAAGTGGATGGCGGGTGCCAATCTGGTCCCTGACGAGATCAGGCATCCAACACCTGGGAGCAAGGCGGCTAAGCTGAGACAAGACGTCTTTGGTGGTAACTTGCACGAGGCTATGGAGGCTTGGTCACAGACGCACAATGGCAAGCAGCCAACGCAGAAAGACGTTATCGACGAGATCGGGCCCGATGTAGCACGCCAGAGCGTTGTTGAGAAGGGCTGGATCTACGGACAGAGCTTGGTGCCTATCTACAAACATAAGATCCCAACGGCCGAGCAGGAGAAGATAAAGCAGAAATGGGCTGCTGAACATGATGGCGACGAGCCCTCTGAAAAGCAGATCTACAATGCATTTGCTAGGGCGCAGTTTGATGCACTATACGCGCAGCGCAAGGCGAAGGCTGGGAAGCCAGGAGGCATTGGCGCCCAATGAGTAATGTATACGATTTTGAGGACTACCTTACAGAGGATTATCAGAACACTCTATCACATGCAACGCTAGCTTCTGAGGGGAACCCAGACGACGGGCTTAGGGCATTGCAATTAAGCCGGAGCACTGGCACCCCGCCACAGATTGTTAATAGCGATCTTGAGAACGCTGATAAGTCCTACAAGAGGAACCTGACGACTGCGCTGTTGCAAGGCAATAGCGCCCTGCGCGACTACGTTGACTCCCACCCATTGGCGGCGTTGGTCTCTAACGATGACTACGGCAGGCTCGACGCAGCCTCACAGAGTATCACGAAATTCCAGCAGAAAGGGCTAATAGACGACCTATGGGATGTCTCGAAGGAGATGCTATGGGACCCACTTGTGGGCGTCTACAAGATGGGGCTTGGGAAGTCGAAGATCGAGGACGAGCAGTTCCAGATGATGCGGAAGGCCGTCAAGGATGCCTATCTGAAAGGGGGCGAGATAGACATCCCCGGCGTTGGGAAGATCACTAGTGAGCCTGCATCAGAGGATGCGGCCGAGGCACAGGCGCAGAGGTTCGAGACCACTTGGCGGCGCGGCAATGTGATAGCCTCTCTAGCGACGCTGTATGGGATGGGTATGTATAAGCTGGCCAGTGCTGGCTTCTTGGCTCTCTATGGCAGTGGTAGGCAGTACGTTACTAGACCTCTTGAGGAAGCAGGCTACTTACCTAAGGAGACTACGGAAGGATTGGCGCTTGCTCTGGGCGCAGCTGGTGGCCTTGGCCTGCACGTGGCCATGAGGTTCCACAAGGCTGGGAAGCTTCCGCCGAATGGCGTGCATGAAGTACTTGATGAGGCCCAGAAGCTCCAGTCTAAGGTTGATGCCAAGGCTCTGCAAGAAGCTGAGCGAGCCTCGGACCGCACAAATACCATTGATCGAGATAGGGACCTGTACGCCCAGCAATTTGTTGACGATGCACATGGGCCACCGAGGCCGATTGGCATTGCCACTGAGCGGATCAGGGAGTTGTACCCTGATCTGGATGAGAAGATACCCAAGCCTGATGATGGCAAGCTGGGCTTTGTCGAAGAGTTAAGGGAGCGGGTAAAGCAGGCTGAGGAGTCTGGCAAGGGCGAGATACAGATCTCCCTCGGCGACTGGATCTCCAGAATAAAGCCAGAGGTTAGGGACTTCCTAAGGGAGGATGTACGGGCTCGCCCCGGCGGGCTGACTAGGAATGAAGCCAAGGACATGCCGGAGGTGCAGCAGGTCGCCGACGAGATTGACGTGATGCGCAAGGCCGCTGGGTTGCCGACGAATGAGGAACGGCTTGGCCTGCCACCAGCAGAGGCGCCGCCCGAGGAGCCCACAGGAGCAGAGATATTTCCGCCCACGGGGGAAGTTGTCACCGGCGAGCCGCCGAAGATCCGCCGCAGGGAGAAACAGTTTGAGGCTGAGAAGGGCAAGCAGCTTGAACTGGATGTCACGAGAATGTCCGAGAAGGAGATATTCGATAAGGCCAGCAGGTTGGGCCGGACGGTGGATCAGTTCAAGCGGCTGATGAAGTGGATCAAGGAGGATCGGCAGGCTAGGGGCGAGGCCAAGGCTAAGTCCGTTGCCGCGCAGAAGGTAAGAGAGTCCAAGGCTGAGTGGAAAGAAAACCGCGCCAATATGCGGCAGGGCGTCGAGCGCAACATACAGAACCAGCCAGCTGTTGAGGCCGATCGAGCGCTTCGACAGACGCAGAAGCTGGATAAGAGATACCTAGACCCGGAGGCAGCAAAGGAACTGAAGGAGATCGTCTCCGATGGTGAGGGCATTCATCCAGATGACATAGCTGGCGTGTTTGGGTTTGGGAGTGGGGATGAGATGGTCGGGGCGCTTCGGGCATTGCACCAAGCGAAGGCGCTCACTGGCATGACTATGGGCAAGTACCTCTATCGGATGACCGATGTGGTTACTGATAGGTTGATGAAGGAGAAGTATGGCGATCAGGCTGAGGAGGTACTACGCGACATTAACGATCTTGCATTTAGCGAGGGCACCCTAGAGTTGTTCCACGAGGATACCCTCCGCGCCGCTGAGGAAGCGGGGATGCAGATACCCGTTGACCAGAAGGCCATCGACGCAAGCGTGAACAGGGCTCTGAGGGCCGAGGCACTCGAGAACCTCGATAGCCGCACATGGGTTAACCGTGCTGGGCGGGCAGGGCAGATGGTCGAGCAGCTGCTAACCAAGCAGATGCCAGCTAAGGCCATCAAGTTCATGCAGGTACAGTACCGAGCCCTGCGTGGTTCCAAGATAGTTCAGGCGTACGAGCGGCGGCGCGTAGCATTCGATCGGATTACCGACAGGTTCAGCAAGCGCGATGTCAAGATCTCGGTACAGGATAGCAAGGGCAAGACACACAGTAGGACCTTCCCCAACGAGTTCCTGAATATCATGCACTCTGCAATGGACAAAGTGGGCATTGAGATCAGCCGTAGTCCACAGGACCTTGCAAGGGAGTTGGCGGCGCAGCCTCAGGGAGACATTGTTAGCTTCACTGAGGCGCTCAACAAAAAGACAGGGCTGAATATACGGCCCCCAGACTTTCTGGTCGATGGAGCGCAGCACCCATTAGAGAAGCTGTCCATGGACGAGTTCGACGCGCTGCACTCGTTCCTAAACAACTTGGCCGAGGCTGGGCGCACCGATGGCGTTGCCCGGTTCGGCAATGAGGTGATGGTTAAAGAGACGGCTATGGACCTGTTTAAGGATCAGCTGGCTAGGCTGGGTCCTGTGTCGATGCGCGACCTCAGCCGGGCTTGGGATCGAACCAAGGAGGGGTTCGACACTCTGACTGGTGGGCTGCTCCAATTGCAGTCTGTCTTTAGCAGGATGGATGCTGGTGATCCCCTTGGGATATTCTCAAGGATGTTTAACAGGACCAGTATGCTGGCTGGGCACAACGAGATCCTATTCAAGAAAGAGTTCGGCAAGATGTACGAGCAGCTGCCGAAGATGAAGGCTCGTTACCTCAGGCAGCAAATTGCAAATCATCCGTTCATCAATTCATATGGCATCAGGATCCCCTTCACCCGTAAGACGCTGCTCGGCCTCATGATGCACTTTGGCAACCCAAGCAACTTCAACAAGGTGGTGCAGGGCTGGTTGCCGAAGGGCATGGACGCAAATGGCTTTGCCTCCCAGATTAAGGACTTCGTTGCTAGAAATGCCACGGAGAAGGACTGGGAATGGGTTCAGAAGGCGGGGGATATATTCAAGGAGGTTGCTAAGCGTGAAGCCAAGATGGAACGTGACATGGGCTTCATGCCCTACCACGAGGTGGATCTTACGCCGATGCAGATTGAGGGCAGGGATGGCTTCTCAAAGACCGTCGACGGTTGGTATGCGCCACTGAATAAAGATCATCGGTTTGCCACAGAGGCACCGGATCTATTTGAGCGTGGCAACACGCAGGCAACGACACCGCCGGGGTACTACAATAAGCGAACCGGCGCCAAGTATCCAGTTGACTTCAACATTGACCTGCTTCCAATGGAGCTAACCAGACGTGCAAAGAACCTAGCGTACAGGCCGTTTGTAATCGAGGCCAGCAAGTTCTTCATGGACGGGGAGTTCCAGAACCTCATGCAGAACCATATGGGCACACCGGCCAAGGATCTACTGGTGCCCTACCTTGAACGGCTAACCAAGCCAAAGCACCTTGAGAATAAGACTTGGCAGATGGTGGACACTTTCTTTGAGGGGCTGCGCCAGAACCTAGTGGCGGATCTGATTGGCATGGCTGCCAGCACCGTGGTCAAGCACGGTCTGTCAGCGGCGGTTAATAGCTTGGGGCAAGTGGGGCCCGGCCCATATGCTAGGGCGGTTCTGAGGAATAAGGCCCAGCAGATGAGGTTGCTGGCTGGAGACTTTGACCCCAACGTAAACAACTCGAAGTTTGCAATGGACAATTCTACGCTGCTCCAATCGCGCGTCGCCGCTAAGCGCGATAATCTAATGGGGCAGCACGACGAGGTGATTGGCAAGCCTACATTCAGGGCAAGGATGATGGAGGCTGGGTCGTGGGCCGTGTCGAAGATAGACTTGGCATCGGCGATACCTACGTGGAATGCTGAGTACGCAGCGCAGGTGGGAAAGGTTGGGCATCAGCGGGCGGTGTACCTTGCGGATTGGGCAGTGCAACGGGCGCACGGTTCAACGGCGCTGACTGCCAAGCCAGAGATCATGATCTCCAGTTCGGCGACCGTGCGTGGTATGACATCGCTGTACAACTTCTTCAGCACCATGTTCAATAGGCAGTACGAGGCGGCGTGGCGGGCAAAGGATGCCTATAAGATAGCAGTGAACCCTCAACTGATGGGGCAGGTAGACAGGAGCATGGCGTATACGCACGCTAGGAAGGCGGCTATGCTGCTCGTGACCTCTGTCATTGCGCCAGCCATTATTGAGGAGATGGCATCGCCGATACCAACGGACGAGGACGAGTCGTACTGGTGGTGGGGCAGCAAGATGATTGCATCTGAGTTTAGCTCAGGCATCCCGATAGTGCGCGACATAGTGCATGCGCTGATATGGCACCAAGATCCGACGATGGGGATAATCCCAGTTGGTGGTCAGCGCGTCAAGGAATTGATGAACGACGTGGCGAAGGTCTCTGAGGATGGCATAACTGAGGAGAACGCTGGGAAGCTTGTAAAGGATGTCATAAGTGGGATCGCCATAACGAAGGGGTGGACCAACGAGACGGAGGCCAACTTCGTCAAGGGCCTTATAGACGTTTACAATGAACAACAGAGCCCAGAGGGCATCAAGGAATGGACGCGACTAATTACTAAGGGCGACGTTGCGAAGCACGGGCCACTGGATTGGCTCATGCCTGAGTGGGCGGGGTTCGAGGCGCAGGAGCCGAGGCGCCGCCGATAACGCTGTACCAGCCTTGACCAATTGACTTATCAAATGCTCTTTGCCTAATCATTCCCGCTCCGACCATTAGAGCGATTAGCTTGGGTATGGTGTTCAGCGGTAGGTGTTGCATTGCAAAGCGATTGATTACCTGCTCGTGCACCCCCTTGCCCTTGTCCATGGTCACAATGAAGTGGACGATCTCGTCCATAGCATGAGCGTCCATACTAGAAGCGCCCGCCTTGAACACGTCAGGCATTAGGTTCTCGGCGGCGGTTAACCAAGCATAGGCACGGTCAAAGTCGGCTCGTGTGAGCAGTAACCCTGCGTCCTTATCTACCGCTGAGATCATTGCCAGCTTCAGCAAATGCGCGGAGCGGCGGGAATTGTAATGCGCTAGCTTAGGGTGCTGGGGCGCTGGGTGACAGTCTGCTTCTCTCCAAGCTTGGTACAGGTCTTGGAAGTCCTTGGTTGCATTGAACTGCCCGCCTAGCATATTGATCAGCCGAAGATCGTGGACCAACCTTTGGTCAATGCCTCCCGGCTTGGACTCGAATATGTTTACCATGGTCTTATCGTCAGACCAGATTAGGAACGTCCGAGACATGAAGCCGCCGTCCCAAGCGGACTCTGGGACGAACCGCATTAGGTTGGATGGGGTGCTGCCACAGAGCATGGAGATCTGCGGGCGCCTGATCTTGATCTTCAGTTCCTTGCCCCGTCGCCATTGGCTATACTGATCGACGTCGTAGAAGGCGCACAGTAGAGCGACGAAGTCATCCTCGTACTTGGCCATGAAGGTGCCAAGTTCATCCGAGGTCACCATCATCGTATTGTATTCAAGTGCCTCCAGTCCCGGTTGGATAATCGTCCTCTTCAAATCCACGAGGGCGTCCACCAAACTCGCAGCAGTAACCGAGGTTGGGGCAAGGTGGAACTCTGGTATCTCGAATGCGTAATTTCTGGCTGCCCTGATAGAGCGAGTCTTTCCAACACCGGGATGACCAACCAGAAAGACATACAAGTTGGGGTAGAGCGTGCTTGATGTTTGTAGCCATACCTTCTGCTCCAATACGGCTCCAATGGTTGCTATGGCCGACCATTGTCTGTAGATAATAGGGGCCTCGGTATTCTCGGTGTCGGCGACGAAGGCCTCTATCCAGGAACCTAGCTTCCTGGCGCCAGACCCGTTAAGTTTCATACTACCACCGTTGATCTAAAAGATCTACCTTGGGCGTGCGACGACGGCCTCCATCTCCCAGAACGTAATTGCGCAATCCATCGGGGTTGTCGTCGCTGTGCTTTCCTCTATTCCAGCCCACGACACAGTCGTAGGGTATGCGTAGCCATCTCCCTTCTGTGAGTGGTATCGGTATCTCTAGTAGCTTGATTATTTTCGGGATGATTTCCGCTTCTTGTTCCTCTGGATACTGGAACGTGATGGCGTCGTGGTCGTGGAGATAGGGCCGTGCCACGCCCGAGCGCCAAACTTGCATAAGGCCTCGATTAACGATGTCGACAAGAGAACCTTGTGGGTCGAAGGCGATCGCTTCCCTGAGCGTGCCGTCGTCAGTTCGGCGCCCAAAGAACCAGCGTTTTCGCCCTGTAAGATTGATAATGTAACCGTCTCTCCTGAGGCGTTCTTCCACACTAGCTTGCCATCGTCGGTGGGCCGGGTAGATGCGGAAGTACTTCTGCTGGAAGTCCGTGACGATGCTGATAGGAACTTTCGCATTGGTCGATAGGAAAGGAGGTTTGCCCCCGTAATTCGAACCGTGCCCGAGCTTCTTGCACATGTCACGGTAAGAGTGATGCCGATAATATTTCCTTTCTGCGACCGCCTTATCTTTGCTGAGATCGCCTGTCCAAGGTAGCTTCGGCCAACATATACGGGCTGTGGCAGTATGAGGGTCGCCTGACTCGCATGCGTCCAGATAGCGTCCATCCTCGAAGAGGTTCCATTCGAGCGCGCCGACGACATAGCTCTCTCCTGACTTGGCGTCGAACTTAGCTAGCTTCATTCCTTCGTCTGCGACGAAGATTGATCTGAGTGACTCCTCGATATTCTGGAGGTTCCCGCCAGTACCAAACTCACTGAAGCTGCTGCTAAAGCGACCAGTAGAAGTACCAGCAATATTGTAACTAGTGCGAATACGGCCATCTGGATCTATCTCCGTCTTAAGCACCTCGATTTTCTTCTTAAGTTCGCCCATTGCTAGGAGGTGCGCGCAGCATTGGCGAGCAACGAAGTAATTAGCTTGGATCTTCTCGAGCGCTCCGATGTCCGTTGTCGGGCGCCCGCCTCGGCGGACGACTGGGATGCCGAGCGCTTTGTAGAAGAGCGTCGCTTTGTCTTTCGGCGACTTCCAGTTGAAGCTTTGGAGCCCGACCCCGTCGAGGACGATCGTTTCGAGTTGCGTTTCGAGTTGGTCGAGGGCGTCGTATAGTTCGTCAACCACAGCCGCCCGTCGCGCTTTGTCCACTCGCACGCCACGTAGCCGCATTTCAAGCACTGGACCTTGTAGGTCCCTGGAGAAGTCATAAGTAGCTGAGGTGTGATCGTCCAATTGTGGGAGCAGTACACTGAGGATCTCCCCTGTGATGGCGGCGTCGATGCCGTTGTAGACCCATTCCCTTTGCATTGGGGTGAAGTCTGCTGGGCGGGCCTCGGCTGTATCGATGATCTTCATTTCTTGCATCCATCGGCAAAGGTGGTGATTATGCCAGTGTGGGTATTCTTGAAGCCGATGGCCCCACACTTCGTGCAACGGAGGCGCACGTAGGTGTTGCCGTTGTGCTGCTCTCTCCAATCATGGGGGTCTTGTTCAGACTTTGGGTACTTGGGCATTGCAGCAGCCTCCCGGCACTACCTTGGTGTCGAGATCGAACAGGTCTGGTTGGTCCTTGTTGAGGGTCTCATAGAGGTAGCAGACCCTCCGTTCAGCGTCGAAGTGGGCACAGTTCTCACAGCGCACTTGGCGCCTGACAAAGCCAACCTCCTCTGGCTTGAAGCGTGGTAGCTCCATGCTGCGGAGGTTCCAGTCGTATTCACCAGCGCCCCAGTAACCACACGAGTCGGTGCGTAGGACTTCATCAACGCTGGGAAGCACAGCGCACCTTTCTTCGCGCCGGTTGAATAGCCAGCACGATCCGCACTGGGCAAAGTTAATCTGGTAGCCATCGTAGTAGAGGAAGGCGTCACGCTTGATTTTCATTGCTCAGTGTCCTGTTCCCTGTAAGCCACCCTGGAATTGTAGTCC
>Ga0126371_10001798_pt1 | contig 18230 bp, 18 predicted proteins | sample PanSoiMetaPlot_4_FD_110145 | JGI IMG/M metagenome (GOLD analysis project Ga0126371, IMG submission 110145) | Tropical forest soil microbial communities from Panama - MetaG Plot_4 | ecosystem: Environmental > Terrestrial > Soil > Tropical forest > Bulk soil | place: Panama | collected 2016-02-17 | reverse complement strand
TTCATCGTCGAGGGCGACTCGGCCGGCGGCTCCGCCAAGCAGGGGCGCGACCGCCATCTGCAGGCCATTCTCCCGCTGCGCGGAAAGATCCTCAACGTCGCCTCCGCCGGCAAGGACAAGCTCGCGCAGAACGCCCAGCTCGCCGATCTCGTGCAGGCGCTCGGCTGCGGCACCGGCACGCATTTCCGCGAGCAGGATCTGCGCTACGACAAGGTCATCGTGATGACCGACGCCGACGTCGACGGCGCCCACATCGCGTCGCTGCTCATCACCTTCTTCTACTGCCAGATGCCGCAGCTCATCGACGCGGGCCATCTCTATCTCGCGGTGCCGCCGCTCTACCGGCTGTCGCACGGCGGCAAGATCTTCTATGCCCGCGACGACAAGCACCGGGACGAGATCCTGAAGAAGGAATTCCACGCCAACGCCAAGGTCGAGATCAGCCGCTTCAAGGGCCTCGGCGAGATGATGCCGGCGCAGCTCAAGGAGACCACCATGGACCCGCGCAAGCGCACGCTGTTGCGCGTCGTGCTGGTCGAGGACGAGCGCAAGAAGGCCCAGAGCGCGGTCGAGAGGCTGATGGGGACGAAGCCCGAGGCGCGGTTCGAGTTCATCCAGGAACGCGCCGAGTTCGCGCGCGAGGACCTGCTGGACGTCTAGGCATTCGTCGCCGCGCCGGGAGATCACTGCCATGCCGAAGGACGAGCTGATCGTCCAACTGACCAAGATCGCGCTGGCCCTCGCGTTCGGCGCCTACTTCATCTGGTGGAGCCTGGAAGTGCTGCAGCGCCTGCCGCCGCGGTAGCTGCGCCATGCGATCGATGCCGGCATGCCTGATCGTGGTCGGTTTACTGATGTCGGCGCCGCCGGCGCGCGCGGACGACGGCGGACCAGGCGATGGCCGGCACGCCCTCAAGGGATGGGAGCTCTATAGCTGGCAGGAGGGCGCCGCGTGGCGCTTCTCGCTGCTCATCGGCACGAACCGGCGTAAGTTCTGCAGCGAAGTGAAGAACCCAAAGGGCGCGCTGGATCTCGCGGGCGCCGAGGAAGCGCTCGGTCGTCTCGGCGAGCTCGAAAATGTGAGCTGGAACGGCCCGGCTCGGCCGCAAGCGCCCTGCCCGATCGCACGGCCACCGTCGGACATGGCTGCCCGATTGGCGCGGGTCTGTCAGCGGCGCAATCTTCATTGCACGAATTGGGACGAGCGGGCGCCGTAAGGCGCAGCATCACTTTGCGGCATCGCGCGCGGCCAGCGACCCGGCGCAGTACGCTAGTATGTCCGCAACGCGGAGCGCGGCCATGCCCTCGGCAGACGAGACGAAGCTGATTCTGCTCGGCACCAAGGGCGGGCCGCGCGTGACCGGCGGCCGCGCCAATCCGGGCAACGTCGTCATGGTCGCGGGCGAGCCCTACGTGGTCGACTGCGGCTATGGCGTGACGCGCCAGCTCATCGCCGCCGGCATCGAGCCCGCGCAGGTGCGCAAGATTCTGATCACGCATCATCACTCGGATCACATCCTCGAGCTCGGGCCGCTGATCTATAACGTCTGGGCCTGCGGCCTGCGCGAACCGATCGACGTGTGGGGTCCGCCGCCGCTGCGGCAGATCATCGAAAGCTTTTTGCAGTCGATGAGCTACGACATCGACATCCGCATCGACGACGAGGGCCGCGCCGACCTGCGCAAGCTGGTGCGCGTGCATGAATTCGCCGCCGATGGCCGCGTGCTCGAGGCCGACACGGTCAAGGTCAGCGCCGTCAAGGTGATCCATCCGCCGCTGCCGCATGCCTATGCGTACCGCTTCGATGCGGCCGACCGCTCGATCGCGCTCTCGGGCGACACCGCGGTCTGCCGCGCGCTCATCGGCTTCGCGCAAGGCGCCGATGTGCTGCTGCATGAGGTCATGCATCTCGGCGGCATCGACCGCCTCGTCGCCCGCATGCCCGGCGCCGAACGGCTGCGCGAGCACCTGATCGCGGCGCACACCACGACCGCCGAGGTCGGCAAGGTCGCGGCCGCGGCCGGCGTCGGAACGCTGGTGCTCAACCATCTGGTGCCCGGAGACGACCCGTCGCTGACCGACGAGATGTGGCGCGCCGAGCCGGCGGCGGATTTCGCCGGCGAGGTGATCGTGGGCCGGGATTTGCAGGTGATTTGATCGCTGCGACCCACCTCGGGCAGCCGGCTGGGGTGGTCGTCCGTACGCCGCAGGTCCGGCGCATCCGCGCACCGGCCGCAGTGCTAATCTCCGGCGATGACCGACTCGCCGGCCGTCGTGCAACGCGCCAAGCCCGACCTCTTCGGCCACCCGCGCGCCCTCGCCTTCCTGTTCGCGACCGAGATGTGGGAGCGCTTCTCCTACTACGGGATGCGCGCGCTTCTCGTGCTCTACATGGTCAACTATCTGCTCAAGCCCGGCCGCATCGAGGGCGTGATCGGGCTCGCCGCCCTGCGCCGGCTGCTGGAGGCGCCGTTCGGGCCGCTCGACGTGCAGCCGCTCGCTTCGCTGATCTACGGGCTCTATGGCGGCCTCGTCTATCTCACGCCGATCGTCGGCGGCCTCCTCGCCGACCGCGTGCTCGGCCACCGCCGCACGGTGGTGATCGGCGCGCTCATGATGGCGGCCGGCCACTTCATGATGGCGTTCGAGCCGCTCCTCCTCTTCGCGCTGCTCGCGCTCATCCTCGGCAACGGCGCGTTCAAGCCCAACATGTCGGCGCAGGTCGGCGATCTCTACGCCCCGGGCGACGCGCGGCGCGATCGCGCCTACTCGATCTTCTATGTCGGCATCAACCTCGGCGCGCTCGCGGCCCCGCTCGTCTGCGGCACGCTCGGCGAAGAGGTCGGCTGGCATGTCGGCTTCGCGGCTGCCGGTGTCGGCATGCTGATCGGCCTGGCGACCTATCTGTATGCGTCGCCCCTGCTGCCGCCCGACCGCATCACGCCCGTCGGCGAAAGTGTGCCGCTCGACCGCGACGCCCGCCGCGCGCTCGCCGCCCTGCTTGTCCTCTTCGTGCCAACCACCCTGTTCTGGGCGACCTACGAGCAGCAGGGCAACACGATCGCGCTGTGGGCCGACACCCATACGGACCGCACCGTCCATCTCCTCATTTGGTCCGCCGCCATTCCGACGACCTGGTTCCAGGCCTTCAACCCGCTGATGATCGTCGCGTTCACGCCGCTGGTGGTCGGACTGTGGTCGCGACAGGCGCGGCGCGGGCGCGAGGCGACCACCGTCGCCAAGATGGCGCTCGGCTGCTTCGGCCTCGCGCTTGCCTATCTCGTGATGGTGGCCGCCGCCTGGCATGCCGGCGGCGCCAAGGCGAGCTGGTTGTGGCTCCTGGCCTACTTCGTCGTGCTCACCTTCGCCGAGCTCTACGTCTCGCCGATCGGCCTTTCGCTGGTGTCGAAGGTCGCGCCGCGGCACGTCGTCTCGATGATGATGGGCTTGTGGTTCACCACGAACTTCGCGGGCGCTTTTCTCGGCGGCTGGCTCGGTAGCCTGTGGAGCCGCATGGACAAGGCGCAGTTCTTCCTGATGATCGTCGCGATCGTGGCCGCCGCTGGCCTTGCGATTGCGCTGCTGCACCGGCCGTTGCGGACGGCCCTCGGCGATGCGCAGGCCCCTGGTCGCGCGGACGACCCTGCCGTATGATTTCGCAAAACGGGACGCACAGCCATCGTCGTGGCCGCTGCGGATGTCGAGACGAACGCAAGGGAGGAATTGATGCGTCGGTCCTCGTTGGCTCTGCTCGCAGGCGCGGCGCTCGCGCTCATCGTCTCGGCCGGCCCCTTGCGCGCGCAGACGGCGCTCACCGGCCTCGTGAGCTCGGCCGAGGAAGGCGCGATGGAGGGCGTGCTCGTCACCGCGCGGCGCGACGGGTCGAGCATCGCGGTCACAGTCGTGAGCGACGCGCAAGGGCACTACAGCTTCCCTGCCGCCAAGCTCGAGCCCGGCCACTACACGCTGGCGATCCGCGCGATCGGCTACGACCTCGACGGCCGGCCGGCCGCCGACGTCGCGGCGGGCGCCAGTGCGAATGCCGACCTCAAGCTCAAGCGCGCGCGCAACATCGCGTCCCAGCTCAGCAACGCGGAATGGATCGACAGCGTGCCGGGCACGCCGGCGCAGAAGGATGCGCTGTTCAACTGCGTCGGCTGCCACACGGTCGAGCGCATCGTGCGCTCGACGCACGATGCCGACGAGTTCGTGCAGACGCTCAAGCGCATGGCGAGCTACGCCAACCAGAGCCTGCCGGTGCGCCCGCAGAAGCGCAAGGCCGAGCGGCTCCTGGAGGAGCGCGGCGACCAGCGCGATGCGCTGTTCCGCAAGCGCGCCGAATGGCTTGCCTCGATCAATCTAAGCACGGGCGACACCTGGGAATATCCGTTCAAGACGCTGCCGCGCCCGAAGGGCCGCGCCACGCAGGTTATCATCACGGAATACGACCTGCCGCGGCCGATGATCGAGCCGCATGACGTGATCGTCGATCAAGCCGGCTACGCCTGGTACACGAATTTCGGCGAGCAGAATCTCGGCCGGCTCGATCCGAAGACCGGCTCGGTCACCGAGTTTCGCCTTCCCGAACTGAAGCCGGGCTGGCCGCAAGGCAGCCTCGGCCTGCGCGCTGATCGCGACGGCGACCTGTGGTTCGGCATGATGTACCAGGGCGCGATCGGCCGCCTCGAGCCCAAGACCGGAAAGGTGACGCCCTACTCGCTGCCGCCCGAGCTCAACAAGGCGATGGCGCAGGTCAACATGGTGCGGCCGGAGTCCGCCGCGGTCGATCACAAGGTGTGGGCGCAGAACAACGGTTTTGCGGCGATCCACCGGCTCGACCTCGCGACCGGCCAGATCGAGACGATCGCTCCGTTCAAGGACTCGGTGGCCGGCGAGAACCACAACATCTACGACATCGTTCCCGACTCGCAGAACAACGTCTACTTCACCGACTTCGCCCAGCAGCAGATCGGCCGCGTCGACGCCAAGAGCCTGAAGGTCACGTTCTACCAGCTGCCGACGGCAAAGTCGGCGCCGCGCCGTGGCATGATGGACGCGCAGGACCGCATGTGGTTCGCCGAATACCGCGGCGACAAGATCGCGATGTTCGACACCAGAGCCGAAAAATTCACCGAGTGGCAGATGCCGCTGCGCTGGGCCGCGCCCTACGACGTGACGATCGACAAGAACGGCGAGGTGTGGACCGGCTCGATGATGGACGACCGCGTGACGCGCCTCGATCCGAAGACCAGCACCTTCATCGACTACCTGATGCCGCGCGAAACCAACATGCGACGCGTCTTCGTCGACAATTCGACGAGCCCGGTCACCTTCTGGGTCGGCAGCAACCACGGCGCCTCGATCCTCAAGGTCGAGCCGCTGGATTGAGGTCGAGCATCGGTAGCCCGGATGAGGCGCGCAAGCGCCGACATCCGGGGACACCATCCGGCTACAGACATCGCCAGGAATGACGACAGCGATCGCATTGGGAAACCCGACCGATCCGCAGGTAGCGCGGATGATCGCCGAGAGCGATCGCTATTACGCGGACCTCTATCCGGCGGAGAGCAATCACCTGCTTGCGGCGGAGTCGCTCCTTTCCGCCAACGTCTCCTTCTTCGTGGCGCGGGATGCCGAGACGATCTGCGGCTTCGGCGCTGTCGTCGCGACGCCGCCCTGGGGCGAGATCAAGCGCATGTACGTCGCCACATCGGCGCGGCGCCGCGGCATCGGGCGCGATATCCTGCTCGCGATCGAGCGGCGCGCCCGGGAGCTGAAGCTGAAGCTGACGCAGCTGCGCCTGGAGACGGGTGTGCGGCAGCCGGAGGCGATCGCGCTCTACGCCGCCCATGGCTTTATGGAAATCGCCCCGTTCGGCGACTACGCACCCGATCCGCTCAGCATGTTCATGGAGAAATCGCTCGACTGAACTCGCCGCCGTTCGCGGCGCATCTCGATCAGTTCGAGCGCAACCGCTGCAGGTTCGCCCACGCCAGACGATTTTTCGGATGGAGCGCGACCGCGCGCTCGTAGTCGTCGAGCGCGAGATCGATCTGCCCGGCCTTCTCGCGCGCGTAGCCGCGCCACATCAGGGCCTGCAGCGAGCCGGAATCGAGCGCGATCGCATTGTCGAAATCGGCGATCGCGCCCGCGTAGTCGGCCTGCATCAGCAACGAATAGCCGCGGCCGAGAAACGCGAAATAGCGGTCGACCGGACGCGACGGCTTCATCGCGATCGCATGATCGTAGTCGGCACGCGCGCCTTCCGGCTGGTCGAGGTGGATGCGCGCCTCGGCGCGGGCCAGGTAGTAACCCGCCTCGCCCGGCGCGAGCCGGATCGCCTCGCCATAGTGCCTGGCGGCGCCCGCATAGTCGCCGAGCGCCGACTGGGCGCGGCCGGCGGAATAGCGCAGGCGCGCATTGCCCGGCTCGATCTGGGCGGCGACGAGAAAATCGCCGAGCGCGGCGGTGAAGCGGCCGCGGCGCATGTAGTAGTAGCCGCGGGCGAGCCCGGCGGCGGCGGAGGACGGCGACATCTGCACCGCCTGGGTCAGGCTCGCTTCCGCCGAGGCGAACTCCTGCACGCTCTCGAAAATGGCTGCGCGGCGCAACAGGACCTCTCGCGTCTCGTCGACGCTGGCGCCCGGATCGAGCGTGAGATTGCGCCCTTCATCGACGAGCACGTGTCCGAAGCGCTGCTGAATGTCGCCGACAGGCGCGCGGGCAGCCATCCGGACCGCATGGTCCGATGCACTCGACTGCGCGTGCGCCGGCGCCGCCAGCGCGACCAATGCCGCGAAGGCCGCAGCCCCCAGACCCAACCCTTGCCGATTCATGATTCCGCCGTGCACTGCATTCCCGCGGCATGCAACCTAACGGCAGCGCGTGAGGATTTCGCTGCCAAGGTCCGCTCGATTCGTCACGAAAACGTCGGCGTTTTTTGCCGCGTCCCTTACGATGCGTAAACCATAGCCGTTCGAAGAACGGCGTCGCGTCGCTCGCCTATGATGCCGCACCAGCCTCACGCCATCGGCAGTCCCGCATAGTTCTCGGCGAGCGCCGTCGCGGCCGCGGTCGAGTTCGCCACATAGTCGAGCTCCGCCAGCTGGCGGCGCCGGTCGAACGCAACCTCGTCGGGAAAGCGATGGAATATCTGCGTCATCCACCAGGAGAACCGCTGCGCCTTCCACACGCGCGCAAGACAGGTCCGCGAATAGCCCTCGAGCAGGTCGGTGCGGTTCGCGTGGTAGAAGCCCTCGAGCGCGCGCGCGAGCACCACCACGTCGGCGACCGCGAGGTTCATGCCCTTCGCGCCGGTCGGCGGCACGATGTGGGCGGAATCGCCGGCGAGGAAGAGCCGGCCGACCTGCATCGGCTCGACCACGAAGCTGCGCATCGGCGTGATGCCCTTCTGCACCATCCTGCCCTGCGAGAGCGGCCGCACGCCGTCGAGCCGGACGTGCAGCTCTTCCCAGATGCGGTCGTCCGGCCAGTTGTCGATGTCCTCGTCGGGGGCGCATTGCAGATAGAGCCGCGCCAGCGTCGGCGAGCGCATGGTGTAGAGCGCAAAGCCGCGGTCGTTGAAGGTATAGATGAGCTCGTCCTCGGGCGGCGGCGATTCCGCCAGGATGCCGAGCCAGCCGAACGGATACTCGCGCTCGAAGACCTGCAGCAGGCCGGACGGAAAGCTGGGACGGCAGATGCCGTGGAAGCCGTCGCAGCCGGCGATGAAGTCGCAGTCGATCTCGCGCGCCTGGCCATCATGGCGGAAGCGGATCTTCGGCGCGCCGCTCTCGAAGCCATGAATGCTCACGCCATCGACCTCGAACAGCAGCTCTTGGCCATCCGCCAGGAGGCGCGCCACGACGTCTTTGACGACCTCCTGCTGGCCGTAGATCGTCACGCCCTTGCCGATGAGGTCGCGAAAATCGATGTGATGCAGCGCACCGCCGAAATTGAGGAAGATGCCGCGGTGGAACATGCCCTCGCGGCGCATGCGCTCGCCGACCCCGAGTTCGACGAGGAGATCGGTCACCCACTGTTCCAGCAGTCCCGCCCGGATGCGATGCTCGATGTAGTCGCGGGTGCGATCCTCGATGATGACCGAATCGATTCCGGCACGGCGGAGCAGAAGCGCGAGCACCAGCCCGGCCGGGCCCGCTCCGATGATCCCGACCTGGGTGCGCATCTCGTCTCCTCCGAGAAATCGATCTTGCGTCGCAAGCTATCGAGGCAGAGGTCGCGCGAAAGGGATGGAAGCCGGAAAAACTTGGATGAATCGGCACTTCGGCTGCGGCGGATCGGCGTCGCGCCCGCCGAATCAGGTGGGGCCGGCGGCGGACGGCCGTGGGCAGCGAGACGGTCGATTAACCGAGAAGCCCCCGCCAGCATTGACTTTTCGCGGCGCAACACTATGTTCGCGGCGAACGGCACGATGAATTCGGCCGCCTTTTCCCGCGCACAACCGACGTCGTTCACTAGTTCCGGGTGCGTAGTGTTCCGGGCACGGCCCGGATTTCCGGGCGGCCCTTATCCGAGGCTACATGTCTTTCGCCCATCTCGGCTTGTCCGACAAGGTTCTCGCTGCAGTCGCCGCGTCCGGCTACACGACCCCCACCCCGATCCAAGAACAGGCCATCCCGCACGTGCTGGCGCGTCGTGACGTGCTCGGCATCGCGCAGACCGGCACCGGCAAGACGGCAGCCTTCGTGCTGCCGATGCTGACGATGCTGGCGGAGGGGCGCGCCCGCGCCCGCATGCCGCGCACGCTCATCCTCGAGCCGACGCGCGAGCTCGCCGCGCAGGTCGAGGAAAGCTTCAACAAATACGGCGCCAAGCAGAAACTAACCGTCGCGCTGATCATCGGCGGCGTCTCGTTCGACGAACAGATCGCCAAGCTCACCCGGGGCGTCGACGTGCTGATCGCGACGCCCGGCCGCCTGCTCGACCATTTCGAGCGCGGGCGGCTGCTGCTCACCGGCGTCGAGCTCCTCGTCATCGACGAGGCCGACCGCATGCTCGACATGGGCTTCATTCCCGACATCGAGCGCATCTGCAAGCTGGTTCCGTTCACGCGCCAGACGCTGTTCTTCACCGCGACGATGCCGTCGGAGATCCGGCGCATCACCGAGCAGTTCCTCCACAATCCCGTCAGGGTCGAGGTTGCGCGCCCCGCGACCACGGTCGCGACCATCACGCAGACGCTGGTGAAAACGGGCCGCGAGCCGCACGAAAAGCGCGAGACGCTGCGCCGTCTCATCCGTGCCGCCGACGGCCTCAAGAACGCGATCATCTTCTGCAACCGCAAGCGCGAGGTCGCGCTGCTGCATCGCTCGCTCGAGCGGCACGGATTCTCGGCGGTCGCGCTGCACGGCGACATGGACCAGCTGGCGCGGATGGCGGCGCTCGATCAGTTCCGCAAGGGCGAGGTGAGCCTCCTGGTCGCCTCCGACGTAGCGGCGCGCGGGCTCGACATTCCCGACGTCAGCCACGTGTTCAATTTCGACGTCCCGCATCACCCCGACGACTATGTGCACCGCATCGGCCGCACCGGACGCGCCGGGCGCAGCGGCAGCGCGGTGACGATCGTCGCTCCGATCGACCAGAAGTCGGTCGCCGCGATCGAGAAGCTGATCGCGCAGACGATCCCCTGGGCCGGCGACCCGCCACCGGAGTCCGACCACGTCGAGGACGCGCATGAGGCGCGGCGTGGCGGTCGCCGCGGCCACCGGGGAAAGCGGTCCGAGCGACCGCATTCCGATCGACCACATGGAGAGCGCCCACCGCGCGAACGTCACGCCCCGCGCGAGCGCCACCCCGCCCCGGTTGCCTCGCTCGAGGCCGCCCGTCCGCGGCCGCGTCCGGCGCCGCAGCGCGAAGCCTCGGACGATGCCGCAGAGCAGTCCCACCTGCCGGCTTTCCTGTTTCGGCCGACGCGTCTCAAGGCCTGAGGCCGCTCCCCTCGCAGCACTGCGTTCGCCGGCAGCCGCTCGCCCCGGCGCATGATCCAACATGCCGGCGAAGGGTCGTTATGACCCAGCATTTAGTAAAAGATTTACCTCAAATTCACCCGCGCGACCTAACGTCACGCTGAACGGGCGGTGCACACACGCATCGGTCGTGGCTGGCTGCGTGGGGGCCTCGGCCCCAAGGTGGAGACTGGGCCATGTCCGTCCCGTTGGACGAGCACGAACGCACGATGGCGTTCGCGGAAATCGCGCTCGGCCAGATCAGGGCGCTGCAGCAGCCCGCCGTCCCGCGCATCTACGAGATCTGGTACAATTACGCCACCGGCTACAACCCGTCGCTCAATCAGAAAGTCAACGAAACGCTGTCGAGCAGCGGCACGCTGAGCGACCAGGACATCGAGTTCATCCACAAGACGTTCATCTCGCCGACCCGCATCGTCGACGAGCTCGGCAGCGTCAACCTCAAGATCGAAGGCGAGATCGATCAGGTGATGGCGATGGTCGACTCGGCCATCCGTTCCGCGACCCGGCACGACGCCAATCTTTCCGCCGTCACCGCCAAGCTCGGCCGCGCCACCAATCGCGACGCCGTTCGCGGCATCATCGAGACCCTGGTGCAAACCGCCTCCGACATGAAGCGCGACAACCGCGCGCTCGAGACGCGGCTCAAGGCAACGCGGCAGGAGATCAGCGACCTCCAGCAGAACCTCGAGACGGTGCGCAACGAGAGCCTGACCGATCCGCTCACCACGCTCGCCAATCGCAAGTATTTCGACGAAGCGCTCGCCCGCCACCTGCTGGAGACGACCACGTCGACCGAGCCGCTGTCGCTCATGATCGCCGACATCGACCACTTCAAGACCTTCAACGACACCTACGGCCACCTCACGGGCGATCAGGTGCTTCGCCTCGTCGCGCTGTCGGTGAAGCAGAACGTCAAGGGCCAGGACATCGCGGCGCGCTACGGCGGGGAGGAATTCGCCGTCATCCTGCCGCGCACCGCGCTGCGCGAGGCGACCTCGATCGGGGACCAGATTCGCCGCGCCGTGATGGGCAAGGAGCTGATGAAGCGTTCGACCGGCGAGCATCTCGGCCGCGTCACGATCTCGATCGGCGTCGCGACCTACCGGCACGGGGACACCATCCAATCGCTGATTGAGCGCGCCGACGGCTGCCTCTACGCGGCCAAGCGCAACGGCCGCAACCGCGTGATCTGCGAGACCGATCCCGAGGTGTCGCCGGCCGCCGAGACGCAGGTCGCCTGACTTTGGCGAAAGATCCGTAGGGTGGGCAAAGCGAAGCGTGCCCACCACGCGTGGGCACGGCGCTTACGCGCCTTTGCCCACCCTACGAGCTTTCCCGGTCGTTTTCTTCGCCGCCCTGTTCCGCCGCGCCACCGCGAGCGCGATGCGCGCCCAGCCCGCGAGCTCTTCGGGGTCATCATAGAGGCGGTCGGGCAGCCGCCAGTAGGAAAGGCTCGTCTGTTCGCGGCCTCTGGCGCTGTAGGTGAAAGGTCCCATCCCTTCGCGCTCGAACGCCGCCGACGTCTGGTCGTCCGTCTTGAGGTAGATCACGCCGGCCGACGCGAGCGCGAACATCATGCCGTCGGCGTAGATGCCGAAGCCGCCGAACATGCGGCGCACGCTCACGCGGCCGAAGACGGCGAACAGGTCGATGATGTCGTCGGAGTCCATTGGCGCCGCGCGGCGCCAGCTATTCGGCGTCGACCGCGTCCCGCGATGCGGGGGTCAGCGAGACCGATTCGCCGCAGCCGCAGGCCGAGGTCTGGTTCGGGTTGTTGAACACGAACCCGGACGTGAGCTTGTCGACCTTGAAGTCCATCTCGGTGCCGAGCAGAAACAGCACGGCCTTGGGGTCGATCAGGAGCTTCACGCCCTTGTCCTCGACCACCTCGTCGTGCGGCTGGGCGCTGTCGGCATATTCCATCGTGTAGGACATGCCGGCGCAGCCGCCGTTCTTGACGCCGACGCGCACGCCGGCGACCGGCCGCTCGGCCTTGCCGAGGATGTCCTTGATGCGGGTTGCCGCCGCATCGGTGAGCCGCATCACCTGGGGGCGCGGCCGGGGACTTGCCATTTCGTCTCTCCTTCGCGCCAGGTTCAAGGCCCGGCGAAACGGATGCCCTTAAGATAACAACGATTCCTCGCCTGTGAAGCTGCCAAGGCTGGCCTCACCACATGTTCAGCACGACCCGCGCCTCGTCCGACATCCGGCTCGGCTCCCACGGCGGATCCCACACCACATTGACGCTGACCGGGCCGACGCCCGGCACGCTCGCGACCGCATTCTCGACCATGGCCGGCAGCTCCTGCGCCGACGGGCAGTTGGGCGTCGTCAGCGTCATGTCCACCGTGACGGCACGATCGTCCGCGATGTCGATCTTGTAGATCAGGCCGAGCTCGTAGATATCGGCGGGAATCTCCGGGTCGTAGACGGTCTTCAGCGCCGTGACGATCTCGTCGGTCAGGCGCGAGACCTCCTCCTGCGGCAGCGCCGATGCGTTCTCGGGCGTCACGTCCTTGATCTCTTCCCTGGTCGCGTCCTTGGTCACGTCTTGGGTCATGACAGGAATTCCTGCGCCTTGCGGAGCGCCTGCACCAGGACGTCGACCTCCTGGCGTGTGTTGTAGAGCGCGAACGAGGCCCGGCAGGTGGCGGTCACGCCGAACCGGGCGAGCAGCGGCATCACGCAATGGGTGCCGGCGCGCACCGCGACGCCGGCACGATCGATGATCGTCGCGACGTCGTGCGGATGCGCGCCCTTGAGCTCGAACGAGACGATCGCGCCCTTGCCCTTGGCCTGGCCGATGATGCGCAGCGAGTTGATCTCGCGCAGCCGCTCGTGCGCGTAGCCGACGAGATCGCGCTCGTGCGCCTGGATGCGCGCCTTGCCGATCGACTCGAGATAGTCGATCGCGGCGCCGAGCCCGATCGCCTGCACGATCGGGGGCGTTCCAGCCTCGAACTTGTGGGGCGGCTCGCCGTAGCTGATGCGGTCCTCGTAGACCTCGCGGATCATCTCGCCGCCGCCGTTGAAGGGCGGCATGGCGGCGAGATGCTCGTATTTCCCGTAGAGCGCGCCGATGCCGGTCGGGCCGCACAGCTTGTGGCCCGTGACGGCATAGAAATCGCAATCGAGGTCGCGCACGTCGACCTCGAGATGCACCGCGCCCTGGGCGCCGTCGACCAGCACCGGAATGCCGCGCGCATGCGCGATCTTGATGACCTCCTTGACCGGCACGACGGTGCCGAGCGCGTTCGACATGTGGGTGATCGCCACCATCCGGGTGCGGTCGGTCAGGAGCTTCTCGAAGTCGTCGAGCAGGAAATTGCCATCGTCGTCGACCGGCGCCCACTTGATCACCGCGCCGTGCCGCTCGCGCAGGAAATGCCACGGCACGATGTTGGAATGGTGCTCCATGATCGAGACGACGATCTCGTCGCCCGGCTTGACGCGCTCGCGGCCGAACGTATAGGCGACGAGGTTGATCGCCTCGGTGGCGTTGCGGGTGAAGACGATCTCCTCGGGTCGCGCCGCGTTGAGGAATCCGCGCATCTTCTCGCGCGCGCCCTCGTAGGCCTCGGTCGCCGCATTGGCGAGATAGTGCAGGCCGCGATGCACGTTGGCGTATTCGTTCGTATAGGCCTGGTTGAGGCGGTCGAGCACGACCTGCGGCTTCTGCGCCGAGGCGGCGTTGTCGAGATAGACCAGCGGCTTGCCGTAGATCTGCATGGCCAGCGCCGGAAAATCGGCGCGGATGCGGTCGACGTCGTAGCCGCCGTTGCGCACGGCCGGATGGGTCATTGCCGCGCCTCCAGCCAGGCCGCCACGCGCGCGGACAGGAGATCGCGCACGCCCTCGTGCGCGATGCCGTCGACCGCCTCGCCGACGAACGCCTGGATCAGCAGCGCCTCGGCCTCCTTCGCCGGAATTCCGCGCGCCTTGAGGTAGAACAGCAGGTTCTCGTCGAGCCGGCCCGACGTCGCCCCGTGGCCGCACTGCACGTCGTCGGCGAAGATCTCGAGCTCGGGCTTGTTGTCGGCCTCGGCCTTCTCGGACAGCAGGAGTGCCTGCGTCATCATCTTCCCGTCGGTCTTCTGCGCCTGCGGCCGCACCACGATCTTGCCCTGGAAGACGCCGCGGCTCTCGCCGTCGAGCACCGACTTGAACACCTCGCGGCTCTCGCAGCCGCGCGCCGCATGGTCGAGGACGAGGGTGGAGTCGACGTGCTGGCGGTCCTTGAGCAGGTTGGCGCCCGCGATACGGATCTTCGCCGCGTCGCCCGCGCTGCGCAGAAAAAGCTGGTTGCGCGTCACCGCGCCGCCGGACGTGAAGGTGAACTCGCGGTAGTCGGCCTTGGCGCCGATCGACGCCATGACGGTCGCGATGTGCAGCGCGGCCGCGCCCTCGTCGCCGATCTTGATGCGCTCGACCTTCGCGCCGTCGCCCACGACCAGCGCGAGCGCGCCGTTGACCTGATAATCGAGCCCGGCCGGCCCGTGGAACGTCTCGATGAAGGTCACCTGGGCGCCCGGCTCGACGAAGACGAGCGTGCGCGGATACATCGCGGCCGGCGCATCGGCGACGAAGCGGTAGGCGATGTGGATCGGCTTCGCGACCCGTGCGCCCTTCTTCACCTGCACCACGGCGCCGCCGGTCATGAAGGCGGAATTGAGCGCGAGCGCGAGGTCGATCGGTTCGGACACGGCCTGGTCGAGCCGGAAGTCCTCGTGCGCGGCGAGCCAGGCGAACAGCTCGGTGATCGTCACGTTCGGATCGGCCGCGCTCACGTCGCTCCAGCCCGGCGCATAGACGCCATTGATGATCGCAACCTGATCGGCCTCGATCCCGGGCAGCACGTCGCCGACCGCCTGCGGCTGCAGCGCCCGGGCGGCGGGCGGCGTGGCGAGCGGCTTCGCATCGCGCATCAGCGCACGCAGGTCGGTGTATTTCCACTCCTCGACGCGGCGGTTCGGCAAGCCGCTCGCCTCGAAACGGCGGAACGCGGCCTCGCGGCGCGCCGCGATCTCGCGGCCGCCCGGCAGGCGCGCCTTCGCGGCGGCGAACTCTTCGACGAGCGCCGTCTCGGCCGCAGTCCTGATCGGAAGCACCGTCATCGCCGCCTCACGCAGCCTCGTCCTGGTAGCCGGCATAGCCCTTGGCCTCGAGCTCGAGCGCGAGCTCCTTGCCGCCGGTGCGCACGATGCGGCCGCGCGAGAGCACGTGCACGATGTCGGGCACGATATGGTCGAGCAGCCGCTGATAATGGGTGATGACCACCATGGCGCGCTCGGGCGAGCGCAGCCGGTTGACGCCGTCCGCCACGACCTTCAGCGCATCGATATCGAGGCCGGAGTCGGTCTCGTCGAGCACCGCGAGCTTCGGCTCGAGCAGCGCCATCTGCAGGATCTCGTTGCGCTTCTTCTCGCCGCCCGAGAAGCCGACATTGACCGGCCGGCGCAGCATCTCCTGGTCGACGCCGAGCTTGGTGGAGGCATCGCGCACGCGCTTGATGAAATCGGGCGCCGTCAGCTCCGCCTCGCCGCGTTTCTTGCGCTGGGCGTTCAGCGCCGTGCGCAGGAAGTTCATGGTGGTGACGCCGGGGATCTCGAGCGGATACTGGAAGGCGAGGAAGACGCCCTTGGCGGCGCGCTCGTCCGGCTCCATCGCGAGCAGGTCGGCGCCGTCGAAGGTGACCGAGCCCTCGGTCACCTCGTAGGCGTCCTTGCCGGCGAGCACGTGTGCGAGCGTCGACTTGCCCGAGCCGTTCGGACCCATGATGGCGTGCACCTCGCCCTTGTTGACGGTGAGGTCGAGTCCTTTGAGGATCTCGCGGCCGTCGACCGTCGCGTGCAAATTCCTGATCTCGAGCATAGCCACGTCGTTCATCCTTACAGACTGAAATGCGAGATGATCTCGGCGATCAGCTCGCTCTTTTTCGCCGCCGTGTCGCCATCCTGGTGGCGCCCGAGCGACTTGCCGCCGACGTCGATCTCGCCCTGCTCTCCGACCACGATCGCAAGGCCTTCCGAGAAATGCCCTTCCTCGGGCCGCTCCAGCAGCAGCCGGCCGCCGTCGAACGAGCTCGCGATGCCGCGCTGCTTGAGCTTGCGCGAGGGCGCGACATCGACCTCGTAGAAGTCCTTGAGGAAAGTGCAGGCCGCCGCGCGTCGCCGCTGCCGGTCCGCTTCCTCGTCGGCCCGCCGCGCTTCCAGCACGGCGAGCGTCTTGTCGAGCTCGGACACGCTCTTTTCACCCCACGGAGCCTTCCAGGCTGATCGAGATCAGCTTCTGCGCCTCGACCGCGAACTCCATCGGGAGCTGCTGCAGCACATCGCGCACGAAGCCGTTGACCACCAGCGCCACCGCCTCCTCCTCGGAGAGGCCGCGCTGCATGCAGTAGAACAGCATGTCCTCGGAGATCTTCGAGGTGGTCGCCTCGTGCTCGAACACGGCGGAGGAATTCTTCGCCTCGATGTAGGGCACCGTATGCGCGCCGCAGTGGCCGCCGATCAAGAGCGAGTCGCAGTTGGTGAAGTTGCGCGCGCCGCTCGCGCGGCGATGCGCCTGCACGAGGCCGCGATAGGTGTTGTTGGAATGGCCCGCCGCGATGCCCTTGGAGATGATCCGGCTGGTGGTGTTCTTGCCCAGGTGGATCATCTTGGTGCCGGAATCGACCTGCTGGTGCCCGTTCGAGATCGCGATCGAGTAGAACTCGCCGCGCGAATTGTCGCCGCGCAGGATGCAGCTCGGATATTTCCAGGTGATCGCCGAGCCGGTCTCGACCTGGGTCCAGGAGATCTTCGAGCGCGGCCCGCGGCAGTCGCCGCGCTTGGTCACGAAGTTGAAGATGCCGCCGCGGCCTTGCGAGTCGCCCGGGTACCAGTTCTGCACCGTCGAGTACTTGATCTCGGCGTCGTCGAGCGCGACGAGCTCGACCACCGCGGCGTGCAGCTGGTTCTCGTCGCGGCGCGGTGCCGTGCAGCCTTCGAGATAGCTCACATAGGAGCCCTTGTCCGCAATGATGAGCGTCCGCTCGAACTGGCCGGTGTTCTTCTCGTTGATGCGGAAATAGGTCGAGAGCTCCATCGGGCAGCGCACGCCCGGCGGCACGTAGACGAACGAGCCGTCGGAGAATACCGCCGAATTCAACGTGGCGAAGAAATTGTCGCTCGTGGGCACCACCGAACCGAGGTACTTCTTCACGAGGTCGGGGTGCTCGCGGATCGCCTCGGAGATCGGCATGAAGACGACGCCGGCCTTCTTGAGCTCCTCCTTGAAGGTGGTGGCGACCGAGACGGAGTCGAACACGGCGTCGACCGCGACGCGCGAGGACCCCTGCGGCCGCTCGACGCCGGCGAGCAGCTCCTGCTCGCGCAGTGGAATGCCGAGCTTCTCGTAGGTCTTGAGGATCTCAGGATCGACCTCGTCGAGCGAGGCCGGGCCGGTCTTCCGCTTCGGCGCCGAATAATAATAGATGTCCTGGTAGTCGATCTTGGGATAGTCGACCCGCGCCCAGGTCGGCTCGTGCATGGTGAGCCAGTGCCGGTAGGCCTCGAGCCGCCACGCCAGCATCCAGTCGGGCTCGTTCTTCTTCGCCGAGATGAAGCGGATCGTGTCCTCCGAGAGGCCCTTCGGGGCCTTCTCGGATTCGATCAACGTCTCGAATCCATATTTGTATTGGTCGACATCGATCAGGCGAACCCGATCGACCGTCTCCTGTACGGCAGGCATTCGTCCCTCCGAGCGGATTCAAGGTCCGCGGGTTGGATTTAGCGTATGGTGTCCGGACTGGTTTCCGAAGCTCACCCTCAGCTGATGGAGTTCAGGCCGCGAGGCCGGATTTCTCCCCCTTAGATAAGCGCGAAACCGTTTTGCTCCAAGCAGTAAGAAGGCCCTCGATATCGGCCGCCGTGGTGTTCCGGCCGAGGCTCACGCGGATCGCGCCGCCCGCCAGATCCGGCGCAACCCCCATGGCCGCCAGCACATGGGAGGCCGCCACCTTGCCGGACGAGCAGGCTGACCCGGACGAAACCGCGATTCCCGCGAGATCGAGGGCGATCAGGGCGGTTTCGGCCTTGTGGCCCGGAACCGCGAACAGGGCCGTATTGGGGAGGCGCTCGGCCTCGGCGCCGAAAATGACGGTCTCGGTGGAGATCTCCCGCAGCCCGGTCTCCAGCCGCTGACGCAGTTCCGCGATCCGCTGGCCTTCCGCCGCGAGTTCCTTGCGGGCTTCCTCCG
>Ga0126371_10001797_pt1 | contig 18232 bp, 16 predicted proteins | sample PanSoiMetaPlot_4_FD_110145 | JGI IMG/M metagenome (GOLD analysis project Ga0126371, IMG submission 110145) | Tropical forest soil microbial communities from Panama - MetaG Plot_4 | ecosystem: Environmental > Terrestrial > Soil > Tropical forest > Bulk soil | place: Panama | collected 2016-02-17 | reverse complement strand
GACGCGCGCCTCCGGCCAGCAGATCACGGTAAGCTGGCAGGCCGAAGACCCGGACGGCGACCGTCTGGTCTATGCCCTCTATTTCCGGGGCGATGATGAGACCCAGTGGAAGCTGTTCAAAGGCGATCTCCACGAAGCCTCGGTCACCTTCGACGCCGATGTGCTCGCCGATGGCAAGTATTATTTCCGTGTCGTCGCCTCCGATCGCGAATCCAACCCGGCGCCTTCGGCCCGCGAGTCACAACTGGTCAGCTCTCCCGTGATGATCGACAACACACCGCCGGTGATTACGGTCGGTACGGTTCGGTATGCCGGCGGCTCCGCGCATATCGAGTTCACCGCCGCCGATGCCGCTTCGCCGTTGCGCCGTTGCGAATACTCACTAGACGCGTCGAGTTGGTTCCCAGTCGAGGCCGCCGATGGCGTCATCGATTCGCTGCGAGAATCGTTCTCGCTCGATTTGAACAACCTCGTTCCCGGCGAGCATGTCGTCGTTTTGCGCGCGGGAGACAGCGCCAATAACAATGGAGTCGCCAAAGTGGTCCTCCACTAGTGGGCACTCCGAAGTAGAACCGGCGATGCCCCGCCCCGCAGGCTGGACTCCGCGAACGGTGCTCTCGCTGCTCCGCCGCAGCCTCATCGCAGCCTTTGATGACGGCTGCTTCAGCATCGCCAAGGGCGCGGCGTATTCGGCGCTGCTTTCGTTTTTTCCGGTCCTTACATCCGCCGCGGCGATCCTGGTGCAGACGCGCGCCGAATTCGTGTCGCGCACGCTCGAAGGATTTCTTTCCGAGGTAGTGCCTCCGGGAACCGAGGACCTGGTGGTGCGCCAGTTCCGCATTAGCGGCGCGCGCCCGGTCTCCGTGCTAATCGTGGCCGGATTGATTTCCCTCTGGGCCGCCTCCAGCGTCATCAAAAGCCTGATCGAAGGCTTTCAGGCCGCCTACCGGATTCCCAAGAACCGCGGCTTCTTTCATCGCAGCGCCGTCGCCATCGTCCTCGTGTTGCTGGCGGCTGTGCCTTTAGTCGCCGCTTCGCTACTGATCCTTTTCGGCGCCGAATTGGAACGGACGGTCCTGCACGCCACTCAAGCCGATCCGCTATGGAAACCGCCGCCCTGGATCTGGCTCTGGGTAAGCCGGGTATTCCGCTACGCCGTGGCGTTCGCCACGACCGTGCTGGTGACGGCTCTTCTTTACTACTTCGGACCATACCGCCGCCAGCGCTGGCGGAACGTCTGGCCGGGCGCCATTCTCGTCACCATCCTCTGGCTAACCGCCACCTCCGGCTTCGGCTGGTATGTCCGCCACGTCGGCAACTACAACCTGATGTACGGCTCGATCGGAGCCGGTATCGCGTTATTGGTCTGGATGTATCTGATCGCCGCGATCGCCTTGATCGGCTGCGAATTCAACGCCGAATATGAGCGTGCCGGCCGCCGGTAGCAGACCTCCAACACCCACTAGTGCAACAGATCCAGCGTATTGTTTCCGTCATCGACGAAATACACGCCGTGTCCGCCGGGCGCCAGGGCCAGCCCAAACAGAGAACCCGCGCCAGCACCACTGATGTCGATATTCTTCACCACCGCCACTTGCGTGCCGCCGGGCGTCGTTTCGACCAGATTTCCATCGCCGCTATTCACGGTCAGGATGTTGCCGTTCGGAGCAATCGCCAGACCGAGTGGGCCGTTGAGGTTATTGCCCACGGTGACCGTGTTCCCCTCCCCGGCGTCGCTGAAGCGGAAGAATGCATCCGGAATGGCAGCAATCCGGTTCGCCGCCGAATCGGCAACATACAACGTGCCGTTTAGTCCCAGCCCCACACCGGTCGGCCCGATCACCAGCGCATTCGGATCGGTCCGCTCGCTGAACCGGCTCGCGATCACGGTGCGCGCCAGGATCCGCGGCGCACCTTCCTCCTCATCCTCGTCATCTCGCAAGGCCAGCACAATTCGCAGGACCGTCCCATGGTTTACTACGCTTCCCCCGGCGGCCACCGTCTGGTTCAAGACGTTGGTCACAAACAGCACGGCGGCATTGCCCAAATCGAGCGCTGTCATGTCCCAAGGCCCGTTGATGCCGTCGCCTGCAAACGTTTTGACGGGCTTACCCCAACGATTCAACACAATCAGACAACCGGCGTTGATTGTGTCGGCCATGCCATCGGTGGTGGGCAGGCTTCCCACGATGACCCAGCCGGCGCGAAGAACCACCAGCGCGGTCGTGAGTCCCACACCGCCCGGACAGTCGTCCAGATCTTTCGGAATCGCGGCAAAAAGCGTCAGCTTGCCGTCCGGACTGATCTCGTCAATCGTGGTGCCGGTGCCCTGCAGATTGCCGGAATTGTTGAAATTGCTGACCAGAATATCGTTTTGCTTGAGCGCTCCGGTGCTCCGCGGAACCACCGCCACACCATAGGGATTCTCATCCCCGTTGGAAGGCACCGTGGAACTGACTATGGAAGGTGACTTGAACTTCCCTGTGAATGTTGGCTGCGCGGTAGCAGCCGCGGCCGCGGTCAGACATACGCATACCCAAACGGCGACTCTAAAAAACGCTCGCATGGATTCCCTCCTGGCGCCAGTATAGGAAGATTGTTGTGACCAACTATTGACTGCTGGCACTCTTTTTACAGATGTATCGTTTCAAGTGTGAGCGGTCTCACTCGCCGCCCGCTCTGAGTGCGAAATCACCGTAGCGAACAGCCGTAACCCTCGAGTCTTCCGCGCACGCTCGAACCGCCGCGCCGTTCCAGGTACAATCGCAATAGTGAGGAGCGCCCCTCTTTTCATCCTGGCCGCCGTGCTGGGCCGGGCGGCCCCGACGCCGATGACCCTGGTTTCCGAGGCGGAGGCCGACCCGCTGCGCAGCGCCATTACGCGCAAAGAGGTCTGGACGCAGGATGCGGCCCGCCGTCTACGCGCCGCCGCCGACCGCCGTCTGAAAGAAGGCCCGTGGAGCGTCACGTTCGAACGGCCGCGAGGCCTCGATCTAGATGCGCACGACTACTATAGCGAAGCCCCTAACTGGTGGCCGAACCCCGAAGATCCCGGCGGCCCGTACCTTTTCCGCGAAGGGCGCGCGAACCCGGACCGGTTTAGCGCCAACCGCGTTGCGCTGAATTCCCTCTCCGACGCCGTGTTCGCCCTCGGCACAGCATCTTATTTATTCGATGACGCCCGGTATACGCAGCGCGCATCCCTGCTAGTGAACACCTGGTTTGTCAATCCAAAGACGCGCATGAATCCCAACCTGGAGAATGCGCAGGGGATCCGAAACTGGAATACCGGCCGGCCCGAAGGCATCATCGAGGGTCGCGCTCTGATCCGCGCGATTCAGGGGATGGAGTTTCTGCAGGAGACCGGCGCCTGGGATACCAAAGAGCAGGCCGCGGTTCGCAAGTGGTTTGAAGACTATCTACGCTGGCTTACCCAAAGCAGGAATGGCATGGAGGAGAGAAGGAGTGGCGACGACCATTCCTCCTGGTGGGCGGCCCAGGTAGCAGCCGTTGCCAGTTTCGTCGGCGACGACGCAGCCGCAAGAATGTCATTCGATTTCTACCGCGATCGCATTTTTCCGCGCCAGATCCGTCCCGATGGCAGCGCTCCACGCGAAGAGGCGCGAGCCAGCCCGTGGTTTTCCGTATTCAATCTAGAAGCCTACACGATGGTTTGCCGGATTGCCGAGGTGCAAGGAGTCGATCTCTGGGGCGTTCGCGGTAAGAACGGCGCAACTCTCGGCACTGTGATCGACTACCTCAAGCCCCATCTGCTGGACCCGCGGCAGTGGAACCGGGAGCAGGCCAACGACCTGGAAACCGATGCGCTCTACTTCTTAGCCTTTGCCGGAATGGGCACGAAGAAGCCCGAATATATCGCGCTCTATCAGCGTCTCGAGCATCCCGACAAAGCCTGGCTGAACCTGGTCGATTTGCTGGTAGGCCGCTGGGAAGCCGCCGGCCACCAGACCCGCCACTAGCGGGTACAGCGCGGTTATGGTCCGTAGATGATGTGGCGGCCGGCTTGCTTGGCCTCGTAGAGCTTCGCGTCGGCACGCGACAATAATTCGGCTACTGTCTCCCCGGCCGAATCACTGCCATACCGATGGAGATGGTCGGGCGAATCTCCCGGCCGCGCCGGTCGATTTGGCACGACTGCACCAAGACGCGGCGGCGTTCCGCGATCATTCGGGCGCGTTGGACATCGACCACAGTAAGAATGGCGATGAACTCTTCTCCGCCCCAGCGGCCGAGAAAATCGAACGAGCGCAAGTTGTTCACGATGGTCTGGGAGACGACCCGGAGAACCGCAGCGCCTGCGTCATGCCCGTAAGTGCCATTGATGGCCTTGAAATGATCCAGATCGAGATACAACTGCGAACGCCTCGCCGGTGCGGTCGAACCGGTGTGGTGTTCACCCAATGCCCGCTCGGTGTAGCGGCGGTTGCCGACTGCGGTGAGCGGATCAAGGAGCGCAAGCCTCTCCATTTCCGCGGGCGTTTCGAGCGCTGCGAGTTTGGACGGGTTATCGCTAAACACCTCGACGGCGCCGGTTACTCTGCCTTCGGCGTCCACGATCGGCTGGACGCGCACGCTGACCGGAACCCGGTGGCCATCGCGATGTTTGAGAAAAACCGCTGGCTTGGGGTGGCAGATTAGAGTGGATGGACGGCCGGGCCGGGTCCCTCCATTACTCCGTACAATCCGTGTTGGCGGATGTAATCCATCACCTCGCCCGGAACCTCGGCGGGACTCTCGCCGGCCGCCAAAGCCCGCCGGATGTCCGAGGACGAATACGGCAGCTTCATCTCCAATCGCTCGACCCTGGCCCCTTCCGGAATCCGGCACACGTGTCCCGGCCGGCTTGCCACAATAAACGTGACTCCCGCCACCACCTCCCGCCAGCGCCGCCAGGTTTCGATTTCCGCGAACGCATCCGCGCCTATGATGAAAAACAACTCATCGCTGGGCACCAGCGGCGCCCGTACCTTCGTGATTGTCTCGATGGAATAACTGATGGTGTCCTGCTCGAGCCGCGAGACTTCGAAACGCGGCTCAGAGGCACAGGCCAGTTCCGTCATGCGCACCCGGTCGGCGTATGCGGCATGCGTCACCCCCGATTTGTGCGGCGGTTGCGATGCCGGCACAAACAGCACTTTATCCAGGCTGAACTTCTTTAGAGCCGCGCGGGCCAGCGCCAGATGCGCTTCGTGGATCGGATCGAACGTGCCGCCGAGCAGGGCCAGCCGCAAGCAGTCTACGCTCTCTCGATCTTTACTGAATTGACTTTGACTTCTTTGAGAGGCCGGTCTTGCGCGTTGCGCGCGACCTTCGATATTTTTTCGACAACCATGTAGCCCTCAGAGACCTCGCCGAACACACTGTGCTTGTTGTCGAGCCACGGCGTGGCCGCGACGGTAATGAAAAACTGGCTGCCGTTGGTGTTCGGTCCGGCATTGGCCATCGACAGAATTCCCTTCTTCGTGTGTTTCAGCTCCGGATGAAACTCATCGGCAAACCGGTAACCCGGCCCGCCGCGTCCGGTTCCTTCGGGGTCGCCACCTTGAATCATGAAATCGGGAATCACCCGATGGAAAATCGTTCCGTCGTAGAACGGCTTCCCGGTTTTAGCGCCCTCCACCAGCGCCACAAAATTCTCCACTGTCTTGGGCGCCCGGTCGGCGAAGAGCTTGATTTTGAACTTGCCTTCGGTGGTGTCGAAAGCCGCGTAAATCTCGTTAGCCATGAATGCGATTGTAGCAGCGCACTTACGCCGGCGCGGCCCTCAATCTTACCAGGGCAGCTTGCGCTTGGTATACTGGCGTCCCAACTCGGTTGCCTGCTGATTCGCCGGCCCCACCATGACGCCTTCCTTGAGCATGTCGATGACGTTGCTGGGATTCATCGAGTTCAGGAAGAAAATGTGGTTGGCTTTACATGCCGCGAACACACGCGCCCGCGCCGCTAGCATCTTGGGATCCTTTTCGGCCGCATTCGGAGTCCGGATGCCGAGCGACAACGCCATATCGCCGGGTCCCCATTCCGCAAATGCGATTCCCGGCACTTTCAAGCTTTGCTCGGCATTGTCCAGCGCATACTTGTCTTCCACCTTAATCCCCAACAGCAACTCGCCGTTCGGATTGAGCGGCCACACGTCAGCCTTGTCCTCGTACTCCTGGTTCGATACGCCCCAGATCTGCGCCGCAGTCGGCGTTCCGTGAGCACCGCGGCGTCCTTCGCTCAACGCCGGACCCACACCTTGTTTGTGGATCGGAAACCGGATCGCTTCCACGAACGCGCGCACCGCGCCCGGCGAGTCCGCGTGCGTCAGTAGCACGCCGTGCACACCCGTCGCCAAGACCTGCTGGAACATCCAGGCATTGGCGCGCACGGTCGCTTCATCGGTGCCGTTCACCGGAACATTGACGATCACCGCCGGGGTGCGGTGCCCGCTCTTAGTCGGTCCGCCCGCCACCAGGCCCTTCATGTAATCCGCAAGACCCTTAACGTCGAACGGAGCATGCTCCATGTCGTAGCTGATGTAATCGGCGTACGTCTGGGCGTCTTTCTTCCCCTGTTCAAAACTGCCCTCGGTCCCGGAATGCGAGCCGGTATAGTAAATGGGCTGCCCATCCGACAACAAGTCGATCGCCCGGTTGATGTGTTTCGGTTTCGGTGCTTGGGCGACTACCAGACAAATGCCCGCGGCCACTCCCAGCAATGTCACAGTCAGCTTTCTCATCGTCTCCACCTCCCAGTGGGGCGGACCCCTTGTCCGCGCGGATCCTCGCTGGATCTGCCTCCTACCATCCGACCGCCCTCCCCTTGTTCTGCTCGTCCAGCCACTTCTGCAGCGGCGCAAAGTAATCGCGAATCGCCGTCGCATCCATCTCGCGCGTGCCGGCAATTTTCTCCAGCGCATCCTGCCACGGCCTGCTGATCCCCATCGCCAGCATCGCGTTCAGTTTGTTGCCCGCCGTCTTATTCCCATAAATCGAACACCGGTTGAGCGGCCCCCTGCATCCCGCCGCCTGCGCGAGCGCCCTGTGAAACTGGAACTGCAGAATATCCGCCAGAAAATAGCGCATGTAGGGCACGTTCGCCGCGACGTGATATTTCGCGGCGGGATCGAACTCCGCCTCGCTGCGTTTCACCGGCGGCGCCACGCCCTGGTATTTCTCGCGCAATTGCCACCACGTCTCGTTATATTTCGCGGGTGGAATCTCGCCGGAGAACACTTTCCAGCGCCACTGGTCGATCACGAGCCCGAACGGCAGAAACGCAATCTTGTCCAGGGCTCGGTGCAGCAGCAGGCCGATATCCTTCGACGGGTCCGGAGCCTTGTCCAGCAGGCCGATCTTCACCAGGTATTCGGGCGTTACTGACAGCGCAATCGTGTCTCCGATCGCCTCGTGAAACCCGTCGTTAGCGCTGTCACGGAACAGCGGCGGCTGGCGATCGTACGCGCGCTGATAAAAATTGTGGCCGAGCTCGTGGTGGATCGTCAGGAAATCCTCGCCCGTGATGTCGATACACATCTTCAGCCGCAGATCGTCAACGTTGTCCACGTCCCAAGCGCTGGCGTGACACACCACGTCGCGATCGCGCGGTTTCACAAACATCGATCGTTCCCAGAAGGTCTGTGCCAGCGGCGCAAATCCCAGCGAAACGAAAAATCCTTCCCCGTACTTCACCATCTGCTTCCAATCCGTGTTGCGCCGCTTCAGCAGGGCTGTCAGATCGTATCCCGGATCGGCGTTGGGCGGCGCCACCAGCGGGTAAATGTTGTCCCACTCCTGGGCCCACATGTTGCCTAGTACGTCGGCCGGAATCGGCCCGCGTGCCGGCACGAGATCCCCATATTTTTCTCGCAGCCGGCTCCGCACATAGGCGTGCAACGAGAGATACAGCGGCTTTACCTGATCCCAGAGGCGATCCAGTTCCTTCGCGAACGCGTCCGGCGGCATGTCGTATTTTGACCGCCACATCGCCCCGTTATCGGCGAACCCCAGTTGCTGCGCGCCCTTGTTTGCCAGCTCCACGTAGCGCACGTAGTCCTTCCGCATTGGCCGCGCGATCGCATGCCATCCCGTCCACGCATCGAGCAGTTGCTTGGGATCACGGCTCTCCGCCAGAATCTTGCTGAGCGCGTCCAGATCCTTGCAGCTCTCCGGCCCTTTCGGACAATACTTGCCCTTGCCGTAAGAGCCCTCCATCCGTGCGGTGATCTGCGTGAGCTCTTCGCTCTCCTTGGGATCGGCCGGCGTGGCAATCGGTAGCGACAGCTTCAGCAGTTGGATCTTCCGCGCCGTGACGGGATCGAGCGGCAGTCCGTCGAACCGTACCGATTGCTTCGCGTAATCGACGGTCGCATCGATTGACCGCTGATCCAACTTGGCGGCGACCAGCTCGGTATCGTCCGTGATGTAGGTGGATTTGATCCAGTCGGCGCGCTGCGCGTCGACGCCGAGCGCGAGCAACTTCTGCTCCGCGTCATTGATGAATTTGCGCGCGTCTTCGGCAGTCGGTTTGCGGTCGGCCCCGGCCAGCAGGGCCCCCAGGGCGGCCGCGCAGCACACTACGCGAAACTTCATCCCTACAACAATATCAAACGGGTCTTTTGCGCGGGGAATGCCGCCGTGTTAGCATCAGAATATCCACGTTGACATTGCGGGGACGTAGTTCAGTTGGTTAGAACGCCGGCCTGTCACGTCGGAGGTCGCGGGTTCGAGCCCCGTCGTCCCCGCCATTCCTCAATCGCCTGCCGCCGCGCTACCTCTGTAGCGCACTGATGATCCCGACCGACACCAGAATGGAGCACTCGATCAACAGGAACGCCAGCAAACCTTTCAGCACCCACATAACCTTAATATCGTACACGACCCCCTTGCGATAAAATCGGGGACTACGACGGCGACCGACTCCTTGGCCTTGACTCCTTTGAGACCCCTCGATGGCATTACCGTTCTCGACCTAACGCGTCTGCTCCCGGGCAACGCGGCCACCTTGATGCTCGCCAACTTCGGCGCGGATGTGATCAAGATCGAAGAACCGCGGACCGGCGATTATGGGCGCTCGATGCCCCCCCTCCTGAACGGAGAAGGAGCGGTGTTCCAACTCATGAATCGCGGCAAACGCAGCGTCGCCCTCGACCTGAAGCAGGAAGCCGGCAAGGAGGCGCTGCTCGATCTCGCGGCTCGCGCGGACGTCTTGATCGAGAGCTTTCGCCCCGGCGTCATGGCCCGGCTCGGATTGAGTTATGAAACACTGCGCGCCCGAAACGAGCGGCTGGTTTACGCAGCGATCACCGGCTACGGCCAGCACGGCGCGCGCAGCGGCATAGCCGGACACGACATCAATTACCAGGCGCTCGCCGGAATCTTAGACCTTACCGGCGAGGAAAATGGGCCGCCGGTCATCCCCGGCGCGCAGATTGCCGATCTTGCCGGCGGCGCCATGCAGGCCGTGATTGGGGTCCTCCTGGCGTTGGCGGCACGCGCGCAAACCGGCCTCGGGCAGACGGTGGACGTTTCGATGCTCGACGGCGCGGCCTGGATGCTGCCCGTCGCCATGGCTTTTTACCAGTCTACGGACACTCCGCCTGAGCGCGGCGCCGCGATCCTGACCGGCCGTTATGCGTGCTACCACTTGTACCGTTGTGCAGACGAACGCTGGATTTCAGTCGGCGCGCTGGAACCCAAGTTCTGGTCTGCGTTGTGCCGCGCCCTGAGCTGTGAGCAGTTCGTCGCCGATCAATTCGCGGAAGGCGCGCGGCGTCAGGAAATCATCGCCGAGCTATCGCGCATCTTCCAAACCCGCGCATGCGCCGAGTGGATTCGTTTCCTCGCTCCGTTCGATGCCTGCGTCGCGCCGGTGCAGAGCGTCGCGGAAACAATGCGTGATCTTGTTCTCGCCGAAGGAGAGACGGTGGTGATCCCCCATCTGAGCGTGACGGCCGGGCATTTAGGAGGACCCGCGCCGCGCCTCGGCGAACACACAGAAGATGTCTTGGGGAACGGGGGCCAGCACCTACGCGGCCCGGCGTGATGCTTTCCGTCCAGAGCCCGAGGCGGCGGTCGCGCGCGCCGCGCGCCGTCCAGCCGGGATGGCTACGTTCGGGTAAGCGACCACCGAGAAGATCAAGTTGCTCGTAAAGTCGTAGACGTGCTGCGCCATCAAGCAGTCGGGGCACTGTTCCACTGTGCACTCTTGCTGGTGGCGCACCAGGTAGCTCAGATAGGATCTCATCTCATCGTTTGCGCTCATGGCTCCCACCTCCAGACCCGAAAGCAGCATACCTTTTGTATACTTGACTGATCTTAGGTCTCTGTCCGGCGAAGCCGCAATCTCTAAAAAAGTTAACGTTCGGCCAGTTAACTACTGGATATAGGTCGCGAGCCGGCAGCCGTAACCCAAGGCTCCTCCGGCACATGGGCTCTACCCGCCGGCTCGCGTAACATCGGCTATCGGCGAAATCCGTTGCCATATTCTCGTCCGCGATCGTGATCCCGATCACGGTCGTGGTCTCCGTCGCGGTCCCGCCCGCGATGGTCATCGCGATCCCAGTCGCGATCGTGCCGGTAATATCCCGGAGCCGCATAGTAGGCGTTCACTGGAGGCGCCCAGTAGCCGGCGATCCAACCACCATTCGCCCAATACCCATCTACCCAGCTATAGCCGGGCCCCGGGCACGGCGGCCGCGCATTCACCACAACCGGCGCAGGCGGATAATACGCCGGAGCGCCGATTCCAATTCCAATCGAAACGTGCGGCGCCGCAAACAGCGAACCGCCCGCCAGCAGCATCAATGGAAGCAATCTCTTTTTCATGACTTCGTCCCCCTCTCGCCCTCCTGAAATGCACGCCCCGTGCCAGCACCCAAGTTATTCAAAACACGACTGGTGAGTGACTTCATCGTGGCTTGCCCCAACCACGCGTGGTGGTAAACCACCGCTCGCATGCCTCGCAGATGGAAGAATCTTAACTTTGTGCGGGAATCAAGCGGCGATGACGGGCTATACTCATCGACAATGCGGGCCGTGTGCCACTTTGCGTACGTCGGGGCGCTTCTCGCAACTCTCGTGTCCGCGCAAGACACCGGCTCCTTGGTCGGCACGGTGATCAATAGCGTATCCGGCGCCGGCGTTCCCGAGATGAATGTGCTCCTGTGGGCCACGGGCGCGCAATACCAAGCCACTACCGATGACACCGGCACATTTCGCATCGAGCAAATCGCTCCCGGCGTCTATCGTTCGCGCTACGACAAGCAAGGATTCATCCCGCTGCAGCCGGACAAAAATCCCATCGCCGTCACGGCATCGCCAGACCCGGTCCGCATACGGGTTGAGATGAGCCCTTACGCGAAGCTTCGGGGAAGAGTCGTTGATTCCGACGGCAACCCGGCTGCTGGTGTAGAAGTGGCGATTCGCTCGTTCCAGAGTAACTACTCCCAACACACCACAAGGGCCGAAAACGATGGCACGTTCCTGTTCGATGGTTTGACCGCGGGCTCATTCTTTTTGCTGGCCACACCGGCCCAGGCCTCAGGGCAAATCGCGCTCGTGCCCACTTATTTTCCATCCGCCGAAGAGCCCGCAGAAGCGGAAAAAATCATGGTGCGGGCCGGTCTCGAGTCCGCCGGCTACGAGATCCATCTGCGGGCGCGCCGGGTTTACCGGCTCAGCGGCGCCGTAGTCGATCAGGCCGGTAAGCCAGTACCTCGCGCCGAAATCAGCCTCGTGTCGACGGTGGAAGGGATGTCCGCGCCGCCCGGCTACTCCGACAGCGGCGTTCTCATCTTCGGAACGCTTAAGCACGAAACAGAAATCGGTGTGATCGCCGGAGACGACGGCGCCTTTCAGTTTCGCGCGGTGCGTCCCGGCCCCTGGCGGCTGGTGGCAAGCCACCAGCGGCGGACTGGCGGCGATGAGAAAGCGGTGGCGGAAGGCGGGGCGGTGGCAGTGACCATCGCCGATCACGACGTGTTCGATTTGCAAATCCCGGTCGCGCCCTTGGTCACGCTGGAGGGAACTGCCGAATTCAAAGGCGATCCTCCACGCGCCGCAACTCGAGCTGGAGGTCTCATGCTGATGACCGCCGACGGCCAGGGGTCCGTGCTCGCCGTCAGCCAGCCGGATGGGACTCTGCGCGTGCCGCGCTTAATCCCTGGCGCCTACCGCTTTTTGGCGCTGCCGGGGCCGACCTTCCTGTTTTCTCCAGTCTCCGTGCTTCTCGGAGACAGCGAAGTGCTAGGACAAGTCGTCGAAATAACAGAGCCGGCTCCTCCGCTCCGCGTTCTATATCGTGCCAACCCCGGAAGCGTTCGCGGCACCGTCGAGAAAGGCGCGTGCGAAGTAATCGTGCTTCTGGCGAACCCGGCGGTTCCGCCGTTCGCCAGCCGCTCGCACGATTGCAAGGCTGGGGAGTCGTTTGAGATCGCGGGCGTGCCTCCGGGAGACTACTATGCCATGGCATTCGACCGTCTTGATCGAACCGCGCCCCGCGATCCGGCCTATCTGCTCCAATTGCTTCCCACGGCCGTGCGCGTATCAGTCGGACAGGGTCCTGCCCCGTTCATTCAACTTCCGATTACGCATTTGCCGTAGGCGTTACTTTTTGCGGAACAGGCGCTTGAGGTCGGGCCAGAATTCGCGCGCCAGGTTGCTGATCGCCATCGCGCCAACACCTGCGGTTCCCCACTTGGCGATCGAACCGGGCGTCCGATATTCGTCGGGACTCCACAGCGTGGCGATCGCCCAGGCTCCGTATGCGTTGGCCAGACGCGAATAAGCCGGCTCATAACCGCCGCCCGGCTTGGCGGCCACCACGGTTCTCACCGCGACGTGGCCGAAGCGTTTGAAGAAGCCCCCTTCTCCCAAGCGGTGATACATCGTGTTCTGTGGATGAATCGCTCTCACGCCATCTTCGATCGCATTGCCGATCACAAATTGCCCGAACAGCGACGCGGCCCTCTTACCGAAGCCGGCATCGCTCTTACCCCACTCCGCCGGCCAGCCGTGCAACTGTTCGATCGTCGCCGCCGGCAGCGTGGCGGAAACCGCCTGCCATGTGAAAAGGTTTTGGTAGAACCGTTTCGTGATCTCAATGGGAGAGGATGCGACAGCGGGCTGCGTCTCGGCACCGGATCCGGCAACCGGTGGTTGAATCACCTCCGGGCTGCTTCCGTCTTGCGCGCGGCACACGCCGGCGAAGGCGAGGGCAAGCGCACACAATCCGAGCAAACTGGGCTTCAAACGACCTCTTTCTATTTGGCAGGTGGCGGAAGGACGGGGTCGGCGCGATACCTGCGGCTCAAAAGACCAGCTCTTAGTGTACACCAGCGGCGCCGGGCGCCAGACTGCTTTGCTAGCTCCTGAAAACCCGCTAATTGAAATATGCCGCGTTCCGGGCCGCGAACTCTGCCTTCTCAGCCGGCAGGTCTTCCAGCACAAACACGGAGTTGGTTGGGCACACCGGGATGCACGCGCCGCAGTCGATGCACTCCACCGGGTTCACGTACATCTGTGGGGATTCGTCAAAACCCGCTTCGTCCTTTTTAGGGTGAATGCAGTCCACGGGACATGCCGCTACGCAAAGCTCGTCTTTCGTGCAGGTATCAGTGATCACATAGGCCATACCTGAGATGGTGCAATCGCGCCGCCACGTCTAAAGAAAAGAAAATAAGGCGTGAAATTCAACGGTGGGGCCCGGATGGGTGGGGGATTCCGCGCAGTTTCCCCACGATACACTGGCTTACATGAAGATCGAGACCCGGGCCGTTCACGCCGGCCGTCACACCGACCCCGCCACCGGGGCCGTCTGTCCCCCCATCCACCTCTCCACTACGTTCGAGCGCGATCCCGACGGCGGCTACCCCCGGGGCTTCAGTTATTCGCGCGAAAACAATCCCAACCGGTTGATGCTCGAGCAATGCCTGGCCGATCTGGAAGGCGGCAGAGAGGCCTTGCTCTTCTCTTCAGGCCTCGCTGTCTCAACGGCAATTCTTCAGGGCTTGGAACCGGGTGATCACATCCTGGCCCCCGACGACGTCTATTGGGCGTTTCGCGAGGTGATCGGCGGCGTGTTCGGCAAGTGGGGACTCGAAACCACCTATGTGGATATGACGCGCCTCGACGATATCCGCGCCGCCCTTCGTCCCCACACCCGGCTCATCTGGCTCGAGACGCCGTCGAATCCGCTCATGAAGATTACGGACCTGGCCGCCATCGCGGAGATCGCGCGCGCGCGCAAGAACGCAATCACCGTCTGCGATTCCACTTTTGCGAGTCCGATCCTGCAACATCCGCTCGAGTGCGGAATCGATATGGTGGCGCACTCGACTACAAAGTACATCTCCGGCCACAGCGATGTGGTTGGCGGCGTGCTGGTGCGGAACCACGAGAACTACCTGTTCGAGCGCGCTCGCCGCGCGCAGAAGTACGGCGGCTCGGTGCCCTCTCCGTTCGATTGCTGGCTGACGCTGCGCGGCATCGAGACGCTCCCCTATCGCATGCGCGCCCATTCGGAGAACGCATTGCGGCTGGCGCATTGTCTGGAAGGGCATCCCAAAGTGGAAGCCGTGCACTATCCGGGGTTGCCGGGGCACCCGGGCCATGCGGTCGCCGCGCGCCAGATGCACGGATTCAGCGGCATGCTGTCATTCCAGGTAGCCGGCGATGGGCCAGCCGCCATCCATGTGGCTGCGCGCTGCCGGTTGTTTCTGCGCGCCACGAGCTTGGGCGGCCCACACAGCTTCATCGAGCACCGCGCGTCCGTGGAAGGCCCCCGCACCCGCACCCCGCAAAACCTGCTGCGGCTCTCCATCGGCCTCGAGCACTCCGACGACCTGATCGAGGATCTCAATCAGGCGTTGAAATGACCTGCGAACCCGACCGTATCTCCGTCGGGCCCTAAGAGCGACACCTCTCCCTAAATAGTCCTAATGCCGTGATCTCGAATGACCGATGAATCATTGGAGATCCCCTGCGAACACTGCTCGGTGGATCCAGGAGGTATCGGTGTCTCTGAACATCTGCCCGAAGCCGGCGGCCGGGGCAATTAGTATCATGCTCCTGCTCGCTTCGATCGGACATTCCCAGGAGTCCGGGTCAGCCGGCAAGAAAACGCCCGAAGAGGCGATTCTTTTCGAAAAAATCCCGCTGGTCGAGGCTGCATCCATGCACTTGCAGACCTTGCAGGAGGCTCCGGCGAACGTCACTGTGATCACTGACGAGGATATCCGGACCTATGGATACCGCACGTTTGGAGAAGCGCTGTCCAGCGTGCGGGGATTCTGGATGACGTATGATCACGCGGACTATCAGGTCGGCGTACGCGGCTTTGGAGTTCCCGGGGACTACAACTCGCGGTTCCTGGTGATGATCAACGGCCATTACCTGACCGACAACGTCTATAATGCCAGCTACTTCTTCGGGCCGGACTTCGGTTTGGACTTGGAACTGGTCAAGCGGATCGAGATCATTCGGGGGCCCTCGTCGGCACTCTATGGTAGCAACGGCGTATTCGCCACCATTAATGTAGTCACTAAGGCGCCCGTAGAAGGCCAGCACGCCTCGGTCGTCGCGGAGGCCGGCAGTTTCGGGGCCAAGAGACTGTTTGTCTCCTCGGCGACGGCTATGGGAAGTAGAGGCCACCTACTGCTGGCCGCTTCTGGGTACGGCGATAAGGGGCAGTCGTTGTACTTCCCGGAATACGACAGCCCGTCCACGAACCAGGGCCGGGCAGTCGGAGTGGATGGAGCAATCGCCTATCACACGTTTGCCAACCTGACTTGGGGAGCCTGGAGCCTCACAGCTTACGTGAACTCGCGCGATAAGCGCATGCCGCTGGGTTATGGCAGCACGGTTTTCAATGATAAGGCTACGAACTCGCGGGACGGACGCAATTTCGTCGAGGCCGCGTATTCCAGGGATGTCGGAAAGACCGGTCAGTTGCGATGGCGGCTTTACTACGATCAGATCCGGTATCGAGCCCGATACGACTACGCGTTGGACAACAGTGTGGCCGACAATCGCGATCTGGCGCTGGGCGACTGGGTCGGCTCCCGTTTCAGCTACCGCTTCGCGACGCGGTTCGGCGCTTTGACGCTCGGCACCGAGACGAATCTGGATTTGCGCACGCTGCAGTGGAATTACGATGTCTCGCCGGCGTTCGTGCAGTATATCAAGATCAATACTCCCAACCGGTCCTTCGGCCTCTTTGTGCAACAGGAGCGGGAACTCAGCGCGCACTGGAAGGCCTGGCTTGGCTTACGGTTTGACGGTTCCACGAATCATGGAAGCTTTGTCTCGCCGCGAATTGGGCTAGTCTATCAGCCTTCGCCGCACACTACGTATAAGTTTCTGTATCGCCGGGCGTTTCGCAATCCGAATGCGCTTGAGCAATTCTATGATGATGGCGGACGCTCCGATATCGCGAATCCGCAACTACAGCCGGAGCACGCCCACACGTTCGAGGTTGTCATGGAGAGGCGTTTGGGACGCCGCTGGCAATCGGTGGCCAGCCTGTACCACTACTGGTTGTCGAATCTCGTCGTCCCCCAATGGACCGAGAACGCTCTGGTGCAATACCGGAACATGTCGCAGATGCGGGCCACGGGCTTAGAGCTCGAACTGTCCGGACAGCCCGCGGAGTGGCTGGAGACCACCACGAGTTGGGCGATTCAAAAACCTTTTCAAGAGGGGGACGGCAACTTCCTGGCCAACTCTCCGCACCAGGTGGGAAAACTTCGCGCCGCGATACCGCTGGGAACGCGAAAAGTATATCTGGCCGGCGCGCTGCAGTATCTCGGAGAACGGCGCACTCTGCGGCAGGCGCCTTTGGAACCGGTGGCGCTGGCGGACTTGACCTTGACCACCCGTCAGCTCCATCGCAGTTTTGATCTCACGGTTGGAATCCGCAACCTAGCGGACTGCCGCTATTGGGATCCGCTCGCGATTGACGAAGCCGTGGACCGGATACAAGGCACAGGGCGGACAGCATTTGTAAAGCTGATCTGGCACACCCCGGAATAACCGTGGTTCGAGCGTCTCTGATCGTCTATCTCGCCGTCGCCAACGCCTGGGGCGAAGCCCCGTCCGGACCGCCTCGAGTCGTCGTGGTCACCTCCTCGGCGGTGCCGGCGTATGAAGAAGCTCTGGGCGGGCTGCGCCGTGGCTTGGGCAGTCTCGAGGCGATGACACGGGTGGTGGAGTTGGATCGCAAGGATGGCGAATCGACGCTCGCCGGCATCCTGACACAAGGCCGTCCGTCGGTGGCGGTGGCCATTGGGACGCAGGCCACGGACTTCATGGTCTCGCGAACCTCGGTCGTTCCAGTCATTTCGACCATGATCCTATACGAGCCTCTGCCGCCGGAACGCGTCGTGGGGCGTATCTCCGTAGAGGTGACCGTTCCCGCTCTGCTGCAGCAGTTGAAAGATCTCTTTCCCGGCAAGACCCGCCTCGGTTTGATTCGGTCCCCCGGCAAGGCTCCGCCCCCGTCCGCCGTCCAACTGCGCGCCAAACAACTCGGCTTCACACTCGTCGCCGTGGAAGCCGGCGGTGCCGACAAGCTTCTGAAAACGTTCCTTTCCTTGAGTGGTGCGGTGGATTTCGTCTGGTGCGCTCCGGACAGCTCCTTGTACAACACCGCGACCTTCCGACCCCTAATCGAGGCCTCCCTCCAGAAACGCCTGCCGATTATCGGTTATTCCGAGTACTTTGCGCGGGCCGGCGCGGCCCTGGCGGTTTATCCCGATTTCGAGGACATCGGGAGCCAAACGGCCGAGGCGGTACGGCGATTCCTGGACATGCAAAAAGCACCCGGCGACCAGCCTCCGCGCAAGCTCAGAGTAGCCCTCAATCAGTACGTCAGCCGAATGTTGGAGTTGCGTTGGTCGACGCCGTCCAGCCGTGAGACCGAACTGGTGATCATCCAATGAGGCGTCTGAGCTGGCACCGCATCGTTGCGCCTAATAGCCTGACTCGCCGGCTGTTGCTCGACAGTATGCTGCGCGATAGCCTCTTCGCGCTCTGCTTGACCGCGCTATTTGTGTTTGCCCAGCATGCCGCGCTGAATCAACAGCTGGTCCTGCGTGCCGAGGCCCTGGCGCGTTTCCTGGCGAGCCAGGGCGAGTTTCCCATGCTGGTGAAGAGTCGCGCGGCGGCGCGAGAACTGGCCGAGAGTGCAATCGCAAGTGAAGATGTAGTCTACGCTTGCTTTGAGGACACGG
>Ga0126371_10001796_pt1 | contig 18244 bp, 19 predicted proteins | sample PanSoiMetaPlot_4_FD_110145 | JGI IMG/M metagenome (GOLD analysis project Ga0126371, IMG submission 110145) | Tropical forest soil microbial communities from Panama - MetaG Plot_4 | ecosystem: Environmental > Terrestrial > Soil > Tropical forest > Bulk soil | place: Panama | collected 2016-02-17 | reverse complement strand
TCACCCGCACGTGCATTGTGTCGTCCCCGCCGGCGGACTGTTACTGGATCGCACCCACTGGATCCATCCGCGCTACTCTTTCTTCCTTCCCGTTAAGGTGCTCAGCCGGGTCTTTCGCGGTAAGTTTGTGTCCGCTCTCAAACGCACTTCCAGCAGGGAAAGCTGGGGTTCCACGGCAACCTGAAACCTCCCGCTCACCCCAAAGCCTTCTCCGCCTGGATAAGAACCCTGTTCCGAAACGACTGGCACGTCTACTCCAAACCTCCCTTCGGAGGCGCCGAGCATGCGCTCTGTTATTTGGGCCACTACACCCATCGCGTCGCCATCTCCAACCAGCGACTCGTCTCCTTGGTCAAATCACCAAGTCACGTTTCGCTGGCGCGATTCCGCTTACCACAGCGAACACAAGCTGATGACCTTGGCGCTCGATGAGTTCCTGCGCCGCTTCTTGTTGCACCTGCTTCGCAGAGGCTTCGTCCGCATCCGCCACTTCGGCTTCCTTGCCAACCGCCGTCGTACCCTACTCCTGCCGCTTCGCTATCGACTACTCGAAGCAGTCCAGACATCGCAATCTGAACCAGAAGCCTCGCCAGCCAAGGAGCTGAACCCGCTTTGGCTCTGTCCCCAATGTGGCGGCCCCATGGTGGTCATCCAGAGACTTACTGCGGCCCAGCTCCAACTCCGTTCTCCCCCTGGCTCGCCGGAGCCGATGCATAAAACTCCAATCAGAACCTCGCTCCCCCGGTGCTTCCCATCACCCGGCAGGCGTGGTGCGCCCAGGTTGCTCCACACCAAGCTCCCGGCTTGCAGCTTTCACAGCAAACTACAATCGAACCGGTGCGGTCCGGACTACGATTGGCTCCATCACCCATTTTCCAAGTCTTTCTCATCACCGCAACCCCATTGAATTTGCATAACCCCTTCCTCACCAGTCGGCTTCCTTCAAACAGCTGTATCGGACGCGCCCCATAGTGAGTGGCAGATAGACTTCCGGAGTCGGGCGGAGCGCGTCTGATACAGCACTAGCGTTTGTGGCCAGCGGATCTGACTCGATCAAGGCCTGCTCAACTCAAAAAGCAAGTGTTGGATGCGACGTTTCAGTTTAAAGCGGATTATTGTCGCTAGGGCAAACCACATATTAGGCGACCCGACTTTCTTGGGCTGGCAGAACTGGTAGTTGCGCTGTACACAATCAAGTAAGAACATGGAGTTGTTAATTGGCTTAAGACCTCATACACGGATTAGAAACCCGTCCATTGTGTTGCGCCAAAGATCCGGAGGGCGGGTTTTTCACTAGGAGTTGACGAATTTGTAGCTACGCTGCTCTCAAGCGTGGCCGCTGACGAAAGCAGCGCCAGCGCCCCCAACCTTCCATATGTCTGCAGAAACACCCCGCGCGTTCTTCAGCTACTCGCGCCTTGATTCCGAGTTCGCACTGAAGCTCGCTAAGGATCTGAGACGGGCAGGGGCCGCAGTTTGGCTGGATCAACTTGATATCAGCCCGGGCGAGCATTGGGACAGCGCGGTTGAGAAGGCACTAGCAAGCTTTTCCACCATGCTCCTAGTTCTTTCACCCTCTTCGGTAGAATCCAAGAATGTGATGGACGAAGTCTCGTTTGCGCTGGAGGAGAACAAGCTGGTGATCCCCGTGCTTTACGGTGACTGCAAGATTCCTTTCCGGCTGCGACGTTTGCAGCACATTGATATTAGGGTTGACTACGAGAAAGGTCTCGGTGAACTACTCCGAACGTTAGGTGTTGTCCCGAAAGCAAAGTCAGCTGCAGTAGCGGCTTCGCCAACTACCTCGAGAGAGGAAACGCCAGTAGCAGGTACCCAGACGGCGCGTGACGCGATAGAGAAAGCTAATCACGAAAGAATCCGTCAGGAAAGAGCTGAGGCGGAACGTCGCGCAACGGAAAGATCGGCGGCAGAGGTCAATGAATCACGGCGGACCTTGCGTCCAAGTTACCTCATCGTCGTCATAGGACTCGTAGTCGCGCTAGGATTGTGGGGGGCACTGCGCAAGACAACCATTCCTTCCGACAAGAATATTCCAGTATCTGTTCATCCGGAAGGTCCAAACCTGCAGACGCCTTCCACCGGAAACGGACTCAGACTGGACAGCACTGCGTGGGTGACACAGTTTCTCCGCGCTTCGGAAGGTCCCGATGTCGACCGGCTACGCACATATTTCGACGACGTCGTGTCACCTTATTACAGTATGCCGAGTGCTCGATGGGACGTGATCGAGAATGACAAACGGAACTATTTTCTCCGTTTTCCTACCATTCATTACGCTCTGGTTGGTCAACCCACGGACGCTACGGGCGCGAGCGGAGGGGACGTCCTTGAATTTGAATTCGAATATTCCACCGTGCGAAACGACGGCCAAACCCTGAAAGGGAGATCTCATATAACCATGAACGTGACTTCTGTCGATGGACAGTGGAGAATCGCTGGCATCAGCGAGCGAAAGGTAACCGAGTGAGCCCTCGGCCTCTGGTCAAATTCAGCGTGGCCGTGGCGCTGATCGGCGTTAGCCTTTTGGCAAGCCGAGCAGAAAAGAACGTGTGCGTCGTTGCAATCGACATCGGCCACAGCGAATCAGCTCAGGGCGCGGTTAGTTCTCGAGGTGTCGGCGAGTTCATGTTTAATCGAAATATTGCGGATCTCCTCCTGGAGAAGATCGGGAAAGATGGGGTCGCAGAAGCCATTATCATAGACAGCAATACCATGTCTCTTCGGCAGAGAACCGAGTCAGCGCGTCTCCGGCATGCCAATTTCTTGATCTCGATACACCATGATTCCGTCCAGCCATCTTACCTCTCAACTTGGACCTACGGAGGTATAGTGCACCACTATAGCGATCGTTTTCAAGGCTTTTCACTATTCTTCTCGACGAAGAACGAACGACCCGAAGAGAGTCTTGATTTCGCAAGAGAAATCGGTTCTCAACTGGTGAAATCGGGGTTCAAGCCCACGTTGCATCACGCCGAAAAGATAAGGGGGGAGAATCGTGAGCTGGTAGATCGTAAGAGAGGCATCTACATCTTTGATGATCTGATCGTGCTCAAAACAGCTGCGATGCCGGCGGTTCTTTTGGAATGCGGTGTCATTCTCAACCGAGAGGAAGAGAAGCGTCTGACAAATCGTGCCTACCAGGACAAAATGGTCAATGCCGTGGCCGTCGGAATCGAGCAAGAGTGCGCGAGATCTAGTAAGTGACGCGCATTTACGCCAACCGAGGCTCCGAAATTGTGCTGTGAGCGGCTCAGCAATACGCAAGCGCAGCGGGTCTGTTTTTAGATAAGGAGGATCGGGCTGCAAAGTGCCAATGGGGCTTAGCCTTTAATTCGTTCAAGAGCATCGAAGACTAAATTGAGTAGCTCGTCCACGCGATTTGTGATTCCAAATGCGAACGGCGGAATGCCTCGTTCAGGTTGGTATCGGGCCCACAGTAAAGATCACGTGCTGTGACATTCCACCCGTTCGCATCCGTTTCAGCAGGCGTAGACCCTCATCATCAACCCCATCTCTGGCCATATCGGAGATGACGACGTCGTAGCACTCTGATCCAAGCTTGGCAACTGCCTCGTCGCGCAACCGTCCAGCAAGTGTACCCCAAGGCATTTTGCTCGGTTTAGGAGTCCGCGAACACACGCGGTTCTGGTGCGCTTGTCCTTTTCTTGAGTTGCGCGTTGGCCATTAGTCCCGAGTCATGGCCAGCGGAAGTCTCACCGGAGCGGGGCGGCCCGAAGTCGGCTTGTGGGGCGTGAACAGGTTTTCCCGTCGCTTACCTCCTGCAGGAGGTAAAATCGCCTGCTATGAGTACACCCCCTGAGAGATTACCTGACTCCGATTCCATCATGGACCGCCTCGAAGATCAACTTGCCTGGTACGACCGCAAAAGCATGGCGAACCAGAGAACTTACAAGCGAATAAAGGTTGTCGAGATACTCGCAGCGGCGATTATTCCTTTTCTCGCAGCTCTCGGGCGTCCTCATATAGCCATGCTGACAGGTGGCTTGGGTGTCTTAATCACAGTGCTCGAAGGAATGCTGCATTTGAACCAATACCAGCAGAATTGGATCAACTATCGTTCCACCTGCGAAGCATTGAAACACGAGAAGTATACCTACCTGGGCAAGGCAGCGCCCTACGCCAACGTCCCTGATCCACATGCACTCTTGGCGGAACGCATCGAGTCGCTGGTTTCGCAGGAGCACGCCAAATGGGCATCCGTTCAGCAGCAGGAAACCGGTACTTCAGGTACAGGACCGAGAAGAGGATAAGCTCTCGCAAGAAGGAGGGTTCCTAATGAAGCTTGCGGACGTACGCGTGCATATGAGGTTCTGTCTGGCAAGGCGAGTGACATTGTCCGACAGATCAGCCTTGCCGGCGTGGGCTGATTTGGGTTTTCAAGTCGGTCAGTAGTACCTCTATCTCACTAGAACCACGGCTCGTAAGAGCGGCTTTTTTTGTCTTCCTCGCCCTGTCATTTGACACTAGGCTGTCAGAAAGATTGGGCCCTCCTCAGAATCGCCTTTCGTAACCAACAATCAGATGTTACAAACCGACCTCCCGCTACTAGTCCCGGGCATTTTCCATAAGCCGTCTCTGGAAAGCCCTTAACGATTCGCTGGCTTGATTTTCCGATCTGAACCGAACGGGTCGAATATCTGCTTACGATGATATTTGCGTTCATTACATTTACTTCTGTCAGATATACTTTGCCTAATCTATGGACGAACCTCGTGTACTGAGGGTTTTTGTTGCATCTCCGAATGATGTCGCCGAGGAGAGAGAAACGCTTGCGAAACTCCTAGCCGAGATAAACGATGTCCTGGCGTATCTCGCTCCAGAGGAGCGATTGAGCTTGGAGTTGGTGCGCTACGAGACTCATTCCTATCCCGACATAGGGGCACCTCAGGAGGTCATTAACCGCGAGATTCCTGTCGATTACGACATCTTTGTTGGCATTATGTGGAAACATGCTGGGACTCCGACGTCTACCGCTCCAAGTGGGACGATTGAAGAGTTTAATCGCGCTTGTGAGCGCCGCAAGCAGGGTTCTCTACCTCGCATCATGTTTTACTTTTGTGACGAACCTATTCCCCTACCCACGGCAACGGAATTGCAGCAGCTAGCGGAGGTTGTGAAGTTTCGAAGCCAACTTGCTTCTCAGGGACTCACTGTCAGTTATCCCTCCCATTCGGAGTTTGGAAACCATGTCAGGGGAGGCTTGCTGCGCGCAATCAGGGATATTCTGCGGGAACCCGTTGCATCCACGGCGTCCTCTACTGGTGCCACTGTGCCAGCATCCCTAGATGCCTTGAGCCGTGATGCCGCTGTGTTGTTGGCCAACGAGTACGATCAGACGAGGCTGAATATGCGAGCGGGAGACGAACGCACTCGCCGCATGGAGCAGCTCTTCTCTCGAATGAAAGTTGAGGCCCCTAAGGTCCAGGATCGTTTGTCATCCTTCCAGCAGAGCAACTCCGCAGGCGAGCGGCTGGTTGCGATCGCAGTACTCACCATGTTCCCCGACCCGAAACACCTTGATTGGCTCGCAAGTCGGATGGATCCTGAGCAAGAAAAACCTTTTGTGGCCTACCACGCGGCCGTAGCATTGCTGGAAGCAGTTACGAATCTGCCCACAAAGCACTGTACGACCGTACACGCCGGTCTTTCGAAAGCAATGGAATTAGCTCTTCGTCTGAAGGGCGATCCGGATCGCATCACTGTCCTGCGACACGCCCAAGAGGAATTTGAACGGAAGTGTGGAGAAGTCAGATAGAACTATCGCCGCGCAAACAAAGTTAGTCAGGGTGGAGGGTGCATGGGTGCAACTAAAATCGTGACAGATTTTCTAAGCGATTCCAGACCAGTCAGTTAGCTTTGACTCTACTTCATTCGGGACCAGCGGGTCGGAGGTTCGAATCCTCTATCCCCCGACCATCTTTTAGTGTCCTAGTTTCAAGTACTTAAGCTAAATTTCTGTTTTTCCCTCTACCTCGATGTGTTGAAATTGTAGGCGCTCTCGGCATCATCAAATTCAAGCTGGCTTTCCGGCTAGAGCTGCATCCTGACTTTCACCACGGTTGTCAGAGTTTCTGTGAAAACATCTCACCAGAAATTCCAGGCACTTGCAGGATAGAATGGTTCCCTCACTCCTTAAATGATTTCTCGAATCGGTGCGTTTCTCATAGCGACGGTTCTGCTGCTGATCTGTCTTATCGCGATCTCGATTGCAAAGCGGAGCGAACAGCGTTTTTCTACAACCAACGATCGCACTCGTCTTCCGTGGAGTGCTACGCAGCTTCTCGTCGCCAGTTTTCTGACCCTCTTCGCGGAGCTGGCCTTCATTCGTCGGATTGCGGTTGAAGTCTGGATCTTCGTTTATTTCAAGAATCTGGCTCTCTTACTCTGTTTTCTTGGTTTCGGAGTAGGGTGCGCACTAGCAGCTAAAGAAGTCCGCTGGGCGACGGCTGTTAAGGCCTTTCTAGGGTTGTTGTTGATCGTCCGAGTTCCATTTGGGAGGGCGAGCTGCAGCGACGCGTGTCGTTGGCATTAGGCTCGATAAACGACGTTGGCATCTGGGGACCTCTTTCCGACATTCCTTGGAAATATTTCATTGCGGCGATAGGGCTCGTCGGCTGTCTTTTTGTGCTGATTGTACTGGTGTTCATTCCCTTGGGACAGGTGGTTAGCCGCGAGATGGATAGTGCGTCGAATGCACTGCGCGGCTACTCTTTCAACCTGATAGGGAGTGTGATCGGTGTAGTGACTTTTTTCCTACTCGGCCGGTGGATGCTTCCGCCAATAGTCTGGATGGCAACCATTCTCTTATCTCTTAGGCTTTGCATTTCTCCAGTCCAACCGCCGAGCTGCAATGGTCATAGTCAGCTTGGTGGTACCTGTAGCGTTGCTTCTGTTTGAACCCTCCCATTCCGGCATGAAAACTCTCTGGACGCCGTACCAGCAGATTCACTACGAACCTGAGTACACTCTCAGTGGAGAAGTCAGGGGAGGCATGCTGCAGATCAACCACATGTATTACCAAGAAACTCTCAATCTCTCGCCTGAGTTCTTGGCCCGCCATCCCGAACTGGGCAGAGAATCCAGCTATAACCGCTACAATCTACCGTTTCGATTTGCGGGATCGTCTCCGAAGGTTCTAATTGTGGGTTCGGGAACTGGAAACGATGTTGCGGCAGCTTTACGACACAACAGTATGAGCGTGGATGCTGTGGAGATCGATCCGGCCATCATCGAACTGGGCAAACGTGAGCACCCCGAGCATCCATACGATTCTTCGCGCGTGATCATACATATGGATGATGCGCGAAGCTTCCTGAAACGAACTAACCAACGATACGACTTGATTCTCTTCGGGCTGTTGGACTCGCACGTGCAATTCTCGGACTATTCCAACATGCAGATCGACAATTTCGTGTACACAGAGGAAGCGTTTCGCGAAGCATCGCGCCTTCTTACCCCGAATGGCGTCATTTTCGTAAAGTTCCGAATCAATCGAGAATGGATAGGGATGCGACTCTCAGAGATTCTCGAGCAGGTATTCAACACTCCTCCATTGGTTTTTGCCGCTGAGCGTAACTACACTGGTGGAGCAACCTGTTTCGTAGCCGGCAACGGTAACCATGTAAATGATGTACTGTCAACGGATCAAGAACTCGCTGATTTCGTGCATCGAAATCGAGTTGCTGCCAACGCTGGCACGGTGCCGGTAACCACGGATGACTGGCCTTATCTTTACCAGCAAAACCGACAGATTCCGCGCACGTATTACTCGGTAGGCCTGTTGGTCCTGTTCATCGCTATTGCCTTCCACATGTCGGTGAAACGGACAACCCAGATTTCAGGTCGATTTTCTGTGTTCTTCTTTAGCATGGGGGTAGGATTCATGTTATTGGAAACACAAATCATCAGCCGTTCTGACTTATTTTTTGGCACGGTCTGGCAAGTCACCGGCTTCGTGATCTCAGCCTTGTTAGTGACCTTGTTATTTGCCAACCTAATCGCAGAACGGATGAACCCTCCGCTAAACCGTTGGACGTGGGCGGTCTATTAGCAGCCTTGGCTTTTGCCTATTACTTTCCAGTTGCTCGCCTTGAGGTATCGGCCAGGGCAGCGGGAGCAATCGAGATTGGAATATTTTCCGTTCCCGTGCTCTTTGTAGGCCTTCTGTTCTCATCTGAATTCAAAAAAACAGCTTCCCCCAGCGCTGCCCTCAATGCCAACGTGCTCGGCGGCTGTAGCCGGAGGCTTATTGGAGAACTTGTCGCTCATGTACGGATTACGATCTCTAGTGTTGATCGCCATCGTTTTCTACTGCTTGGCCGGGGTTGGATTGCTGTGGCGCAAAATTGGGCTCGCGACGAATGGCAAGCAATTGTATGGCGAATATTCGGACTAGGTCTAAAGTTCAAGAGACTCGTGCAGGAGTCGGCATGTCCCTGAAGTGTTGACGGTCTTGCCTCGGTCGGATCACCAAAGCTCAATAAAGTTCAATCCATCGAAACAAGCGTGCCACAACTTATCGCCAGTCAGTCGCGAGCTATAAGATTCAATGAAGCTCCACAACCCGCCTGAGTCTGGTTCGGCGCCAGGGGCCGAAGGCTCAAATTCTCTCTCCCGACCATTCTACGGAGTCATATTGAGTCGTACCCTGTCGGAACCGCCCCTGCTTCGTAAACTGCCCACCGAGAATCGCGTCGGACAGATTCTCTTTGAAGCATCCCTTTTCCTTGAATTCGCCAATCCACCAGGGTATTAGGCAATTGAACCGGGTTTTCCAAGGGGATCATCAACGTAATAGAGACTGACTGTCCAGGTTTGAAGTCGAAGCCGATCGGCGTTTCAAAATGGAAAGCCATGGTGTCTTGTGTGACCTCCACTCGGTTTCGCAGTCTGGGCTCATATCGAGCGACTGGATTTCGCTGGCTGCCATATACGGATGTGCTGACTCTACTTTCGAGCCAAATCATCGAAGTACGATTGCGAGTTTCCACAGATGCAGACTTTCATAGCGTAATTGAGGAGGGTGCTTCCGTTTTCGGTGCGCGCGTCCCAATTCGATCAAATACATTCTTTACTACTCGGTCGCATCGAACTGCATGAAAGCTAAATGCCTCTTTCCGCTCCATTCCCGCACGCGCGTAAAGGCTCTTGCGCAGCAACGCGCGTGCTCGATGGAGACGAACTTTGACATTCTCTTCGCTGAGGTCCAAGACATTTGCGGTCTCGATCGTGTTCATTTCTTCTACATCGCGAAGCATGAACACAGCCCGATAAGCATCAGGCAACTGTTCTACCGCGCTTTCGAGCAGTCTGCGAACCTGCGAGTTTGATGCCTGCTGCTCCGGATTCAGCGCCATCGAGGGAAAGCCTTCCATGGGGTCTTCCTCCCGTTCTGACATCGGTTGCAACTCCTGATATCGGTTTCCGCGACGCCGTCGCATTAGAGCCTCGTGAACAGCAATCCGGGTTAGCCAGGTGGAAAACTTCGCTCTGCCGGCAAACTGGCCGAGATGCTCATATGCGCGTACGTACGCGTCTTGCATGACGTCCTCAGCTTCGCCGTCACTGCGCAGAATTGCCCGGGCTACGCGATAGAGCCGCTGGTTGTAACGGCGCACGACGATTTCAAACAGATTCGTCTCTCCAGCGAGGACTCGGGCTATTACTTCCTCGTCACTCAGGGGATCCTGGGAAATGACCGGATTCATTGGGGTCGCCATGCAGGTACTCCATATGATTGAGTCACAACAATAAGAAACGTTACAAATTAGATATCAATGCCCGGGCGCGAGTTGGCGGTCAAGCTGTAACCGATCGACACCCAGAGACTCCATTCTCATGATGGCGGGAGTCCACAAGTGGCGGGCATCAAGGTTGGAGGGACTCAAAGTTGCGAGAAGAACTGTTGATTGAAACCGAACGCGAACCTGGGTGTGATTCAGGCCTGCAAGACCTTGTACGCGAAATGCTGTGGCGGCTTGGCGAGGATCCACAGCGCGATGGGCTCAGGGATACTCCTGTTGGCGTGGCGCGATCGCTGGAGTATCTGACCAAAGGGTATCGGGAGAACCCGCAGGAAACATTGCTGGACGCACTATTCGAGGTCTCTTACGATGAAATGGTGATCGTGAAGGACATCGAAATCTTTAGTCTTTGCGAGCATCATCTTCTGCCATTCTTCGGCAAGGCTCATGTCGCGTACATCCCGAACGGAAAAGCGATCGGACTCAGCAAAATTCCTCGTTTGGTAGAAGTTTTTTCGCGCCGTTTGCAGGTGCAAGAGCGCCTCACGACACAGATCGCGGAAGCGATTGAGCGTGCCATCAAACCGCGGGGCGTTGGCGTTGTGGTTGAAGCGAGACATCTGTGCATGATGATGCGGGGAGTGGAAAAGCAGCACTCTGCAACGATCACATCATCCATGCTGGGCGCTTTTCGTGATAAGGAGACGCGGGATGAATTTCTGCTGCTAACTCACGGGCAGGGCACTGGGTTCTAGCTTCTCGGGCACGATGGTTTTACGCTGCAGCGAGCCGAATCTTTCCACACCGGCAAACGGCGGTGGTAAACGTTTTCCTTCCTAACGAGCAAAACTTCAGATGTCGGCTGCGAACTTCCTCACGCGTCCTTCCGTGCTTACTGTCTTTTAGCCATCATGGATGACGTGGATGATCCTAAGATCGAGCTCGACATAATTCCATTGCATGGTCCTCCCAAGGAGTATTTTGAGTCCAATTACGACTATGGGCGGGTGAAATTGCTCAATGCAATCCAGTACCTTACTCATCGATCCGGGCAGTCCACAAAGGCGATTGAGATCCTGAAAAGACTCTCCTTGCCTTAGCGGAAAGCTAGCTGACGTTCGCGGTTTTTCCTTCGGGAATGGGATGGCGAGTGCGGCAAAAGCGCGACATTATAAACTCGCGAACTCACTCGGATTTTGCGGTACAATGCGGGAAAACGTTTACCCGTTCGTATGTCGATTCGAGGACAAGATGATTCATCTAGGCGATCTTGAGGTTTGGTTCGTCGCAGGAAGCCAGCATCTCTATGGGCCTGAGCCCCTGAAACTGGTCGAGGCTCATGCCAACAAAATCGCCCACTCGCTAGCCGACTCGCCGGATATTCCGGTCAAGATCGTTGCCAAGCCGGTCATGACCGGCAGCGAGTCCATTCACAGGTTCTGTCTTGAGGCCAATAGTTCAAAGCATTGCATCGGCGTGATTGCCTGGATGCACACTTTTTCACCCGCCCGCATGTGGATTGCCGGTCTTCGCGCGCTGGCCAAACCACTCCTTCATCTGCACACGCAGTTCAATGAGGAACTACCGTGGTCCACCATCGACATGGACTTCATGAATCTCAATCAATCAGCGCACGGAGATCGTGAATTCGGATTCCTCGGAGCGCGTACGCGGCTCAAGAGAAAGATCGTCGTGGGCTATTGGGAAGAGCCTGAGGTCCAAGCCGAAATCGGAGCTTGGTCACGGGCAGCCGGTGCATGGCAGGATGCGCAATTTCTCAGGATTGTCCGCTTTGGCGACAACATGCGAAATGTTGCGGTGACGGAAGGCAACAAGGTTACTGCGGAGATTCAGCTTGGCTATTCAGTGAACGGGTATGGGGTAGGAGATCTTGTTCACAAGATCAAACAAGCCAGCGACGCGGAAGTGGACAAGCTAACCTGCGTGTATGAAGACGCATATGAAGTGACGACTTCGTTGCGACGGGGCGGCGACAAACATTGCTCGCTCCGTGAGGCGGCGCGAGTAGAGATCGGTCTGCGCGCATTTCTGGCCGAGACTGGCTCACATGCCTTCACGGACACGTTTGAAGATCTGAACGGAATGCATCAATTGCCAGGAATTGCGGTACAGCGGCTCATGTCGGAGGGAGTTGGATTTGGCGCCGAAGGCGACTGGAAAACTGCCGCTCTCGTGCGCGCGTTCAAAGTGATGAGTTCAGGCCTTAAGGGTGGCTCTTCATTCATGGAGGACTACACCTATCACCTCAAAGGACCGGGGCAGGTCTTGGGAGCGCATATGCTGGAAGTATGTCCATCGATTGCGGACGCAAAACCGACAGTAGAGATCCATCCGCTCTCGATCGGGGGTAAGTCAGATCCAGTGCGCTTGGTATTCACTGCGACGAGCGGCAAAGCGGTGAATGCCTCGATCGTTGACCTGGGAAATCGTTTTCGACTGATCGTGAATCAAGTCAATATGATTTCGCCAGAACATCCCCTCCCGAAATTGCCCGTGGCGAGAGCGGTCTGGGTTCCTGAGCCGAATTTAAAGGTAGCCGCGACTGCGTGGATCGCTGCCGGCGGCTCGCATCACACGGCATTGAGCCCGGCTCTGACGCTTGAGCATGTCGAGAATTTCGCAGACATGGCGGGTCTGGAACTGCTGGAGATCGGCGGCGACACATCGATCCGCGCGTTCCAGAACGAATTGAGATGGAACGATATGTACTACCAGCACTGTGGGAATTGACGATCTGCACAGTAAGAAAAAGGACTAGTCGAATTTCCTGAGTCCGGCCAATTCGAGCCCGGCGTTAAATGCAAAGACAGAACCGTTTACTAAGTAACGCCGCCACAAGCGCGTGGGTTCTTTCATGAGGCGGTAGAACCATTCCAATCCTGTCTCGCGCATCCAGACAGGCGCCCGGTTTAATTTACCGGCGTGAAAGTCAAAGCCAGCGCCTACTCCGTACAAAACCGGCACCCTAAGCCGATGGCGAAATTCGTCCATGCATGCCTCTTGGCGAACGGTGCCCAGCCGCACCATACGATGTCAGGTGCCGCCGACTCGATTGCACGAGTAATGTTTTCTTTTTCGACCTCGGGTACCGGCCACGACGGCGACGAGTAAACGCCTGCCACTCGCATACCATATTTTTTCGTACACACTCGCGCGAGCTCTTCGGAAACCCTGTTCCCATAGAAGAAGTGTCTGTACTTCGCGCCTGTCCGGCTAAAGAACGCAGACATGACCTCAGGGCCAGCAGAGCGGCGCTTTCTTGCGGTCCTGAATCCAGTGATCGAGCACGCGAAGAATGTCTGGAACTTGGAGTGTGTGAACGCGCACACCCAATACTCCGTAGCCGGGAATTTCAATCTCACCCGATTCCGGGATGACAAGGCCGCTCGACATTGCCTCTTCGAGACGCTTTGCCTTGTCAGGAAGCGGTATCGCTTGCGCGTTCACTTATATCCTCCCTACGGTGCTCAGTCCAGTTGCTCTGAAATCATGCCGGTGTCTGACTACGTGGCAGAGAACTTCTGTGCTTCACCACCGAGCAAGCCTAAAACGATTCCACTAAACCCGGCAAAGGAGTTCATTAAGGTTTTGGAAATATCGGGCAGATTATGTTGTGCGGTCCAGATCGCTCCCCAAAAGCAGGGCGCCGGAGATCAGCACTGCCGCAAAGAAACGTCCGGGATTAAACTGTGGCCCAGTCGCGTTGATAACGCCCAGCGTTCTCTCTGCCGCTTCCTGGTCTACGTTCGGCAGTGTCTTCGGATCGGCCATAAGGGCGATGCGAATAGCGCTTTGGATCTCAGGCACCACGGGTTGATGCGCGGTAAAGAAAATTCCCATCCCAATCTTCCTCCAGAACGAAAAAACTCGTCACAACGGCCACAGAATTCCTCTCCTCTTTCCGCGACTATGGTTAAAATCATCCGGTGAAGATTGCGGTCGACATCCGGCGGGCTACGGAGTTCGGCGCGGGTACCTATACCCGGAATATCGTGCGGGCGCTATGCAGAATCGATCGATCGAATGATTACTTCCTGATCGGCGCGCCCCCCACCGCCTCAGAGATTGGTGATCTACCGGCTAATTTCAACGTTGTTCCGCTGCTTCAGTCGGATATCACAATCAAGGGACACCTGGAGTTTCGGCATATCGTCAAACGGCTGGGTTGCAATATTGTGCATGTTCCGCAGCTCTTCTGGATACCTCGAACCTTGACTTGCCCCTATGTCATCACTGTGCATGATGTTGTTGAGCACATGTATCGTGCGCGCGATGGATCGAGCTTCCGGCGTTCGCTGCATTTCCAACTCACACGTCATGTATTGAAAAACGCAGCAAGGATATTGGCGGTCTCCAATTTCACCAAGAACGAGATCGAGAAACTTTTTGGCATCCCCGACGACAATATCGAGGTCGTCTACAACGCCATCGATGAAAGGTTTCTCAGGGGCCATGCTTCTGAGGGCGAGCGCCAGGCCCTGGTGGAGCGCTATCAGGTAACCTACCCTTTTCTGCTTTATGCTGGACGCATTGGTCCGCACAAGAATCTCGTTAGGATTATTCAGGCTTTTGCGGCGCTCAAAACGGAGTTGGAGAAGCAGGCGCTCTTCCCCGATTTGAAGTTGATTATTATCGGTGACGAACTATCTAAACATCCTGACCTCCGCCGAACCGTGATACGCAGCGGTGTACAAAACGACGTCCGCTTTATGGGATTTGTGCCGATTGAAATGTTACGAGTGTTCTACGATGCGGCAAAAGTATTTGTCTTTCCATCACTCTACGAAGGATTTGGATTGCAACCTCTCGAAGCAATGGCGCACGGCACAACCGTTGTTACCTCTAATACATCCTCGCTTCCCGAGGCGATTGGAGAAGCTGCTGTATTGGTAAACCCGGAGAATGTGTTTGAGATCATGCGAGCTCTTCATCGCGCCTTGATTGATCCGGTTTTGCGCGAGGAAATGCGGCGTCGGGGATATGAACAGGTTAAGAAGTACTCCTGGGGTGCTTCGGCGCAGCAGATTCTGCGGGTGTACGAGCAAGTGGCCGCCGATAAAAGGGTCAGCGTGCAAGATCACGGCGCGGCCTGATTCTCTTGCAAGAGTTGACTTTCCCTTGGCCATTCACCACCCCGGAGCTCCCCTCGACGAACGTTTTCCGCATGGCTGAATACAATGCATTTCCGGTGTCTCTGGGTCACGGCGATGAAGTGATCGCGTTCGACCTTGGTAGAACGTCGTTTCGCAGCGCTTTGCTGACTCGCAATGGCGTTCTGAGTCACGCGCAACGGATTCCGTCCCTCAACTGTCGGTCACTCCCGGGCCGGTCGCCGGACGACATCGTTCACGAGATTGCCACGTATGTTGCGGACACTGTGCAGGGACTGCGGTACGCCTCAGGTTTGGGGGCGGCGTGCCTCGATTTCTATCCCGATGGGGCGGCGCTCAACGCGCACACCGGAAAGATCCTCGGATCCGGGCAAATTCTTGGAGAAGGTTCGCCATCTCTTGATCTCGACAGTGCGGTGAAACATATTCATTTTCTCAGTGCATTTCCTGATCAGGCTAAAGCAATTACCGACGCGCTACATCAATGGAAATTCAAACCATACGTGCGAGATGGCAAGCCGGCAGAAATCGAAAGCGGAATTCTGTTCGGAACCGCACCATTTCCGGAGATGCGAAGGGCTTCCTCGTCCTCCGTTGAACGAGTTCCGCCGGACTCAGCCGCGATCAATGCTAGGATTTGCGGCATGAGTTTTCTTAAAGCAATTTGGAATTGCGCCCTTATATTGAGCGTTTTTCTTGCTGCATGCTCAGCGCAGAATTTCGCTGACGTGAAGCCCACACCACAACAAACAGAATGGCAAGACCTGGAAATGGGCGCCATCATTCACTTCGGCACGAACACATTTGTGGATCGAGAATGGGGAGACGGCACCGCCGATCCGAAGGTATTTGATCCAACAGCATTCAACGCAGAGCATTGGATGCAGGCTCTGCAATCCGCCGGGATCAAGTACGTAGTCCTAGTCGCCAAGCATCACGACGGATTCTGCCTATGGCCCACCGGTCAGACTGACTACAGCGTAAAGAGCAGCCCATGGGAAAACGGTCATGGGAATGTGGTTCGCCAAGTGGAACAGGCCGCCAGAAAATTCGGCTTGAAATTTGGAGTGTACTTGTCTCCCTGGGATCGCCACGAGCCGAAATATAACAACCCGCCTGAATACGATAAGTATTACGCCGCTGAACTCGATGAGCTCGCGCAGGGTTATGGCGATCTGGAGGAGTTTTGGCTGGACGGCGCGGGAAGTGAGGGCCACGTTTATAACTTCCCGCGCATCATCGAGGAACTTCGTACTTATCAGCCCAACACGCTCGTGTTCGCCGATGTCGGCCTCTTCGAATACGGCGACATTCGTTGGGTAGGAAACGAAGAGGGAATTATTCCTTACGAGAACTGGAACGTGATCGATCGTCACGGATATCTCCGCTGGCGGCCGGTGGAAGTCGACACACCGCTGCGCAAGCTGCATTGGTTCTGGCATCCCAATGATGAGGCGAGCCTCAAAACCGTTCCGGAATTGCTTTCGCTATACGAGCAGAGTGTTGGCCACGGCGGACAGCTTGTGCTCGGCATCGCGCCAGACCGACGAGGGCTCTTGCCCGACGTAGATGTCGCCAGGCTGAAGGAATTCGGATCCGCAGTCAGGGAACTTTACGGCAAGAACCTCGCGCTGCAGCACACGCGCGCCGCCGATAACGAGAACCGTGCCTTCGACGGGAATCCCGATACATTCTGGTCGGCTCCGGTAGGTTCGCATCACGCAACACTGGAACTGAACTTCGACAAGCCGGTCACGTTCAACCGCGTATTAATGATGGAGTGGTTGAACGACGGGCAGCATGTCCAGAAATATTCCATCGAGGTCAACAAGAGCGAAAAGTGGGTTTCAATTGCTCAAGGTCAGGCAATCGGTCACAAACGGATTTATCACTTTGCGCCCGTAACCGCCTCCAAGGTGCGGCTCAACATCCTGTCGTCGTCTGCGGAGGCACACATTCGGGAGTTTCAGATTTTCTCGCCGGATGTCGGCAACTAATACTGAAAGGAATCTCAGGGCTTTGAAAGCTACACTCGTTGGACTTCTATGCCATGCTCAAGAAACGGCGCGACAGCTTTGTCACTCGCGCGCGTGTCCGTGATCAGCATTTGGATATTCGAAATCGGGCTTATCAGTGCCGGATTGACGATGCCGATCTTACTCGAGTCAGCAACCACGATCGTCTGTTTCGCCTGATGGATCATCGCGCGAAAGGTAAGGCTCTCTTCGGGTTCGACGACCGTGATGCCTCGGGCCACGTCGATCCCGCACACACTCACAAAGACCCGGTCGAGGTAGAGGTCGCTCAACGAGGCAATCGCCACCTGTCCAACGAGTGAGAACGATCCCGCCCACTGGACAAAGCCTCCGGTCACAAACGTCTTCAGCCCCGGACAGTTGCTGAGCTCCATGGCGATGTTGATTGCATTCGTGATGACGCGAATGTTCCGTCTGTTTCGCAGATTGCGCGCCACATGTGTCGTGGTCGTTCCCGCTGTAAAGCCAATCGTTTCGTTTTCAAGAATGAGCTCGGATGCAACCAGTCCGATTCGTCGCTTCTCCGCCGTCCGATGCTGCTCGCGATTCTGAAACAGGGAATCGTAACGGAAGGGTTCGTAGAGCAACGGTTCGACCAGAGTGGCGCCACCATGAGTGCGCCGCACCAGGCCTCTGGCCTCGAGTTTAGCCAGATCGCGCCGCACACTGGCGGCAGATGTGCCAAGGGACTCAATCAGCGCTTCGAGCGACACGTTACCTTTCTGTCGCAGCTCTCTCAGAATTTGATCCGCCCGATTCGGTGCCTTCATTGGGAGACAACGATCACTTCAGTGCGAAGCGTTACCTGCGGGTCAAGAATCATGCGACCCGCCTATTCGAAGGCAAAAGTGTATATCAGCGTAGTTATCTTTGCGGAACCACGAGGATGGTCAGAAATCGTTCTCAAGCATAATATAACACAAATACCATAGATATGGTCATTAAAAATGATTGAATATGCAAAAACGATCAGTTCTTCTTGACAGTCATCTTCAACCTTAGTTTACGTTTGTCGGCCAACAACGAGTTTTCCCACAATTCGGCGTAGGACTCCTGACCCCGTGAGGAGGGTTCTGATGAAGCGTTTTAATCACTGCCTCGAGCTCATCGCGTGCTCGACACTGTTCTTTTGTTTGCTGTCGTCCCCTCTAGCAGCGCAGAACTCCCAGGGAACGATTCTGGGACATGTAGTTGATGCTACCGGAGCGGCGGTGTCGGGAGCCGCTGTGACCATCACAAACCCGGCTACGTCCGTAAAAACTTCGACCAAAACCAGTTCCGTCGGCGACTT
>Ga0126371_10001795_pt1 | contig 18245 bp, 11 predicted proteins | sample PanSoiMetaPlot_4_FD_110145 | JGI IMG/M metagenome (GOLD analysis project Ga0126371, IMG submission 110145) | Tropical forest soil microbial communities from Panama - MetaG Plot_4 | ecosystem: Environmental > Terrestrial > Soil > Tropical forest > Bulk soil | place: Panama | collected 2016-02-17 | reverse complement strand
TCCCTCCATCTACGTCCGCTACGGCGACCACGGCGTGCTCATCGACACCACGCCCGACTTCCGCCAACAGGCCCTGCGCGCGCAGATCGAACGCGTCGACGCCATCCTGTTCACCCACTCCCACGCCGACCACATCATGGGCCTCGACGACATCCGCCCGCTCAACTTCCGCCAGGGCGGCTCGATTCCTGTCTACGGCGCCGAAGAGCACATCGAAAATATCCGCCGCTGCTTTCACTACGTGTTCTCGAATCACAAATCCGAGTCGTCGGTCCCGCGCCTGGCGACCCACGTCTTCAGCACATCACCCATCGATTTATTCGGCCTCGAGTTCATGCCCATCCGCCTCTGCCATGGCAAGGGCACTGTCCATGGATTCCGCTTCGGACAAGCCGCCTATCTCACCGATCACAGCGACATCCCCGACGAGTCCATGAGCCAGTTGACGGGTCTCGACGTTCTCTTCCTTGACGCCCTCCGTCACCGGCCTCATCCCACGCATTCCACCGTGGAACGATCGCTGCAGACCGTCGAAAAACTCTCGCCGAGGCGCGCGTTCTTCACGCACATCTGCCATGATCTTCCGCACGTTCGAACCGAGGAAGCGCTGCCGCCGCACGTCCGCCTGGCATACGACGGGCTCGACATCACCGTCTCCGGGGGCGGCGCATGATCTACCGGAGCCTCACGGCGGTCCCGCCCGATTTCGGCCCTTGCGCGATGACCGTCGGCAATTTCGACGGCCTCCACCTCGGCCACCAGCGAATCTTGCGGCGCGTGATCGAAATGGCGCGCGCGGAAGGCTGGCGATCGGCTGTTCTGACCTTCGACCCGCATCCCACCAAACTCGTCGCTCCTCAGAACACGCCGCCTCTTCTCACAACACCGGAAACGCGCGCGCGGTTGATGGAAGAAATGGGCATCGATGAGATCCTGATCGTCCCATTCGACTCCCAGATCGCCCACCTCCCGCCCGAGGACTTCGCCCGCGAAATCCTCGTTAACAAACTCAAGTCTCGCGCCATCTTCGTCGGTGAGAATTTCCGCTTCGGCTTCAAGGCCGCCGGCGACACACAACTGCTCGAAGCCCTCGGCGACAAGTACAGCTTCGAGACTGAAATCATCCCCACCGTCAGTTGCCGCGGCAGAAAGATTTCGAGCACCGAAATCCGGCGCGCGATCGGATCCGGCGCCGTTTCCCAAGCCTGGCGCATGCTCGGACGCCCTTATGCGCTCCAAGGTGCCGTGGTCCCCGGCGCCGGGATCGGCTCGAAACAAACCGTCCCCACCTTGAACCTCGAGACCAAAGACGAAGTGCTCCCCAAGACTGGCGTCTACGTGACGCGCACCCACGATCTCGACACCATGCGCCAATGGCCTTCCATCACCAACGTCGGCTATCGGCCCACTTTCAACGGTCACGGTCTCACCATCGAGACGTACTTACTTGCTCCGTTGGACGGCGAGACTCCAGCCCAAATCGCTGTGGACTTGCTCCACTGGGTGCGCGACGAACGCAAATTCGACAGCCCCGAATCCCTAAAATCCCAAATCCTCCGCGACGTCGCCCGCGCTCAAACCTTCCACCGCCGCCTCAAAAAGAACCAGATTGCAGTGATTAAGTGATTGTTGCTGCGTAGCTGCGCATGTGGGGCACGCACTCCGCGTGCCGCGTCCCCACGCATGGGGACGCCTAGGTCTCACCGCATCAACTTTCGCTAGGGAGCCCGACCGCTCGCATGAGTCAGATCCCCGAGGCACTTAGAATTATCCATCAGAAGCGACGGACTCCTCCGTGGAAACTGCCGCGTTCACCGGCGAGCCAAGGAAGCTATCGCTACGATGTGGGTTATCACTGTAGCGTTCGGTTTTCTAGCTTTGAGCGTTTTGCAGCACAGCATATTTGGCCGGCGATAGGTGAACGGGACTGTGCACACGCACTCCGGCCCAGGTTCAGGTACGTCACCCCCGCAGTCCTGATCACTGGTATCGTTTTCCCGAATTGCCCGCCACTGTCTTTGCTAAAAGACTCGCATATGGCGATGTGCCGGGGGGCGACCTTGGCCCTCATCTCGCTCGTAGATACGCCTGGATCGCTAGGCGCTGGCTTTTCATCCCAATCCTAGTCTAGGAGCCCTCTCCTCCTTGCGGCGCATGTTTTGGTTTTCAGGCTGCGAATTCGGAGGCCTACCGCTGCGCCATCGCAAGTTGTGGGTTAAGTCGCCTAGGTTGACTTGCGCATGTACTCCTAAGGGTGCGTGCGCTCCGACGTCCTATCCGCGGGCGGTCTTCTTCTTGCCCGCGGTTTTCTGCTTCGTCGCTTCGGATTCGAGTAACTCCACCGAAGCCGGTGGCTTCTTCGCGATTGCCAAGCTCTGCTTCAAGGCTTCCATGATATCGATTACCTTCGCGGGTTCTGCGTGTGGTGGTGTGACCACTTCCTGCCCCTTGACCTTTGCGTCGATGAGCGCCTGGAGATTATCGCGATACGTGTCGTGATATTTCTCCGGCTCGAATGGCGCAGCCAGCGACTGCACCAGCATCTCGGCCAGTTTCACCTCGGAATCCTTGACGAGGCTGGTGTCGGTGCGAAACTCCTCCACCTTGCGAACCTCGTGTGCGAAGTACATCGTGTGCATCATCAGGCCGAAGTTGCCCGGCCGGAAAATCACGATGTGCTCGCGATTGTGCATGGCAATCTTCGCGACACCCACATACCCGGTGCGCTTCAGTGTGTCGTACAGCAGTGCGTATGGCTTCTCGCCCGCGTCATCCGGCGCCATATAGAACGAGCTTTCGAAATAAATCGGATCGACCTCGTCGGACTTGACGAACTCGAGAATCTCCATGATCTTCGCGGTCGGGGGCGCCATTTTCTTGATCTCTTCGTCCTCGATGACGACGTACCGGTCTTTCTCGTACTCATAGCCCTTGACGATCTCGCTGCGCGGGATGGCCTTGTCCTCGGCCTGGCAGTAGATGACCTGCTTGATGCGCGAGTTGTCGCTCTTGTGGAGCTGATTGAAGCTGATGCTCTCGCTGCGCGCGGCAGTGAAGAGCTTGACAGGGAACGAAACGAGACCGAAGGTAAGATGCCCCTTCCAGACCGTGCTAGCCATGGCAACAACCTCCCAATATAAGTATTGATAACACGATTGTCAAACATTTTCAACGGGGAACGTTTCAATACGAGGCCAGTTTGTTCCCTTCGCCCGAAGATCCGGTTCTGCAGTCCGGCTCTTGATGGCTTCGACACAGTATCGACTACGCCTGGGCATGCCCTGCGATAATGGTTGGCGCTATGTCCGCAACCCAACTCGGACCGCTGCCCTCCGTCAACCGGCAGTTCAAACTCGCGGCGCGCCCGGTCGGGCTGCCGAAGGAATCCGATTTCTCGCTGGCCGATTCGCCGATGCCCGCGCCCGCAGATGGCCAGGCGCTGGTCAAGACTGCGTATCTCTCGGTCGATCCTTACATGCGCGGACGAATCACCGGCATTCGAACCTACGCCGACCCGGTGAACATCGGCGACGTTATGCAGGGCGGAACGGTCGGGCAGGTGGTCGCGTCGAAAGCGCCCGGGTTCGCGACCGGCGACTTCGTCACGGGCTTCTGGGGCTGGCAAGAGTTCGCCGCGGCCGACGCGAAGACTCTCACCAAACTCGATCCGAAACTCGCGCCCGTCTCCACCGCGCTCGGCGTACTCGGCATGCCGGGCATGACGGCTTACTTCGGCTTCCTCGAAATCTGCAAACCCCAACCTGGCGAGACGGTGCTGGTTTCGGGCGGCGCAGGCGCGGTGGGATCGCTCGTGGGCCAGATCGCGAAAACCAAAGGCTGCCGCGCGGTCGGAATCGCAGGCACTGATGACAAGGTCGAGTGGATGACCAAGGAGTTGGGATTCGACGCGGCGTTCAACTACAAGTCGACTTCCGATTACACCGCAAAATTGAAGGAACTCTGCCCAAAAGGCATCGACTGCTACTTCGACAACGTCGGCGGCGCGATCACCGACGCCGTGTTCCCGCTCATGAACGTCTACGGGCGCATTTCCATCTGCGGCCAGATCTCGCAATACAATCTCGACAAGCCCGAGCCGGGGCCGCGCCTGCTGAGCCTGGTGCTGGTGAAGCAGCTCAAAGTCGAAGGCTTCATCGTGTTTCGCTGGCAGAACCGTTACGCCGAAGGCATCCAGCAAATGGCGGCCTGGCTGGGCGAAGGCAAGCTCAAGTATCGCGAGGAAATCGTCAATGGCTTCGACAATACTGTGAAGGCGTTCATTGGGATGCTTCAGGGCGACAACACCGGCAAGATGCTGGTCAAGATTTAGAAACAACTGGATCGCGCCGCAACCGAGCGGCCACCTGTATCCTGTAGATTGACGCTATGAATTCGCCGCGCACGGCGCTTCCGCTCGAAGAGCGAGTGGAGGCGCAGGGTCACCTTATCGACTCCCACATCATGGAACTCATCTTCGACACCGTGGTCGAGTACCAGGGGCGCTTCGAAGTGGAGCAGTTTCGCATCGGCCGCACCAACTCTGAGCCATCCTATCTGCGGCTGAAGGTGAACGCCGACGACAGCGAATCGATGCGGCAAATTCTCTCGCAGCTACTGGGCCTGGGCTGTTCTCTGGTCGATACCAGCGATGCCGATCTCGCTCTGGTCGAGCGCGACCGGTGCGCCCCCGACGACTTTTACTCCACCACGAACCATCGCACGTTCGTCCGGCACGATCACGAATGGATCGAAGTGCAGAATCAACGCATGGATGCGCTCATCGTGGTGGACCAGGGGCAAGCCTGGTGCCGCCGGCTGCGCGATATCCACGCTGGCGATCGCGTCGTCACCGGCATGCGCGGAATCCGCGTGACGCCGGAATCAAAAGAGCGCGACCGCTTGGCCTTCGCCTTTATGAGCAACGGCATCTCGTCTGAGCGCCAGGTGGAGACGGCCGTCAAGCAGACCGCGGCGCTGATCGAGCAGGCGCGCGCGGCCGGACAAAAGATCGTGGTGGTCGCCGGACCGGTTGTAGTTCATACTGGCGGCGCGGCATCGCTCGCACGCTTGATCCGCGAAGGATATGTCCAGGCGCTGCTCAGCGGCAACGCTCTCGGCGTGCACGATATCGAGGCGGCGCTGCTCGGTACGTCACTCGGAATTCGCCAGAGCGACGGCCGGCAGGAGGAGCACGGGCATCGCAACCACATGCGCGCCATCAACGCGATTTACCGCTGCGGAAATATTCGCGGCGCGGTAGAGAGCGGCTGTCTGTGCAGTGGCGTCATGTACGAGTGCGTGCGTTCGGCCATCCCGTTCGTTTTGGCCGGGAGCCTGCGCGACGATGGGCCGCTGCCGGACACTATCACGGATATGAATCAGGCGCAGGATGCCTACGCAGAAATGCTGAGAGGCGCAGGACTTGTGCTGTGCCTTGGTTCGATGCTGCACTCGATCGCAGTTGGGAACATGCTGCCGAGCTGGGTGAAGATCGTGTGCGTCGACATCAATCCTGCGGTCGCGACGAAAGTGAGCGATCGCGGAACGGGGCAAGCGGTCGGCGTAATCACAGATGTCGGCCTGTTTCTGGATCTGCTCGCAAGGACGTTAATACCTGCGTCATGAAACGAAGCTACACCGAACGGCACGCGCGTGCGGGAGTGAACGCGAAGCTGCCGGAGATTGAGACCTGGGAGAACCAATATCCCGGCTACGAAATCGAAATCGCGATGCCGGAGTTTACCTCGGTTTGCCCGAAGACCGCACTTCCCGATCACGGCGAGCTCACGCTGCGCTACGTTCCCGATAAGCTGTGTCTGGAGCTGAAGTCGCTCAAGATGTACACCCTCGCGTATCGGAATCTCGGAATTTTTCAGGAAAACGTGGTCAATCGATTCTTGGAAGACGTCGTCAAGGCTTGCCGCCCGATCTCCGCCAGCGTTACCGGCGAATTCACGCCGCGCGGGGGCATTTACACCAGGATCACGGCGAGTTGGAATCGAAACGAGAAGCCTCAAGGCAAAAATGGACGAAAGGGTTAATGGACGAAAAGGCTGAAGAGCTGACGGCCATGATCGCAGAGATCCGCGAGCGCGTGCGAGCGCGTCATCCCAATGGCTCGGCTCCCGGGCAGACACCGCTGCCCGACCTCATGCCGCTGCTGCACGCCCGCGACGCTGCCGACGCCAAAGTGGCTGCCATTGGCACTGTGAACCCGCGAGGGGGCGGCGTGGCGAACTCGCTCATTCAGTCCGTGAAACGGCTGATCGCGCGCGCGCTCGATTGGCATGTCCGCGAACAGGTCGAGTTCAATCGCGCAGTCATGAATTGCGTGCAGGCAACTCTTGAGTCGTTGGGAGAAACGAATCGCGGCTTGGCCATTCTATCGGCCCGCATCGCCGAAGCTTCTACGCGCGCCGAACTGCAAGCGGTTCGGGAAGAGACCAGCTCCCTGCGCGCCGAAGCGCGTGAGCTCAAGGACATTCGTCTGCGCTGGTCCGAGTGGCACGTGCACTGGGAAAAGACACTCGCTGACGCTGAAATCCATTTCCTGCGAAGCGTATCCGAGCTGCAGGCGGCGTTCAACTATCGCGTGACTGTGACGGAGTCCGGCCATCGCGACGACATCAAAGCCCAGCACGCGAATTTCGAAGCGGCGCTAGCCCGCACCACCGAGGATATTCAGAAGCGCCTGTGGGAAGACTTAGCCCGCGTGCGGACCGAATACGAGACTTTGATTCACACCGAGCTTCGCGTCCTTCGGCAGAAATTTGCCGCCGCGAAGCCAATCGAGGCTCCGCTTGTGAGCGCTCCGTCCGAGTCGCTGGCACCCGCACGATTCGACTCCGTTGACTGGTTGCGGTTTGCCGATCGTTTTCGCGGTTCCGAATCGAACATCCGCGAGCGCCAGCAGCTCTATGCCGGGAAACTTCGCGATGCGAGCCGTGTGCTCGACATCGGGTGCGGGCGCGGGGAACTACTCGAAGTGCTGCGCGATGCGGGCGTGGCCGCACGAGGAATCGATCTCAGCGCGGAGTGCGTGGCGGTCTGCCGCAGCAAAGGCCTCGACGCCGAACAGGCCGATCTGTTCACTTTTCTGGCCGCGCTGGACGATTCTTCGCTCGGCGGTCTGGTCTGCTGTCAGGTGGCCGAGCATCTTGCGCCTGAGCGGCTGCCTGAATTGATTCGCCTCGCCCACGCCAAATTAAAAAAAGGCGCGCTCATCGCGATTGAGACGCCGAATCCCGAATGTTTGGCGATTTTCGTGAGCCACTTCTATATCGATCCCACGCACCGCCATCCGATCCCTCTCGCGCTGTTGAGTTTTTACCTCGAAGAAGCCGGATTCGGAAATATCGAGATCGCGCGCTTCGCGCCTGCCATCGAAAGCATGTCGTCGCTCGCCGAATTGCCAGACGGTTTCCGAAAGGACTTCTTCGGCGCGCTCGACTACGCGGCGTTCGGGGTCAAACTAAGCTAGCTCATCAGCCGCTGATACAGTTCTCTTTGACGCGCGGCGATCGTGTCCCAATTGAAATCCTGTTCCACGGTCCGGCGCGCTTCGCGCTCGAGCGTTTCACGCAGTCCAGGGTCCTCGAACAACCCGGCGATAGCCTGCGTCATCTCTTCAGCGGTCGTCGTGACAAGAATGTCGCGGCCCGGGTGAAGATCCAAACCATTCACACCCGCCTGAGAGCTCACGATGGCTTTGCCCATCGCCATCGCTTCCATGATCTTGATGTTGGTCCCTGCCGATGCCACGAGTGGCGCGATGACAATGGCCGCGCGGCGGTACGCAGGCCGCACGTCGGCCACGAAATCCTCCACTTCAATGCAGGGACGCTCGAGGTCCAACTGCACGCGATCCCGGTAGCGATCCAGGAAATACAGATGCCGTGCGCCCGCGATGACGTGCAACGAAGGATGGTAGCGCTCGAGTCGCGGCCAAACTTCGCGCAGGAAGAAGTCCAACGCGAGCACGTTCGGCAGATGGGCAAACGATCCGATGAAGAGCAGTCCGCGAGGATCCGTGGGAGGCCCCGCCGGCTGGAAACGCTCGAGGTCCACGCCGTTCGCCAGACACGCAGCGTTTTCCGCTGACACACTGTGCGAGATCACGAGCTTTCGATCGCGTTCCGACATCGTCACAACGCAGTCCATCTCACGCCAGGCCGCAGTTTCGAACGGAACCCAGCGATCGAGCTGCCGCTGGAGCTCCCAATCGTCGCCCTGGGCGAGCAACTGGCGATAGAGATCGAACGTTACGTCGTGTTCCACCAAAATGGTTTTTGCGGGCGCGCAGTCAGCGGCGTACTGTGCCATCTGCGTGAACTCCAACTGGGCGATCGCGGGCTTCCATTTCCGTACAGTCTGCCGCAGTGCGGCGTGAAATGCGGGCGACTCGAACTCTTCCACAACGTCAGGGCGTGACGTGGACGGCAGCAGATGGGTGCCGGGACGCTTCACGATTAGAATCTCGCAACAAATGTCTAGAAGCTCGGCGGGAGCGTCCGCGCGTTCTCCCGCGAATGAGACCAGGACCTGATCGAAACCGGCCGAAGCTCGCCGCATCAGGTTGTACATGCGCACTGCCCCGCCATGGGCGAGTGGAAACGGCATGTATGGAGTTACGATCATCAGCACGGGCCGCCCCGACGCCGGACTTCCGGGCGTCACGACTACCTCGCCGGTGGTCAAGGCCAAAATTTCAGATTCGGGAATCCGCGCTTTCGGACTCGGAACCCGCCAAAACGGTACACGCCAGGCAGTGGACAAAACCGCCGCGGCGGCTGGATTCGGTTTTTGCTGAGCCGCGAGAAGATTCAGTCGTGCCACCGCATCGTTCCAAAGCCGCCTGAACAACCTCGGCTCCGATATTGCTCGCGCCAAAAATCGGAGATAGTTCAATTCGAGGACCTGGTCCAGATACTCGCGGGAAAAATAGCGCGACGTAGTCGCGCGATGCCTGTGCTCAACCTTCGCGTCTCGGACGAACACGGAAGCCCATCCCTGGCGCCAGCCGCGAAATCCGAGATCCAGATCTTCCACGTACGCCGGTTCGTAAACTTCATCCATTCCCCCGAGAGCTACCAGCTTTTCTACATCGTAGAGCGAACAGCCACCGCTGCCGTACAGCACATAGCTCGAGTCTTCGCCGGCCACGGGAACATCGCAGCGCACCGGAAAATCGTCGCGCTTGCGGTCCGCGACATTTGGCATCACAGCTTTGCCAGTCTCCTCGCGGCGTTGGCCGTCCGGGAAAAAAATCTGCGCCGTCGCACAAAAGAGGTCCGGAACTTTCTCGAAAGCGTCGAGCAGCGCCGCGAAAAATCTCGTTTCGATGACCATGTCGTTGTTGAGCAGACATACATGGGAGTAGCGCGCCCGCCGGATGCCGGCATTCACTGCGCGCGCGAACGAGAGCGATTCCGGATGCACATCAACGGCGGCCTTTGGATATGCTGCCCGCAGAAACTCCGCCGATCCATCGCTGGACCCGTTGTCCACGACGATGATCTCGCCCCCAAGCTCGTCGATTTGCCGCACGGCCTCGGGCAGCAGCCGTTCCAACAAAACCTTCCCGTCGCGGCTGGGGATCACCACGGAGACCCCGCGCGGACGCACGCTCGCGGCGGTAACTTCCAGCGCCGCCGGGGCGGAAGCCTTGAAAACTCCCGCAACCCAGCCGCCCAGACGTGCGAGCCTATATTGCAACGGCCGAAGAACGGCCAATGGGTGAGCCAGCCGCCACAGAAACGTGTAGATGGTCCCGCCCGGCGAGAACTCCCAAACGAAAAAATTCCGCGTTCGCCACACCAGGTGCCGCACGATATTCCCAGCCGATTGCGGGCGCAGCATGAAATGGCCGAAGTTCTCGTTCATCGCGAGAAAATTCCACGGGGAAATCAGAAAACCGATCAGCCGCATCCGCCAATAAGGCATCCGTGGTTGGAGAAGCACGGCCGACAGCCTTACGTTCTTGTCCCGAAAATGCCAGCGACACAGTGACAGATTGTCGCGGAATCCGCGCGCCACGGGAAAAGGAATCCAGCGCTCATGCCCGGGCGGGAACTCGGAAACCACAACCAGCGGGAACTCCGGCAGCAACCGCTGCATGTGCTCGATGGCCGTGGGAATTAAGTCTTCCGACCCGGAAGCGAACAGAACCTTAACCGTCTCGCGCACTAGACGATTTCTAACACACGTCTGTTCAATTTAGATGCGTCTCTTCAGATCAAAGCCTGGCGATGCGCTTGGAAGGCGTTGCTCTGCCGATCCGACCAGAGGGCCAGCGCTTGCACGGCAAAAGCCGTCGACACCGGATTGGCGAACGGCATTTGCTGGCCGCGCTTGCGTCCAAACCCGAACCCGCCGGCCAGCCTTGAATCGTCCGATTCGAGTTGGAAGGAGGCGAGCGCATTCGCCTCGCGCGTAGCCGACTTGGAGTCGAGCGCGACGCCAGCCACGTTTTCGCCATACAACCGCGCGCGCAGCAACTGGGCATAAACATCCGAGCGCGCGAATCGTGGAGCGATCTCGTGCAAATAGCCAGACAACCGATCGAGCCCCGCTCGGAACCGAGTCAAACACTCACTTCGATCCAACACCGGAAGCAGGCCTTCCAGGAAATAGGAATAGGCGTGCAGCCGGTCCATCACGTTGTCCGGATTCGGATCTCCCGGCAGAAACTCCGGCTCCGAGTCCATCGCCGCCTCGAGCGCCCGCTCATATGCGGGCAAAAACTCTATCTCGCCTGTGGCCTCATAAAGTTCGAACCAAGCCATCGCCGATTTCAATTGATAACAGCCGGGTGACGTGGACCACCGAGGTTCATAGGGCAGCGGAGTCTTGTCGGGAAGGGACAAGATGGGATGAATCGAGTCTTCAGAATAGAAATCCGACAACATCGCCCGTCCACCCGCGATGGCGGCGTTACGAAATTCCAAATCCTCGGTCTTCCGCCAGGCGCCCAGCAGCCCGCGCACGACAATTCCGCAATCGAAAAAATACGCCAGCGCCTTGGGATGTTCTCCATTGCTCGAATGCTCGAACGGAAAGATCCCCGCGTCGGCATGCCACGCCTCGCGCGTGAGAAATCGGGCGGTGTCCAACGCACGATTCAAGTACTGTACTCGCCCCGTTCGGTCGTGTAGAAATAAAAGCGCGCTTAGCGTGTATCCGGTTATCTCAGTGGATACCGTCGCATTCTTTCGGACATCCGAAAGATAATAACGCGCGACTCCACAGTTCGATTCCTGAATTCCTGACTGTAAAAACCATTGACCCGCCGACTCCACTACGCGGTTTGTGTCAAGCAATTGCGATGCTCCAGTGTATGTCAAGGGTAGCTAGAATTGTATCATCGGTGAGGGAGTGCTCTTCTACTAGGGGTTAAACTGTTAGGAAGATCTAGGCTCTAGTATTCTCGGAACCCCTGATTGGCCAACCAATACGTCATCGGAATCGATCTCGGCACCACCAATTCTGCGCTTGCTCATGCGCGCCAACCAGCCGACCCGCGCGATGCTTCGACCGTTGCGCTGTTGTCCATTCCGCAACTTGTGAACGCGGGCGAGGTGCGCGACGAACCCCTGCTGCCGTCGTTCCTTTACATCCCCGGTGCGGCGGATTTTCCCGCCGGATCGCTGGCTTTGCCGTGGGATGAATCGCCATCGGCCGTCGTCGGCGCGCTGGCGCAAAAGCGCGGAGCCGAGGTGGCCAGCCGGCTGGTAGCGTCGGCGAAATCCTGGCTTTCACATTCCGGGGTGGACCGCACCGCTCCGATCCTGCCTCCCAACGCTCCCGACGGCATAACGAGAATCTCCCCGGTAACGGCCTCAGAGCGCTATCTCGATCACTTGCGCCGGGCATGGGACGCTCAAGTCCCCGATGCCCCGTTTACCGAACAGCAGGTCTTCGTCACCGTGCCTGCCTCGTTCGATCCTGTCGCGCGTGAACTTACACTCGAAGCTTCTAGGAACGCGGGCTATCGAAACCTGGAACTGCTCGAAGAGCCGCAGGCCGCGTTCTATGCCTGGATCGAGCGCCATCCCGACTGGCGCGAACGCGTCAACGTGGGCGACTTGATCCTGGTGATCGACATCGGTGGAGGCACCACCGATTTCACGCTGATCGCGGTCACGGAGCACAATGGCGATCTCCAGCTCGATCGGGTCGCGGTTGGCGAGCACATTCTGCTCGGCGGCGACAACATGGACCTCGCCCTCGCTCGCCACCTGGAGCAGCAGCTAATCGAAAAGGGAACGAAGCTCGACGCCATGCAGCTCCATGCCTTATGGCAGCAATGCCGTCTCGCCAAGGAGCGGCTGCTCGATCCGGCTACGAAGAAGCGCGAGGAGCCGGTCACGATCCTCGGTCGCGGCACCGGACTTGTAGGCGGGACGATCAAAACGAAACTTCTTCGCGAAGATATCGACCGTATCTTGACTGATGGATTCCTGCCGCGCGTTGCGAGCCACGACATGCCGCAGCGTCGGCGCATGGGTTTCGCCGAGCTCGGTCTCCCTTACGCCGCCGATGCCGCCATCACGCGCCACCTGGCTCGCTTCCTTCGCCAACAGGCAGCCCAGTCGGAACACGGCGCGGTACGGCGGACTGCGAGCGGGCTCGCCACGCCAACGCACGTTCTGTTCAATGGCGGTGTCCTTCGGGCGGGCGTCGTGCGAGACCGGGTGCTCGAAGTTCTGAACGGCTGGCTCCAGCAGGAAGGCGCCGCGCCAGTCACGCCTCTGCTGGGCGAAGACTTGATGCACGCCGTCGCGCGGGGCGCGGCTTATTACGGTTTGGCAAAGGCCGGACGTGGCGTGCGGATACGCGGCGGCATCGCCCGAACCTACTACATCGGTATCGAAAGCGCCATGCCCGCCGTGCCGGGCATGTCCGCGCCGCTGAAGGCTCTCACCGTGGCCCCCTTCGGAATGGAGGAGGGTACCTCGGCCACCCTGCGCGCACAAGAGTTCGGGCTGGTGGTGGGCGAGCCGGCCGAATTCCGCTTCTTCCAATCCGCCTCCCGCAAGAACGACTCCGCCGGCACAATGCTCGACGCCGTAGGTGACGAACTCGAGGAATTGTCCCCGGTCGAAGTAACTTTGTCAGGGAATGGAAACGCAGGTGAGTTCGTGCCCGTCACACTGGAAACCGTGATCACTGAGACGGGCTTGCTTCAGCTTTGGTCCGTGGCGCGCGACGGGCGTCGCTGGAAGCTGGAATTCAACGTTCGGGGAAAGGTAGGCGCGCCTTGACCAGGTGCGGGAAAGCGCCTAAAATAATAGCTGTATTCGAGTCATGCTAAGGTGGGTGAATTGCATGAAAACAAAGCTGTTCGCGATTCCAGTCTCGGTGGCGGCAGCGCTGCTTTTGAGCGCGGCTCCGCAATCCTCGCAACAAACCGACCAGGATAACGGTAAGGACAAGAAGTCCTCCACGCGCGAAACGGTCGCCAAACCGATGACCGAAAAGCAGCGCAAAAAGCAGGAAGAGAAGCTGCGCAAAGAGCTGGAAACACCCTACCGCAAGTGGCTCAATGAAGACGTCGTCTACATCATCACGGACGAAGAAAAGGCCGCGTTTAAGCGCCTTAGTACCGACGACGAGCGCCAGCAGTTTATCGAGCAGTTCTGGCTGCGCCGTGATCCCACCCCTGACACGGAAGAAAACGAGTACAAGGAAGAGCATTATCGGCGTATCGCGTACGCCAACGAACACTATGCTTCCGGGATCCCCGGCTGGAAGACCGATCGCGGGCGCATCTACATCGTTTTCGGGCCCCCGGATGAAATCGAATCGCATCCCTCGGGCGGTACCTATGAGCGGCCCTATGAAGAAGGCGGTGGCACGACTTCCACCTATCCGTTCGAGCAATGGCGCTACCGGTATCTCGATGGCATCGGAAACAACATCGTAATCGAGTTCGTGGACACGACCATGTCCGGCGAATATCACATGACTATGGACCCGTCTGAAAAAGATGCGCTACTGTACGTCCCCGGCGCCGGTCTGACATTGGCCGAACAGATGGGCTTGGCCGACAAGACCCAACGGTTCAATCGCACCGACGGCACCCACCTCGGCACGGGGAGCGATCCTCTGCCGGTGAGCATGCAGGAGTTCGAGCGCATCGAGCAGTTCGCGAAATTGCAGGCTGCGCCGAAAGTGAAATACAAGGATCTGGAAGAAGCAGTGAGCTCGAGCATCCGGTACAACGCGCTCCCATTCAAGGTGAAAACGGATTTCGTCAAGGTCACCGATTCTACTGTTCTCGCCATGGTGGCGTTGCAGTTTGAGCGCAAGGATTTGCAGTTCCAGCAGAAGGATGACATCGCGAAGGCGACAGTGAATATTTTCGGGCGTATTACTTCGATCGCCGGGCGCACAGTGACAACCTTCGAAGACCCCGTGGTGGTGGAAGTTCCTGCCGCAATGTTGGGCAAAGCCATCGGGGGCGTCAACGTTTACTCGAAAACCATTCCGCTGGCCCCCGGCATGTACCGGCTGACCCTGGTGTGCAAGGATATCGTTGCCGGCGCCATGACTACCTATCCCATGGCGCTCAATGTCCCGCACTTCGACGAAGAGAAGCTGGGCCAGAGCAGCCTCATTCTGGCCGACGTGATCGAGAAGGTGCCGACAAACAGCATTGGTACGGGACAGTTCGTCGTCGGCGATACGAAGGTTCGGCCGAGGATCAACGATACGTTCGATCGCAAAGAGAAGCTCGGAATCTATACCCAGTTGTACAATTTCGGCCCCGACGAGAAGACCAAAAAGCCGAACGGCACCATTGAGTATGAACTCGTCAAGAACGGCGTCGAAAAACCGATCTTCGATTACAGCGAGCAGGTAGCCACCTTGCCGGGCGCGTCCGCCCAGCAGGTGACGGTCGAAAAACTGCTGCCGCTGGAATCGCTTGAGCCAGGGCAATACACGTTGAAGTTGAAGGTGGTGGACAACAATCGTAACCAGACCCTCACCCCCACTGCCAGCTTTACGATAAAGTAGGAAAAGAGGGACGAGCTATCGTCCAGAGCAGACCGCATTGATGGATACCGGTCGCATGAAATTCGCAGTGAGTTTGCTAGGAGTGCTGAGTGTATCCGGCACAGTTGCACTCGCAGCGCCAGCACCCAACTTGTCGGGAAGCATCGCCGGTTACGTCCGTAACGCGGCTGGGATTCCGCAGATGGGCGCCGCTGTCTTTCTCTTTAACCGCTCGGAACACCTGATCGACCGCTCGCTCACCAACGACCGCGGTATTTTCGGTTTCGATTCCCTCAAGCCCGATACCTATTCCATTCGGGTGTCGCTCACGAGCTTCATGCCGGCCGCACGCCAGCGCATTCTGGTCCAGCCTGGAATGCAGAGTTTACTTTACGTCGACCTGGCGAGTGTTCTGAGCTCCATTGAGCTGGTCTATGCAACGCCGGGGCAAGGCGCTCTGATGAGCGACGATTGGAAACTGACGCTGAAAGGCTCGGCCGCTACGCGATCGGTTCTGCGGATGCTCCCCGGCGCCAGCACATCGGATCCGGGTCAACCGTCCGATCCAAAGAGCCCAATATTCACTGAGACGCGTAGCTTGTTTAATGTTTCGGCCGGCGATTTTGGCTCCGGTAGCGTCGCCGCCACCGATCTGGGCACGGCTTTCGCGGTTTCAACGTCCGTGATGGGACGCAACGAGCTTCAGGTAAGCGGGAATCTGGGATACAACCAGGGCACTGCAATGCCGGCCGCAGGTTTTCGCACCAGCTACCGCCGAGACGAAGGCGGTCCTGAAATCGCCTTGTCGGTGCAACAGGTCTATCTGCCCGTGCGGCCTGGTGTCGGTCCCTCCGGAGCGCAGCCGGACAGCGCGCCTGTATTGCGCACGATGACGCTGACTACCTACAACAGCATCGCGCTCACGGACGACACGCGGCTCGACTATGGCGCGTCGCTCGATGCTGTCAGCTTCCTCGGACGGCTGAGCTATTCGAACAAATTTGCGCGGCTCACATACACCCTCGGCGACAAAGGATCGCTGCTCATCGCGCTGAGCTCGGGAGCGCCCCCTGCTGAATTGATGATCCAGAACCAGGGCGGGGAAAACATACTGCGCGGCGGAGACGAAGCCGCGCTAGCTGGGGGCCTGGCAGCCTTGGCCGTGCTTCCGAAGATCTCGCTGCTCGATGGCCGCGCTGCTCTCCAGCGCTCGCAGAACTTCGAGCTTGGCTACGAAAAAGCTCTCTCTTCGACGAAATTCAATCTGAGCGCGTACCACGAAACCGTGAGCAACGCGAACCTAACCGTCGTCGCGTCGGAAACTGCGTTCTCCGCTGCGGACTTGCTGCCGGATTTCACATCCAACAGCAGCATCGTCGACGCGGGCTCGTACGAGCGTAACGGCTTTGCTGCTTCCGTGACCCAGGCCTTAGGCGATCACCTTGAGATCGGAACATCCGTAGGCCGCGGCGGCGCCTTGGAAATCGAAAATCGAGATGAGCCGATCGCCACGGCTGCGGAGCTGCGCTCCAAGCTTAGAGGGACTGATCGCTTCTGGGCGTCCGCGCGTGCTTCCACCAAATTGCCTGTGACGGGTACCCAATTGACGGCTAGCTACGAGTGGATGAACTACAGCGCCATCATGCCGGACCACTTCTACCTGACTCAGAACAACTACCCGCAGGCCGGTCTCAATATTCGCGTGCGCCAGCCGCTTCCGGGAGTTTTTGGAATGCCGGGACGGATCGAGGCTACAGCGGAGTTGCGCAACGGTCTTGCGCAGGGTTATCTGCCGGTCTCGCAAGGTTCGCAGCCGGTACTGCTGATTCAGACTCCGCGTTTGCTGCGCGGCGGCCTCAGCTTCATCTTCTAGCTTGTGGCGTACGCACACTCGTGTGTGCCGCGTCGGCTACTCGCGCCGACGCTTGACGACTACTTCCTCGCCCCCCGCCGTGGCTTCTTCAATCGGGACTGCCTCAATTTACCGGATTTCCGCTTGGGCTTGCTGATGATAAATGTCCCGCTGCCGAGACTCTCTGCTTTGTAGGTCTTTTCGTCGTTTACCATGAAAGTTCTATTGTGGCATGAAACGCTCGCTGCTCGTCTTCTTCCTCGCGACCTCGCTCGCGGCAGGTCCTGGAGCTCCGCTCTTCTCCGAAATCAGCGCCATGGAACAGGGCCTCTCGGAAATCACCGGCCTGGCTTTTCGCCGAAACGTCCCCTATGCGGTGATGAACAAAGACCAGCTCCGCCGCTACCTCGAGCAGCGCGTGAAAGAGACGATCAAGCCCAATGACCTGCACGCCGAGGAAGTGACGCTCAAGCTGCTGGGCCTTGTTCCGCCTGACTTCGATCTTCGCCAGAACACCGTCGACCTCCTCACCGAGCAGGCCGCCGCCTTCTACGACTACAACAAGAAGAAGCTCTTCATGCTCAAAGACAGCGCGGGTGCCGACGAAGAGATAGCACTCGTACATGAACTCGCGCACGCTCTTGCCGATCAGCATTTTCCTCTGGGGAAATACATCTCAGAAGGAATGCGCAGCGATGACGCCGCCACCGCGCGCCAGGCCGTAATGGAAGGCCAGGCAAGCTGGCTCATGACAGCGTATCTGTCCAAGAAAACCGGCGGACCGGGCGAGGTCTCCGACGCGATCCTCGACTTGATGACCCACACCATGGAATCCTCACCCGAGCAGTATCCCGTGTTTTCGAAAGCGCCGGAGTACATTCGGGAAATGCTGGTCTTCCCCTACTCGGACGGAATGCTCTTCCAGAACACGGTGTTTCAAAAGCTCGGCCGCAATGCGTTCTCCGAGGTATTCCGCCACCCGCCCGTGAGCACGCAGCAGATCATGCATCCGGACCGTTACCTCTCGCACGAGGAGCCCCGCATTCCCGATCCGCCACAGGCGCCCAATCCACACGAATATCGGAAGCTCACCGACGGAACGCTCGGCGAACTCGACTACCGGATTCTGTTGACTCAATACCTCGGCAAGAAAGACGGCCCATCGCTCGCCGCGCATCTTTCCGGCGGCTCCTATGTGCTCTGGGAGCAGAAGCACGAACGGTTTCCGCTTCTCGGGTACGCCTCTACGTGGGACTCCCCCGAATCCGCTGCTGAATTTCTGAAGCGGTACACACGCGTCTTGCAAGGAAAATGGAAGCGTGTGGATTTCGATACTCAGACCGATTCCAGTCTCTCGGGCCGCGGCGACAGCGGCTATTTCCGTGTCTGGACCGAC
>Ga0126371_10001794_pt1 | contig 18257 bp, 22 predicted proteins | sample PanSoiMetaPlot_4_FD_110145 | JGI IMG/M metagenome (GOLD analysis project Ga0126371, IMG submission 110145) | Tropical forest soil microbial communities from Panama - MetaG Plot_4 | ecosystem: Environmental > Terrestrial > Soil > Tropical forest > Bulk soil | place: Panama | collected 2016-02-17 | reverse complement strand
CCCCAAAACACCTTTCACTGCGACGGCGCAACCAAACTCTACCGAAGGCCGACACAGAAAGGCAATACGGCCGACATGCGAACGCAAAAATTTATTTTCGCATGCGGCAGAACGGTCACGTCGATCAGCTTTTGAGCGATTTGATACGCGCGGAGAGGCGCGACATCTTGCGTGCGACGGCGCTCGACGTGATCACGCCGTATCTTGCGCCGCGTTGCAACTCGGGCTGCGCCAGAACGAACGCCGCACGTGCCGCTTTCTTGTCGCCGGCGGCGATCGCCGTCTCGACCGCCTTCACGGCGCTCCGCATGCGGCTCGCGCGAACGCGATTGACCGCCGTGCGGCGGGTGGTTTGCCGAATTCTTTTTTCTGCAGATTTATGGGTCGCCATCGCTGACCTGTGTTTTCGCTCGCTGTGTGAGCCGGATTGTAGAGAAGCGGCGCATATAACCGCCGTGCGAGCGACGCGTCAAGGCGCGTGCGGCGACGGCGTTCAGCGATTACGAAAATTTGGCTTGCGTTTTTCCATGAACGCCAACATCCCCTCTTTCTGATCCGCGGTCGCGAACAGGGCGTGAAAAAGTCGGCGCTCGAAGCGCACGCCTTCGGCGAGCGTCGTCTCGTACGCGCGATTGATCATCTCTTTCGCCATCAAAACCGCCGGCCGCGACAGCGTGGCGATCTGCGCCGCCATTTTGACCGCTTCGTCGACGAGTTTTGCCGCCGGGACGACACGCGAGACGAGGCCGGAGCGCTCCGCCTCGGCCGCATCCATCATGCGGCCGGTCAGAACCATGTCCATTGCCTTGGCTTTGCCGACGAAACGCGTCAGCCGCTGGGTGCCGCCGGCGCCGGGCGTAATGCCGAGGGTGATTTCGGGCTGGCCGAACTTCGCGGACTCGGCGCAGACGATGGTGTCGCACATCATCGCGAGCTCGCAGCCGCCGCCGAGGGCATAGCCCGCGACCGCGGCGATCACCGGCTTGCGGCAGAGCGTGACCCGCTCCCAACTTTTAACAAAATCGCCGAGATAAACGTCGGCGAACGAGCGACTCTGCATTTCCTTGATGTCGGCGCCGGCCGCAAAGGCCTTGTCGCTGCCGGTGAGCACGATGGCACCGATGGCTTCATCGGCTTCGAAGGCGTCAAGCGCCTGGCCGAGCTCGCGAATCAGGGCGTCGCACAAGGCATTGAGCGCCTGCGGCCGGTTCAAGGTGATCAAACCGACGGCGCCACGGGTCTCGACGAGGATGTTCTCGTAGCTCATGGAGGCCTCCGTTGCTCATTGCGGCGCAAGCATGAAACCGACGCTCAGATCGCCGTCAGGGCCGCGAAAATCAAGCCGCAGCCGCTCGCCAGCGCGTGTCCAGGTGGCTGGCGTGCCGGCGATGTGCTTCCAGCCCAATTGCGGCAGCGTCTGCGTGTAGAAGCGCGTTACCGCCGTGCGCGTGAGCTTGCCGTGCGCCGTGCTTTCGACGATGCGGCCTTCGGGCTTGTCGAACACCACCGCCGAACCGGCGATCGATTCAAGCCCCGGCATCAACGGCAGATCTTCGGTGCCCGGTACGAATCCGTCGGCATGCGCCACCAATGGCGCGGCCATCAGTACGAGCGCAAGAAGCAATCGCCGCATCGATCGCAGGGTAGACTCAACGCTGTCGCTTGGCACAGTAAAATGTCGAACGACCCGATTGGACGATGCGCTTGATGCGGGTGCCACAATCGCAGCCCGGACAGCGTTCACCTTCGCGGTCATAGACGGCGAAGTGGCGCTGGAAATTGCCGAGCTCGCCCGACGCGTTGACGTAGTCGCGCAGGCTCGAGCCGCCGACCGAGATCGCGTGATCGAGCACGCGTTTGATCGCGGCGGCGAGACGCACCGCGCGATCGCCTTGCACGGTTCGCGCCAGGCGTTTCGGCGACAGGCCCGCCCAATAGAGGCTTTCGCATGCATAGATGTTGCCGATACCGACAACGACGTGCTGATCGAGCAGCGCCGATTTGATCGGCGTCCGCTTACCGGCGAGCAATCGCGCCAGCAACGCACCGTCGAAATCGGCATCGAGCGGCTCAGGCCCGAGATGACGAAAGAGTGCGTTACGTGATAGCGCGTCGGCGCGGGCATAGTCGATCAGGCCGAAACGCCTTGGATCGTTGAACCGCACTTCGATTTCGTCTTCGAAGATCATGAGCGCATGATCGTGACGTTGCGGCGCCGCCGGATGCGCCGCGTCGCCCAACGTCAGCCTTCCCGACATCCCGAGATGCACGATCAACACGCCGCCATCATCGAGATGCAGCAGGATGTATTTCGCGCGCCGATCGACCCCGTCGACGCGCTGACCTTCGACCTTGGCCGCCAGGCCCTTGGGAATTGCCCGGCGCAGATCCGGGCGATGCAGCGTCAGACGCAGCAACCGCTTGCCCTCGATGCGCGCCTTGAGCCCGCGCACGATGGTTTCGACTTCCGGCAATTCGGGCATGGGCTGGTCTCGCGGGAGGGCGGCGGCTATGGTGCCAAGATGGCCGCAAAAGAGACAGCGGATTTCGGCTACCGCCGGGTTTCGGCGCGCGAGCACACGCGCTTGGTGCACGACGTTTTCGCGCGCGTCGCCGGGCGCTACGACCTGATGAACGATTTGATGTCGGGCGGCATCCATCGGCTGTGGAAGGCACAGCTGATCGACCGCCTCGCGCCGCGGCCGGGCCAACTGCTGCTCGACGTCGCCGGCGGCACCGGCGATATCGCCCGGCGTTTCGCAGCGCGCGCCCGCGGCGCCCGCGCCATCGTCTGCGACATCAACGCCAGCATGGTCGAAGCCGGCCGCGCCCGCGGCCTCGACCAGGGCGACAGCGGCGCCCTGCGCTGGCTGTGCGGCAACGCCGAAGTGCTGCCGATCGCCAGCGCCAGCATCGACGCCTATACCATCGCCTTCGGCCTGCGGAACGTGACGCGCATTCCGGACGCGTTGGCCGAGGCCCGGCGCGTGCTGAAGCCGGGCGGCCGGTTTCTCTGCCTCGAATTCAGCAACGTCGAGCAGCCGTTGCTGAAACGCGCCTATGATCTCTATTCGTTCGCCGTGTTGCCACGTCTTGGCGCGGTCGTCGCGCGCGACCGCGACGCTTATCAGTATTTGGCCGAAAGTATCCGGCGGTTTCCCGACCGCCAGCGCCTGGCCGCGCTCATGCGCGACGCCGGCTTCGAGCAGGTTGCGGTTCGGTCGCTCAGCGGCGGCATTGCCGCAATTCACTCCGGTTGGCGGCTTTGAGCTTTGAAATTACACCGCTGATAGAGTAAATTATTCCGTTATTCCGCATCACAGTGTTGGAAAGCCGATGATGCTGCACGGACGCCGCATCCTGTTGGTCATTGCCGGCGGCATTGCCGCCTATAAGAGCCTTGAGCTCATCCGCCGGCTGCGCGAACGCGGCGCGACGGTGCGCTGCGTCATGACCGCTGCGGCACAGCGCTTCATTACGCCGCTGTCGGTCCAAACGTTGTCCGGCGACCGCGTCTATAGCGACCTGTTCTCGCTGACCGACGAAAACGAGATGGGCCATCTGCGGCTGTCGCAGGACGCCGATCTGATCGTGGTGGCGCCGGCGACCGCGAATCTGATTGCCAAGCTGGCGACCGGGCTGGCCGACGATCTCGCCTCGACCGTGCTCATCGCCAGCGACAAGCCGATCCTGCTGGCGCCGGCGATGAATACGCGGATGTGGGCGAATTCGGCAACCCAGGCCAATCTGGCGCTGATCGAGAAACGCGGTGTCCAACGTATCGGACCGGACAGCGGCCCGCTGGCCGAAGCCGAAAGCGGACTCGGCCGCATGGCCGAGCCGACCGCAATCGCCGATGCGGTCGAAGCGCATTTTGTCACCCACGCTCTGCTTCGCGGCCGTAAGGCGCTGGTCACCAGCGGCCCGACCGAGGAAGCGATCGATCCGGTGCGCTATATCGCCAACCGCTCGTCCGGCAAGCAGGGGCATGCGATCGCCGCGGCGATCGCCCGCCTGGGCGCCGACACGGTGCTGGTTTCGGGTCCGACGCGTGAGGCCGATCCGCCAGGCGTGCGCGTCGTCCACGTCCGCTCGGCGCGCGAGATGCTGAGCGCCTGCGAAGCGCAACTGCCCGTCGATGTCGCCGTCTGTGCCGCCGCAGTCGCCGATTGGCGCGCCGAAGCGGCGCCGCAGAAGCTCAAAAAGAAGGATGCACCGCCGACCCTGACGCTGGTCGAGAACCCCGACATTCTGGCGACGCTGGCGCACGCCGCGAACCGGCGGCCGCGATTGGTCGTCGGCTTTGCCGCCGAAACCGAAAACCTGATTGCCGCCGCCAAGGCCAAGCGCACGGCCAAAGGGGCCGACTGGATCCTCGCTAACGACGTTTCGGCAGCGACCGGTGTGTTCGGCGGCGACGCCAATGAGATCCAGCTGATCGACGAACGCGGCACCGAATCCTGGGGCCGGCTCAGCAAGCGCGACGTCGGCGAACGCCTGGCCGCACGCATCGCCCAGTTCTTCGACCACAAGGCCGCCGAATAGGTTACGGGCGCGATGGTCAGACTCACCAAGAAGTTGCTGTTCGCGATCGAGGCCGTGCTCGACATCGCCTACAACGCCGGCTCACTGCCGGTGCAGTCCGGCGAGATCACCCGGCGTCAAGGCATCCCCCGCCGCTATCTCGAACAGGTATTGCAACAGCTGGTGCGCGCCGGGGTCCTTGCCGGCGTGCGCGGTCCGCGCGGCGGCTACCGGCTGGCGCGTGAACGCCGGCGCATCAACCTGGGTGAGATCGTGCGCGTCGTCCAAACGCTCGACGGCGGCGACGACCCGCTGACGGAAGATGCCGGCGCCGAGCTCGGCCATCGCGTGGTGCGGCCGTTGTGGCAGGAGCTCAACGTCGAGGTAATGGCGCGGCTCGACGGCATCACCATCGAGGATTTGTGCCTGCGGGCGCACAAAATGGGCGTGCCGGGCGAGTACGGCGCACGCCTCGATTTCTCCATCTGAAGGACCCCGTCATGGCGCGAGCCGAGCCCAAGCCGAGTTCGAACGCGACCGCACCGGCGTTCCGCGGCCGGGTCTACGACAGCATCGTCGAAACCATCGGTGCGACGCCGCTGGTGCGCCTGTCGCGCCTGGCTGCGACGCACGGCGTCAAGGCGGATATCCTCGCCAAGTGTGAATTCTTCAACCCCTTGTCGTCGGTCAAGGACCGCATTGGCGCGGCAATGATCGAGGCGGCCGAGCAAGCCGGCCTGATCAAGCCGGGCAAGACGGTGCTGGTCGAGCCGACCTCGGGCAACACTGGCATCGCGCTCGCCTTCGCCGCCGCCGCCAAGGGCTATCGCCTGATCTTGATCATGCCCGACAGCATGTCGGTCGAACGGCGCCACATGCTCAAGCTGTTGGGCGCCGAGATCGAGCTGACGCCGGCCGCTCAGGGCATGCGCTACGCCATCGCGCGCGCCGAGGCGCTGGTGAAAAAGCTCGGCGATGCCTTTATGCCGCAGCAATTCAACAATCCGGCCAATCCCGAAATCCACCGCCGCACCACCGCCGAGGAAATCTGGCGCGACACCGACGGAAGCGTCGACGTGGTGGTGAGCGGCGTCGGCACCGGCGGCACGCTCACCGGTGTCGGCTCGGTCTTGAAGCCGCGCAAGCCCGGCCTGCGCATGGTCGCGGTCGAGCCCGAGGACAGCGCCGTGCTGTCGGGCGGCCCGCCCGGCCCGCACAAGATCCAGGGCCTCGGCGCGGGCTTTGTGCCGGCGATCCTCGACACCAAATTGATCGATGAGGTGATCCGCATCGGCAACGAGACGGCGTTCAAGGTCGCGCGCGAGGTCGCCCGCCTCGAGGGCGTCGCCTGTGGGATTTCGTCGGGCGCGGCGCTGGCGGCGGCGGTCGAGATCGGCCAGCGGCCGGCGATGAGCGGCAAGGTCGTGGTCGCCGTGCTGCCCGACACCGCCGAGCGTTATCTGTCGACGGCGTTGTTCGAAAGCCTGTGATGGCAGAGACCCTGGCGCATCCGCTGAGCGAGGCCCAGTTCCAACGCTATGCCCGGCACCTGATCCTCGACGAGGTTGGCGAGGAAGGCCAGGCCAAGCTGCTGGCCGCGCGCGTGCTGGTGATCGGCGCCGGCGGGCTCGGCTCGCCGCTGTTGATGTACCTCGCCGCTGCCGGCGTCGGCACGCTGGGCGTCGTCGACGACGACCGGGTCGATTTGACCAATCTCCAACGCCAAATCGTCCACGCGACCGCGAGCGTCGGCAAGCTCAAGACCGCGAGCGCGCAACAGACGCTGGCTGCGATCAATCCCGACGTGCGGATCGAAACCCACGCGCTGCGGCTCGATGCGGGCAACGCCCGCGACATCGTCGCGCGCTACGATTTGGTTGCCGACGGCAGCGACAATTTCGCGACGCGCTATCTGCTCAACGATCTCTGTTATCGGTTACGCAAGACGCTGGTCGGCGCCGCGCTGTCGCCCTTTGACGGTCAACTTTCCACATTCAAGGCCTATCTCGGGCCGCCGCATCCCTGTTACCGCTGCCTGTTTCGCGAGGCGCCGCCGCCCGAAAGTGTGCCGCGGTGCGAAACCGCGGGCATCCTGGGCGCCATCGCCGGTGTGATGGGGACGTTGCAGGCGGTCGAAGTGCTCAAGGAGATCCTCGGCATCGGCACGAGCCTGAGCGGCACGCTGCTGCTGTACGATTCCCTGGCCGCCGATTTCCATAAAATCGAGATTCCGCGCGATCCCGATTGCCCGACCTGCGGCTGAGGGGCACGTGGCGAAACTCACCCTGCGCGTCGATCTCGGGCCGGGCAAGGCGGTGGGTCCGGGCAAGATCCGCCTGCTCGAGGCGATCCGCGACAGCGGCTCGATCTCGCGCGCCGGCCGCACGCTGGGCATGTCGTACCGGCGCGCCTGGATGCTGATCGACAACCTCAACCGCACCTTCCGGAGCGCCGTGGTCACGGCGCGACCGGGCGGCAAGCGCGGCGGCGGCGCGCGCCTGACGCCGTTTGGCCGCACGCTCGTCGCCCATTACCGCGCGATCGAGCGCCGCTCGCAGAAGGCCGTGGCGCGCGAGCTTGCGGCGCTGCAGCGCGCCTTACGGCGCTAGAACAGGACCTTGAAGCCCTGCTGCTCGAAATAGGGCCGCGCCGTCGGCGATTCGAGGAAATCCAGCAAAGCGTGCGCGCGTCCCTTGGCGTGGGTGACGAGCGCCGCCGGATAGGTCACCGGCGGATAGCTGCCGGGCGGAAAGATGCCGGCGACTTCGACCTGCGGCTCGGCATTGGCGTCGGTGCGATAGACGATGCCCAACGGCGCCTCGCGGCGCGCCACCAGCCGTAACGCCGCCCGCACATCCTCGGCGCGTGCGACCTTGGCTTCGACCGAGTTCCAGACGCCGAGCTTGGTCAGCGCCGCCTTGCCGTAAATCCCCGCCGGTACCGCCGTCGGATCGGCCATCGCCAATGGGCCGTTCTTGAGGTACGGCAGTAAATGCACGCCGGGCTTGAGATCGATCTTGGTGCCGCTTTTCGCCGGCGCAACCAGCACCAACTCGTTGCCGAGCAGATTGCGACGCGTGTTGGCTTGGATGAGATTCTTGCCCTGCAGTTCGTCCATCCATTTGAGGTCGGCCGAAATGAAGATGTCGGCCGGCGCGCCGGCTTCAATCTGGCGCGCGAGCGCCGAGCTTGCCGCATACGACACCCGCACGGTGTCGCCGGTTTGCTTTTCATAGGCGGCGACCGCAGCATCGAGTGCGTTCTTGAGGCTGGCCGCGGCGAAGATCGTATAGGTGTCGGCCTGCGCCGACACCGGCGCGATCGGCAACAACGTCAACATAACGGCAATCAGCAACCAGCGTCGACGCATAGCCCACCCCTTCGTTGTATACCACAAGATATAACGCAAATTGCTCAAGAGCAAAGCGCTTTGTCGCCGCCTGCGGTTCTACAGCAGTGTGTCGACGACGCGGTCGGGCGGCCGATGGCCGTCGACGAAAGTCTTGATGTTGAGAATGACGCGCTGGCCGGTGTCGACGCGGCCTTCGAGCGTCGCCGAGCCCATGTGCGGCAGCACCACGACACGGTCGAGCGCCAAGAGCTGGCTGTTGACCAGCGGCTCGCGTTCGAACACGTCGAGGCCGGCGCCGGCAATGCCATGTTCGACCAGCAGCCGCGTCAACGCCTCTTCGTCGATCACCTCGCCGCGCGAGGTGTTGACCAGGATTGCCGTCGGCCGCAGCAGCTTAAGACGGCGCGCCGACAACAGATGAAAGGTGGCCGGCGTGCGCGGGCAATTGATCGAGACGATGTCCATGCGCGCCAACATGGCGTCGAGGCTTTCCCAATAGGTCGCCTCGAGCTCGAGCTCGACATCGGGATCGACGCGGTGGCGGTTGTGATAGTGGATCGAAAGCCCGAAGCCGCGGGCACGCCGCGCCACCGCCGAGCCAATCCGGCCCATACCGACGATACCGAGGCGTTTGCCCCACAGCCGGCTACCGAGCATGAAGGTCGGGCTCCAACCCTGCCAATGACCGTCGCGCAACAGGCGCTCGCCCTCGCTGACGCGGCGGGCCACCGCCAGGATCAGCGTCATGGTCATGTCGGCGGTATCTTCGGTCAGGACGCCGGGCGTGTTGGTGACGATGATGCCCTTGGCCTTGGCGGCCGCCAGATCGATGTGATCGACGCCATTGCTGAACGAGGCGATGAGCTTCAGACGTTCGCCGCCGGCGGCGATGATGTCGGCGTCGATGCGGTCGGTGACCGTCGGCACCAGCACATCCGCTTCGGCCATCGCGGCCTTCAGCTGATCCGTCGTGAACGGTGCGTCGCTGTCGTTCAGCCGCGCGTCGAACAGCTCCATCATCCGGGTCTCGACGACGTCCGGCAGCTTGCGCGTGACCACGACCAGCGGCTTTTTCGCCGACATCGGCTTCGCTCTCCTTGGGCGCAAGGCCTAGCAAGCGCGCTGGCGGGTGTCCAGCCATGCGCGGAGCACCCTTGACCCGGCGCGGCGTCGACGGCGACAAGGGACGCGATGGACCAAAAGGGCGAGCGACCGGCGGCGATTTTCGCGGCGGCGATGGTGTCGGTCGTGTTCTTCGCGCTCAGCGGTCCCCTGACCCGCGCGATCGCCGGCGACATCGATCCGTTGCTTCTGGGCATGCGGCCGGCGGCGGCCGCGCTCGTGGCGGTGCCGCTGGCCATCGCGCTGCGGCTGCCGCTGCCGCGCACGCGGCATCAATGGACACTGCTGGCGCTGTCGACGGTCGGCAGCTTCATCGCCTTTCCCCTGCTGTTCACACTTGGCCAGGCGCAGACCTCGGCGTCGCACGGCGCCCTGATTCAGGCGGCGATGCCGATCTTCACCGGCCTCGCTGCCGCGATCGTCGAACGGCGGCAGCCCGGCTTCTATTGGTGGACGGGCGCCGCGCTGGCGTTTCTCGGCGAAGGCCTGTTGTTCGGGTTCCGCGCCGACGCCGGTCATGCAGTCAGCCTCACCGGCGATCTGCTGGTCCTGGCGGCGGCGGCGTTGTCGGCGAGCTCGTACGTCGCGGGCGCGCGGCTATCGGCCTATATCGGCGCCCTGCCGGCGACGTTGTGGTGCGTCGGCATCGGCGGCTTGGTGCTGATGCCGTTCGCCGCGGCGCGGATTCCGCAGGTCGATTGGAGCCGTTTCGGCTGGGGCGATTTCATCGCGGTCGCGATCCTTGCCTATGGTCCAAACCTTACCGCGTTCATCGCGTGGTTTTGGGCACTGCGCACCGGCGGCGTGCAGCGCGTCTCGGTGTTTTATTTCGCGGTGCCGCCGCTGTCGGTGCTGATCGCGATCGTCTTCCTTGGCGAGCGCCTGACGCCGTCGCTGATCGTCGCCTTGGTGTTGGTGCTTGGCGGCATCGCCATCGCGCGTCACCGAGGCTTGACCCGGCCACGTCCCGCGGGTTAGACCGCCGCATGATCCGCGTCGTCGCTGCCCTGCTGCTGGCTTGCGCGCTCGCGTTGCCGGCCGCCGCCGCCGATAAGCCGCAATCCCCGCAATTCATGAGCCTGCGCTCGAACGAGGTGAATCTGCGCGCCGGGCCGGGCGAGCAATATCCGATCCACTGGGTCTATCGGCGCAAAGGGCTGCCGGTCGAGATTCTCGACAGCTACGACGTGTGGCGGCACGTGCGCGACTGGCAGGGCACCGAGGGCTGGATTCAAGTCCGCCTGCTGAGCGCGGCGCGCACCGTGATCATCAAGGCCGATACGCGCACGATCTATCAGGAGCCGGCCCGCGATTCGCCGGCCTTGGCCAAGCTCGAGCCCGGCGTCATCGCCAGCCTGCTCGAATGCCGCAACGCCTGGTGCCGGATCGAAACCCGCGGCCGGCGCGTCGTCCGCGGTTGGCTGCTGCGCAGCGAGATCTGGGGCGTCACGCCCGACGAGACCATCGACTAGCGGCGTTGCGCCGCGCGCCGCGCGCCGCGCCCGGCCGTTCCGAACCTGCGAATTTTCACGCCACCCGACACCGGATCGAGGAGATCGGTATGTATTCCTACGTCCATTACGGCGTCACCTTCGGCAACGCGCTCGCCATCGCCATGTCGTGGACCACGAACAAGAGCGTGATCTGGGCGGTGATCGACGGCATTCTGAGTTGGATCTACGTCGTCTATTACGTGCTGGCGCACGTCACCTGACGGGCACGCGCCTCAGGCCAGATCGGCCGCCAGCGTCTGACGCGACGCGTCGCCCAGCACCGCGATGTGGTGATAGTTCGGATGCTCGATGCCGACTTCGACCCGCGTGCCCGGCGCACGGAATTTTTCTTTCTGCGCCCGGTTGAATCGAAAACGCATGAACTGAACCGATGAGGCCTTGCCCTCGGGCGAAGTGTTCTCGCGCGTCGGATCGGCATCGCCGGCGACCTTTTCGCCGGCGAAGGCGATGTACATCTTGTGCTCGACGCCGCCGAGTTGGCCGAGAAGCCGCGCGCGCTGCACCGGGTCGTCGATCTCGAACATCACGGTGGCGATCAGCTCGTCGCCCTTGGGGATGAGCGGATTGTAGGCGGCCAATTCGTCGACGATCTGCGCCTCGCCGCCGCGCTCGACCGCGAGCATTTCGTGTACCTGGTGCCACATGGTGTCGAAATTCTCGAAATAGAACGTCGCCAGCGGGCCGACTTCGACACGGCGATTCTGCTTCAGCGCGGTGATGCGCTGGCGGTGGGTCCGCCGTTCGCGCTCGTACTGCTCGAGCGGCAGGATGTCGGCGCGGGTGAGCTCGCGGAACTGGGTCATGCGGATTTCTCCTGCGGCAGCACGCCATAGGCGAGTGCCAGCAATTCGATCGGGTGATAGGTCTGGGCCGGCGCCTTGCCTTCGTCGCCGAGCATCGCCATGCCCTGGCGGATATGCGTCGCCGCCAATGGGCATTCCGACGCGAGATAGGCCTTGTCTGCCGTGGCGGCGCTGCGCGCCACCGGCCTGCCGACCTTGATCGCCGTGTCGAAATTTTCCTTCATCACGCCCCACGAGCCGCCATGGCCGGAACAGCGTTCGATCACGGTGAGTTCGGTCGTCGGCACCAGTCGCAGCATTTCGGCGGCCTTCTGCCCCATATTCTGCGCCCGTGCGTGACAGGCGATATGGACGGCGACGCCGCCCGCGAGCGGCGACAGGCCGCCGGCCAGGCCCTCTTTCTTGGCGATCGCGACCAGATATTCGCTCGCATCGAAGGTCGCGCGCGCCAGCAGCTTCACGTCGGGATCATCCGGCACCAGCAGCGGCCATTCGAATTTCAGCATCAACGCGCAGGACGGCACCGGCGCCACCACGTCGTAGCCTTGCTCGATCTTAGGCCGCAACGCCTGGGCGACCCGCTTTGCCATTGCCGCGACGCGCGCCAGATCGCCGCGCTCGAATTGCGGCATGCCGCAGCAGCCGGGATAGGCGACCTCGGTCGCGACGCCGTTTTTTGCCAGCACGGCGCGCAGCGCCTCGCCGATGCGCGGATGGTGATAGTTGACGAAGCAGGTTGCGTAGATCAGCACCTTGCGGCCAAAGGCCGGCGCATCCCGATCGACCGCCGGCGCGTGATCCTGCGCGCGCATGACGAAGGTGCGGCCGGCGAATTTCGGCAACTCGGCACGACGGTCGACGCCCGCCGTCTTTTCCATCACCGGACGCGTCAGGCGGTTGCCGGTCGCTGTCGCCCAGTTAGCGAGCGGCGCTACGCGGTCGCCGACGCGGCCGTTGCGATCGGTCTCGGCGAGCTGCCGCTGCGCGAAGTCGCCGCCGCTCTGTTTCATCTGGGCCGCGCGGTAACGCAGCATGGTATGCGGAAAATCGAGATTGAATTCGTGCGGCGGCACGTAGGGACACTTGGTCATAAAGCACAGATCGCAGAGCGTGCAGGCCTCGGCAACGCGGGCGTAGTCCTTGCGGTCGACGCCTTCGAGCTCGTTCGGGCTGGCGTCGATCATGTCGAACAGCCGTGGAAAGCTGTCGCACAAATTGAAGCAGCGGCGGCAGCCATGGCAGATCTCGAAGATGCGATGCATCTCCGCCTCGACCTTGGCGACGTCGTAGAAATCGGCGTTTTGCCACGGAATCGCGTGTCGTGTCGGCGCTTCGAGGCTGCCTTCCCGCATCGAAAATTCCCGCTGAGAAAGAAAACGGCGGAGAGCGCAAAGCGCTCCCCGCCCAAACGGCCGGGCGGATCAGCCCAAGGTGTCGAGCGCTTTCTGGAAGCGGCCCGCGTGCGACTTTTCGGCCTTCGCGAGCGTCTCGAACCAGTCGGCGATCTCGGTGAAGCCTTCCTGCCGGGCGGTCTTCGCCATGCCCGGATACATGTCGGTGTATTCGTGGGTCTCGCCGGCGATGGCGGCCGCGAGATTCTTCTTGGTGTCGCCGATCGGCTTGCCGGTCGCTGGGTCCCCGACCTCCTCGAGGAATTCGAGATGGCCGTGGGCGTGGCCGGTCTCGCCTTCCGCCGTCGAGCGGAACACGGTCGAGACGTCGTTATGGCCTTCGACGTCCGCCTTTTGAGCGAAATAGAGATAGCGGCGATTGGCCTGGCTTTCGCCGGCGAATGCATCCTTCAGGTTCTGCTCGGTCTTCGAGCCTTTCAACGCCATGAGAAACCTCCTCGGGTTTGGGAATCGATTGGCCGACGACAATCGCGTCCGCCACGGGTTCTATATGAACCCACGGCCACGTCGAGTCAATAGTCTAGAACCGCTATAATTTACGGGATAACTAGCAGACCTATATAGTGAAAATAGTCTACTGGCGCGCCTTTGCGGCGGCTTTTTCAACCCGCACCACGACGTCGACGCGGCGGATCGAGCCGCCGTCCGGCGGCGGCGGGACGTTGCTGACGGCGATGCTGTCGCCCGGAATGTCGCGCAGCGTGCCGCTGTCTTCGTAGAAGAAATGGTGGTGATCGCTGACGTTGGTATCGAAATAGGAGCGGCCGGGATTGATCACCACTTCGCGGAGCAGGCCGGCGGCAACGAATTGATGCAGCGTGTTGTAGACCGTGGCCAGCGACACCGGCACCTGCGCCGCCAGCGCCTCGCCATGCAGCTCTTCGGCCGCGACATGGCGGTCGCCCTTTTCGAACAGCAGCCGCGCCAAAGCCAGTCGCTGCCGGGTCGGCCGTAGCCGCGCGGCGCGGAGCAATTCGAGCGCGTTGGCAAAAGGACGGGTCACGGCAGGTATATAGGATGAGACCAATCGGAAATGTAGAGGCGCTCTAAATTACCTCAGAATAGCCCCTTGGCAAAGGACAGAATCGGGGCGCTTCAGGCCGATCGCAGGGCCGATTGGGCGACCCGTTCGGGCGGCAGCGTGATCGAAACCGTCGTCCCGGTGCCGGCCGCGCTCTCGATATGGAGGCGGCCGCCGTGCAGTTCGGCGAGGCGTTGCGACAGCGGCAGGCCGAGGCCGACGCCGCCATGCGCGCGCGACAAGGTCAGTTCGACCTGACCGAACGGCGTCAGCGCCAACGGAATGTCCTGCGGCGCCATGCCGATGCCGGTGTCGATTACCGACAGCATGATTCCACCCTCGGCGGTCATCTTGCCGTTGATGTCGATGCGGCCGCCGGATGGCGTGAACTTGATCGCATTGCCGATCAGGTTGAGCAGGATCTGGCGTAGTACGCGCCGTTCGCAGAACACCGATGGCAAGCCGGCGGCGACGGCATGCAGCGTCAAGCCGGCTTCGCGGGCGCGGGCGCGGACCATCTGCAGAACCCCGTCGACGAGCTCGCCGAGGTTGGTCCACTCGGCATCGAGCTTGAACTTGCCCGATTCGATTTTCGACATATCGAGAATGTCATTGATGATCTCGAGCAGATGCTTGCCCGCATTATGGATGTCGCGCGAATAGTCGAGGTAACGGTGATCGCCGATCGGTCCCATCATCTCGCCCTGGATGATTTCCGAAAAGCCGATGATCGCGTTGAGCGGCGTGCGCAGCTCGTGGCTCATATTGGCGAGGAACAGCGATTTGCTTCGATTGGCGGATTCGGCCGTCTCCTTGGCGTGACGCAGCTCGCCTTCGGCGCGCTTGCTCTCGGTGACGTCGACATAAACGCCGACGATGCCGCCCTCGCTCGTCTTGGCCTCCCAAATCCGGATATAACGGCCGCCGGCGACCGTGATCTCGAAGGGGTCGGCGGGATTGCGGTGACGGCGCAGCCGATCATCGAGCCAGTCACGGGACGAACGAGCGGGACCGCCGGAATCGATATGCGGCGCCATATGCGCGATGCAATCGGCGAACGTGGCGCCCGGCCGGAGCAGGTCGCCGGTCTCGGGCAGGATTTCGCGCAGGATCCCGTTACACAGAACCAACTGGTCGTTGCTGTCCCAGATCGCGAAACCAGCGCCCATTTGCGTGATCGCGTCGCGCAGGCGCGATAGGCCGGCGTTGATGCGCAGGTACTCGTCGCGCATGATTTCGTGCGTGTGAGCGAGAACGCGGCGCTGGCGGTCGAACTCGATATAGGCAGCGTCGACCAGGTCCAGCAGCGTTTCGAGATCGACCGCGCCGTCCGGCGAATCGGCGCGCGCCCGGATCAGCTGGCGTTCGAGCATACGATGCATATCAGGCCTCGGCGATCGTGGTGATCGTCATGGTCTGATTGTGCAAATCGCAAAACGGCGAGTTTTCGAGCGGCGCGATTTCACCGTAGGAATAGAAGCCGGTCAACCGGCACGCTTCGCCCAAAACGCCGCGCACCGCTTCGACTTCGTCGGCGATTTGCTGGCCCAGCAGCAATTTGCGGCCGATGCAGCTGACGAGGATCGCGAGCCGTGCGTCTGGAATGGCTGCACGCGCCGCCGCGCGACCGGCGCCGGCGATCAAATTCTCGAAATGGCCGAGCATCAGCTGAGCGACATAACCTTCGGGCACCGAACCGGCATACATCATCGCGCCTTCGGCATCGTCGATGCCGATGACGGTGCGAACCAGCGCCGCTTCGGGCTTGCCCGGCGGATGGATGCGCAACGGACAAAGCAGCGCGCTGGCCGGCAGGTTATCGGCTTCAGGACCGAGATAGTTGCGGTACAGCGCGAGCGCCGGCTGATCGTCGAGCTCGTAAAGCACGGTGCCGCGGGCGCGCGTGATGACACGTTCGGGACCGACCGTATCCCAGCCGCCGAAACTGCCGAATCCGAGACAAATCTCGTTGCCATAGAATCCAGCCGCCGCCAGCCGGCCGGGCACCGGATTGGCGTTCAAGCCGACACGCGTCGAAACGAATCGCGCGCCGTCGCCGGCGAGACCGCCGGTGATGGCGATGTCCGGACCGAGAACCTTCTGGATGCCGGCAACCAGGTCGGTGCCGTTGACGTGCGTGCCGTCCGACAAAACAAAGACGCCGCGCAAGCCGGCGCGCGGCAAGCTGGCGGCCAATTGGCGGCCGGCCGCTTCGGAGCCGCCGTCGCCGTCGACCGTCGCTTCGGCGAAGGCCAGGCGCGTATGCGCGAACTCGATGGCGGTGGCGACGATGGTGTCGTCGAGCACGTCGACGTCGGCGATCTCGCCGCCGGTCGTGCAGCCGAGGATGGCGGCGCCGGGATAAATTGTGCGGAGATCGGCGAAACGCTTGCCGTCATCGAGCGTGCCGGGCGCCGCGAAAAACAACACCAGTGCCGGCGTGAGCGCACCGTCAGAGGCGGCGACGCGCCAGCCTGTGTTTGCTCGCCAAACTCGTTGTTCGATCCGCATGGTGCGCGTTCCCCGCCGGGACCGGGCCTATCCAGTACGATTCAAGACATCGCGCGCTTAAGAAACCCGTAATGTCTGGAACAAATCGCCAGCGTTTGCCGATAATTTGAGCGGTATTGCGCGTGTGCGCCGGCTCAGTCGCCGGTTTGCAGCCGTTCGACTAATTCGCGCACGGTCGGAATGAAGCCGTTGGAATAGAACGGGTCGGCCGCGAAGCGATAGGCGTTATGGCCGGAGAACATCAGCTGGAATTCGACGTCCTCGCTGTGGGCGATGTTCTGCAGCGTCTTTTGGATGCAGAAGCTGCGCGGGTCGGCCTTCTTGCCGGTGGTGCCTTCCTCGTTCTGCGCCCAATTGGAGAACAAGCAAGCCGAAAGACAGCCCATGCAGTTGATCTGGTCATTGCGGATCTCGAGCGCCTTGGGCGGCGTGACGAAGATCAAGGTCGAATCCGGTGTCCGTAGCGCCTCGGTAAAGCCCTGACTGACCCAGGTGAGGGCGCGTTCGCGATCATGCGGCGTGACATAGACGGTGCGCGAGCGCGCGCCGATTTCGAGCGTCGCCAGATGGTCGCCGACGGCCTCGACCGAATAGGGAATCTGACGCTCCGAGCGGGCTTCGAGCTCGGCGAGGAAATTGTTGCGCACGGCCGATGAATAGAACCCAGTCGGGCTGAAGCGCTGGAGCCGGATGTCGCCGTCCTTGAGCGTCAGCAGCTTGTGCTTCCAGGCGTCGGAGATCGGGCTTTCCTTGGTGAGGAGCGGCCGCGTGCCGAACTGAAACGCAATCGGACCGAGGTCGGGATTGTCGATCCAATCCTCCCAGTCACGCAGGCACCAGACACCGCCGGCCATGACGATCGGAACGTCGCCGAGGCCGAATTCGCGCATCATCTGCCTGAGCTCGTAGACGCGCGGGAAGGGCGCCTCCGGGCACTCGGGATCTTCGCTATTGGTGATGCCGTTATGGCCGCCGGCAAGCCACGGATCTTCGTAGACCACCGCGCCGAGCCAATCGCGGAACTTGTGATAGGCGCGCTTCCATAGCGCGCGGAACGCCCGCGCCGACGAGACGATCGGATAGTAATGGACGCCATAGCGCGCGCAGATTTCGGCGATGCGATAAGGCATGCCGGCGCCGCAGGTGACGCCGTTGACGAGCCCCTTGGCGCCGTCGAGGACGCCAAGCAGGATGCGTTCGGCGGCGCCCATCTCCCACAGGATGTTCATGTGCAGGCGGCCGTGCCCGGATGCCCGCTCGTAGGCGACCTGGGCCTGGTGGATGCCGCCGGCGATGGCGTAACGCACCAGCTCCTCGTGGCGCTCGCGCCGCGTCTTGCCGTGATAGATCTGGGCAATGGTGCGGCCGTTCGCGTCCTTCGAATCGGCGTTAACGCCGGAGAAGGTGCCGACGCCGCCCGAACGCGCCCAAGCGCCCGAGCTTTCGCCGTTAGAGATCGAGATGCCCTTGCCGCCTTCGACCAGCGGCAGGACCTCGCGACCCGACATCCGCAGCGCATTGAGCGCTTTCACGCGTTTGCCCTCTCCGCCGCCGTACCCATCTTCCCGCCTATCTGGGGCGGGACGGTCCGACGATCAACCCTGACCGATCACTCGGCCGGCGTGGCCTTGGCGGCGTCGCGTTGACGGCGCTCTTCGGCCAGTTTGCCGCTGATATCCTCGCCGGTCGCCTGGTCGACCTGCTTCATCGACAGCTTGACCTTGCCGCGATCGTCGAAGCCCAGCACCTTCACCTTCACCTGGTCGCCGACCTTGACGACGTCGGTGACCTTACCGACGCGGTGCGGCGCCAATTCGCTGATGTGCACCAGACCGTCCTTCGCGCCGAGGAAGTTGACGAAGGCACCAAAGTCCATCGTCTTCACCACCTTGCCCGAATAGATCATGTTGATTTCGGGTTCGGCGACGATGCCCTTGATCCAGTCGATCGCCGCTTTCGACGCATCGGCGTCGACCGCCGCGACCTTGATCGTGCCGT
>Ga0126371_10001793_pt1 | contig 18257 bp, 17 predicted proteins | sample PanSoiMetaPlot_4_FD_110145 | JGI IMG/M metagenome (GOLD analysis project Ga0126371, IMG submission 110145) | Tropical forest soil microbial communities from Panama - MetaG Plot_4 | ecosystem: Environmental > Terrestrial > Soil > Tropical forest > Bulk soil | place: Panama | collected 2016-02-17 | reverse complement strand
CATCGCCATCTCGACCGAACGCGTCTGCAGGACCTTCGCGCCTTGCGAGGCGAATTCCAGCATCTCCTCGTAGGTTATTCTATCGAGCTTGCGCGCCTTCGCAACGATACGCGGGTCCGACGTATAGACGCCGTCGACGTCGGTAAAGATGTCGCAGCGTTCAGCCTCGATCGCCGCCGCAAGCGCCACCGCCGACGTATCGGAGCCGCCGCGGCCGAGGGTCGTCACCCGCGAATCGGGACCGAGTCCCTGGAAACCAGCAACCACCGCGACCTGGCCGCGGGCGAGCCGGGCGCGCAGCTCCTGGACCGCGATTTCGGCGATGCGTGCGCGGCCGTGCATGCCGTCGGTCTGAATCGGAATCTGCCAGCCGAGCCACGAGCGCGCATCGATGCCGAGATCCTGCAGCGCCAGCGCCAACAATCCGGCAGTGACTTGTTCGCCCGAGGCGACGACGACGTCATATTCGCGCGCGTCATGCAAACGCGCGATCTGGTTCGTCCAGTCGACGAGCTGGTTGGTCGCGCCGGCCATCGCCGAGACAACGACAGCAACCTCGTTGCCGGCGTCGACCTCGCGTTTGACGCGCTGGGCGACATTCTTGATCCGATCGATCCCGGCGACCGAAGTGCCGCCGAACTTCTGTACGATGCGCGCCATGACGAAAAAAGCCCGTGGGCTGGGAGGTTGCCGGCAAAAGGGCGGATATACATACTCTTTCCCGCAAGACTGGGGCAAGGCAGCGAAGGAACGGCAGCATGGACGCAGCTAACACGACGCCTGAGCCGCCATGCGCGGCAAGCCGATGACCACCGCACCACGCCGCCAACGGGCGCGTCGGGCGGGCCGGCGGCGGCCGATTGCCGCCCCGCGCCGACGGTCGACGGTCGACGCCAGCGAGGTCGCCAATTTTGCCGCTGTGGCGCGCGCCTGGTGGGACCCCAATGGCGAGTTCCGCCCGCTCCATCAGCTTAATCCGGTGCGACTGACGTTCCTGCGCGATCAACTGGCACATCATTTCGGTCGCGATCCGACGTCGACCTGTCCGTTCAAGGGTCTCACACTGCTCGACATCGGCTGCGGCGGCGGCATTGTCGCCGAACCACTGGCGCGGCTTGGCTTCGCGGTGACCGGAATCGACGCCGACGCGACCGCGATCCGGATCGCGCGTGCACACGCCGCCGACGCCGGGCTCGCGATCGACTACCAACAGGCCGCCGCCGAGGATATGGCGCGCGCACGGAAGCGCTTCGATGCCGTCCTGTCGTTGGAAGTGATCGAGCACAGCGCCGATCCGGCGTTGTTTCTCGCCACGGCGACATCGCTGATGGCACCCGGCGGCGCATTTGCGCTGTCGACACTCAGCCGCACGCTCCATTCTTTTCTCTTTGCGATTGTCGGTGCGGAGTACCTACTGCGCTGGGTACCGCGCGGCACGCATCGCTGGTCAAAGTTCATACGCCCGTCGGAAGTGGCTGAAATGCTTCGTAAAAGCGGCCTCGAAACGCGCACCGTCACGGCCTTGAATTACGCGCCGGATGGCGGCGGCTGGCGGCTTGGCGGGCGGCCAAACGTCAATTATTTACTATTTGCCAGCAACCCGTCGGGGAAATAACCTTAATGTATTGTGCCGATCCCCGGACTAGATCAGTGCGGGAGTGAGGGCATTTCACCAGTCCAAAGACGGGTCTCAACCGTCGGCCTTGGATGGAATGTGGGGGGTTATTTCCGATGGTGCATCCATGAACGCATTTGCGTCGCCGCCCGGCGAAGTCGCGCGGCTGTCCGGTAAAATCAAATGGTTCAATCGCAGCAAGGGCTTCGGGTTCATCGTCCCGGATGACGGCACGAGCGACGTGTTCTTGCCGCTCGCCGTGCTCGAACGATCGGGCTTCGGCGAAGCACCCGATGGCGCCAGCATCACCTTCGAGTGGGTGCAAGGACCTAAAGGCCGCGCCGCGACCCAGGTCCTCGACCTCGACGCCTCGACCGCGACGCCGCGAGCGCCGCGCGAACGCGGTGGGTTCCGGTCGCGCGACGGTGGTGGCGGCGGCGGCTTTGGCGGCGATATGCCGTCCGGTCCAGCTGAGTCGCTCGACGGCGTTGTCAAATGGTACGACCCGGCGCGCGGCTTCGGATTCATCCTGCCGAACGACGGCAGCAAGGACATCTTCGTGCACATTACGGCGTTGCGCCGCTCCGGCATCGACGGCCTCGAGCCCGGTCAACCGGTGCGCATGATGGTGTCGCAGGCGCGCCGCGGGCGCGAAGCCTCGACCATCGAATTGCTGCCGCACAACGGCTGACGATTTCCGTCACCGCGTCCGTGGGCTGACGGCGGCGCCGGAAAGCGCCGCTGCCGCAGCGGCGATGAAGAACGCCACCCGGTAGCTGCCGGTCACGTCGATGATGGCGCCGAATATCGGCGGCCCGAGGAGTGCGCCGACGAACGTCAGCGCGAGCGCACCGCCGGTTGCCATGCCGGCGCCGCCGGTCGGCGCGAGGCGAGCGACTTCGGCGAGAAATACGCCGTTCCACCCCAACGCCACGGCGCCGAGTGCCGCCGCCACGACCAGCACGAGCGCCAACGGCCAACCCGGCCCGACCAGCGCGAGCAACCCGCCCGTCGCGCCGATGGCCAGGCCGAGCAGACTCAACGCCTGCCGCGCGCTGACCAGCCGGTCGGCCGTCCAGCCCCATAGGATGCGGCCGATAATGCCGGCGGCCTGCAGCACGGCCATCACCACGCCGGCCGCGACCAGCGCCATGCCAACGCGCTCGGTCAGGAAATTGACGGCGAAGGCGCTGACGCACAGCTGCATGGCCGAATAGCTGAGCGAGGCGAGCGCGAGGCGGCGTAGCACTGGCTCGCCGAGCACCATATTGACGGCGGCAACGATGTGGCTGCCGCCCGCCGCCGTCGGGTCGACATCGTCGTCGAGGCTTTTGTGCAGCGGCTCGCAGACGATCGCAAGCAACGCGCTGACCGTCGCGACGGCGAAGGCGGCGCCGCGCCAGCCGAACGGAATCGTCAGCGAAGGTACGACAAGTCCCGCCAATGCGCCCCCCAGCGGCACGCCGGTTTGCTTGATCGAAAAGACGAGCGCGCGCCGCGCCGGTGGCGTCTGGCGGATCAAGAGGTGCGAACTCGCTGGCGTCATCGGCCCGTAGCCGACGCCGATAAACACGGCGCCGACGAGGCCAAGCCAGATCGATGTGCTGGCCAACAGCGCCAAGCCGGCGGCGCCGATCAACAATGCTGCCTGGCTGACGCGGATCGCACCGTAGCGTCGCACCGGTCCGCCCGACATGCCGGTCGACAGACACGCAGCGGCATAAACCACCGCGGTGAAGACGCCGATATGGTTGGCGCTGACACCGAAGTCCGGCGCCGCGAGCCCGGCGAAAACCGGCGGTGCCAACACCATTAGGGTGGCGAGTGCTTGGATGGCGAGCGTGGCGATCAGGACGAGCATGGTGTCGCGCGACGGTCCGGTGATCGGGGCTGCTGTGAATCCCGGGGATATCCGAATCGCAAGTATTGGCCGGTTAGGCCGCCCATGGTACCGTATGTAGTAGTTGGATGATCTCTCACCACGATATACGGGGGGACGGCTTATGGAATCGATTTGGACGGCTGAACTCGTACAGAACCTTGCCCGACTCTGGGATGAAGGGCATTCGACGGCCGAAATCGGCCGCCGACTCGGAGTCAGCAAGAATGCCGTGGTGGGGAAGGCACACCGGTTGGCGCTCACGCCGCGGCCGTCGCCGCTGAAGCGTCCGCCGATGCGTCGCCCCGCGCCGGCGGCGGCGACCGGCAGCGGAAACTGCTCCTGGCCGACGGGGCATCCGGGCGACAAGGATTTCGGTTTCTGTGGCAAGCGCACGCTCGCCGGCAAACCGTACTGCGCCGAGCACGCTTCGATGGCGTACGTACGGCCGAAGAACCACAACGCGGCCTGAATCGCGCTGAGACAAGTCAACCGGACACTCCCGGCGGCAACGCCGGGAGTGTTTGCGTTTCAGCGGAAATACCATAGACCGCGTTTTGCTGACCGCGCTGCGCCCTGCGACGGAAGATAATCGTAGCTCTGGTTCGAATCGGCGAGTGCGAGGCCTTTGATGACGAGAAAGCGGCTGAGATCGTTGCCTTGCTCGTCGAGGCAGATCGCGCCGATCATGCCGTGCTGCCCGGGCGGCACACGACACGCGACGATCGAACGCCCGACCAGCTTCTGAGTCAGCGCCGCCGCGGCCACAATGGCGCACGATTTCACCGTGCCGTTCGCGCCGGCGCAGCGATCCTCGGGCGTTGCCGGCGCAACACCGAACAGCTGTACCGTCTGGCCTTCGACATCGAGCGTGAGCGCGCCGGTCACCCGGGCGTGGCCGCTGAACACTGCTGGTCTGCCGACCGGCGGAAATATTTCCGGTCGCGGCGGCGATGGCGTGGCCCGCGGCGCAACAGACGCCGTCCGTTGCGGTTCGGATGACGCCGCCGGCATGGGTGCAGCCGGAACGGTGGTGAACGTTCGGCCTTTGCGATCGCTCATCGTCACTGCGCCGAGTGGCTTGGTGTCGCGATCGCTCGGCACAGTGTGGACAGCGGGCGGCGCAACCGTAACGGTCGGCAGGTCCGGTACCGCCGGCGTCGGTGGCGCCGCGCTGGGCGGCGGCAAGTCAACGTGCGGGGGTGACGACGGCGCCAGGATCAATGCGGCTTCGCCGCCGAGCACGGAGCGCGGCGCCGAGTCGGTCGCCGTATCCGGCGGCGATACGGCAACGATTGCGGACTGCGACGATGCGGTCGCCCTGGCTGCCCCCGGTTTGGGTGTCGGGTGCGGCGGCGCGACCGCGGCGCTTTGGATCGCCGCTTTGTGATGCCGCACGATCACCGTTGTCGCCCAACCAGCGAGAGCGACGCCGAGCGCGACCACCAGCCACTTGCGCAGCAAAAGGCTGCGGGCGTGCCGGGTCCAGGCCGTGCGGACGGGAAGGTTTTCGCTTGACATACGGCCGTTACGTCTGCGCCATCTGGTGCTTAAAGCTACCTCAACCGGACCAATTTCCGAGGTTTTACCATGGGTTCCTTCAGCCTGCTGCATTGGCTGGTCGTTCTCGTCATCGTCGTCCTGTTGTTCGGGGCTGGCAAACTACCGCGGGTCATGGGCGACTTCGCCAAGGGCATCAAGGCCTTCAAGGCGGGCATGCGCGAAGACGACGAAACCGAGGGCAAGCCGCAGCAGCAAGTGCAGCCGCCTGCCGCGTCCGCTGGCGACCGGCCGGCGCACGACCGCAGCTGAACGTCGCGAGCGCCGCCGCCGAAGACATGAGCGAACAACGGTTTCCGCCGCTCGCCGAGAGCGTGATGACGGCTGAGCAGAGGCGCGTTGCAGCGGCGATCGCCGAGAACCGGAAGGTGCTGCGTGGTCCGTTCCACATGCTGTTGCGGCATCCTGCGCTCGGCGACCGTGTGCAGAATGTCGGCCATTACCTGCGTTTCGAAAATACGCTGCCCGATGCGGTCAAGGAACTGGCGATCCTGGTCACCGCGCGCCACTGGGGCGCGCAGTTCGAATGGGCCGTGCATCGCGGCTTCGCGCTCGATGTCGGCTTGCCGGCGGCGGTTTGCGACGCCATCGGCCGCGGCGAGAAGCCGGCCGGGCTGACGCCGGAGCAGAAAGCCGCCTACGATTTTGCTAGCGAGCTGCTTGCCACCAAGGGCGTGAGCGATCCGGTTTTTGCCCGCGCCAAGCAGGCCTTCGGCGACACCGGCGTGGTCGAGCTCACTGTCTGCGTCGGCTACTACGGTTTGATCGGCCTCGTCCTCAATACCGATCGCACGCCGCTGCCGCCCGGCGCCGCGTCGCTGCCGCCGCTCGTCTCCTGACGTACGCGGGCCTCCCGCGATGTGGGTCGACGATTTCGATTTTTCGCTGCCGCGCCGCCTGATTGCCGCGCACCCGATCGAGCCGCGCGACGCCGCGCGCCTGCTGGTCGTCGGCCACGAATTCGTCGACAAAAACGTGCGCGACCTGCCCGCCTTGCTGAAATGCGGCGACGTGCTGGTGGTCAACGACACGCGCGTGATTCCGACGCGGCTTTACGGCCGCCGTGGCCAGGCTGCGATCGAGGCGACACTGCACCGCCGCGAGACGCCGGCGCGCTGGCGCGCCTTCGTCAAGAACGCGCGCCGGCTGAAAGTCGGCGACCGCATCGAATTCGCCGCGGATTTCTCCGCCGTCGTCGCGATGCGCCACGAAGAAGGCGATCTGAGCCTCGATTTCGATTGCGCCGGCAACGATCTGCGTACGGCGCTCGAGCGCTACGGCGCCATGCCGCTGCCGCCTTACATCAAGCGACCGCGTGGCGGCGATGCGCATGACCGTACCGACTATCAGACGATTTTCGCAGTCCACGAAGGCGCGGTAGCAGCACCGACTGCCGGGCTGCATTTCACGCCGGCGCTGCTCGACGCGCTCGATCGCGCCGGTATCGCGCGGGTGACCGTGACCTTGCACGTCGGAGCCGGTACCTTCCTGCCGGTCAAAGTGTCCGACACGGCGGATCACGTAATGCACGGGGAATGGGGGACGATTAGCGCCGATGCAGCGGCGCTTCTCAACGCGACGCGCGCGACAGGCGGACGCATCGTCGCCGTCGGCACGACCGTGGTGCGGCTGCTCGAAAGCGCCGGCGGCGGCGGTCCGGTGAAACCTTTCGAGGGCGAAACCGATCTCTTCATCACGCCCGGCTATCGCTTCCGCGCGGTCGACGTGCTGTTCACCAACTTCCATTTGCCGCGTTCGACCTTGTTCATGCTGGTCTCCGCGTTCGCCGGGCTGGAGCGCATGAAGCGCGCCTATGCCCACGCGGTGGCAGCGGGTTATCGCTTCTTCTCCTACGGCGACGCCTGCCTCTTGCTGCCGGAACGCCCATGAGCCTCGGCTTTGCGATAACGGCGCGTGACGGCGCGGCTCGACGCGGACGCCTCAGCACTGCGCACGGCGACGTCGAAACGCCGGCTTTCATGCCTGTCGGCACCGCAGCAACCGTCAAGGCGATGCGGCCCGAGGACGTGGCGCGGGCCGGCTTCGCCATGATCCTCGCCAACACCTATCACCTGATGCTGCGGCCCGGGGCGGAGCGCGTCGCGGCACTCGGCGGCTTGCACCGATTCATGCATTGGTCCGGACCCATCCTCACCGATTCCGGCGGCTTCCAGGTGTTGTCGCTCGCCAAGTTGCGCAAGATTTCCGAAGACGGCGTCGTGTTCCAGTCGCATCTCGACGGCAGCCGCCACCAGCTTACGCCCGAGCGCGCGGTCGAAATCCAGCGCCTGCTCGACGCCAACATCACCATGGTGCTCGACGAATGCACGCCGTTCCCGGCGACCAAAGACGAGGCGCTTCAATCGATGGAGCGCTCGATGCGCTGGGCCGAACGCTGCAAGCGTGCGTTCCGCGACGTGCCCGGCTATGGCCTGTTCGGCATCAACCAGGGCGGCGTGCACGACGCGCCGCGGCGCGCCTCGGCTAAGGCGCTGACCGGCATCGGCTTCGATGGCTATGCCATCGGCGGCCTCGCCGTCGGCGAAGGCCAGGACGCAATGTTCGCCGTGCTCGACACGACGGTGCCGGCGTTGCCGGATGATCGGCCGCACTACCTGATGGGCGTCGGCAAGCCGGACGATCTGCTCGGCGCCGTGATGCGCGGTATCGATCTGTTCGATTGCGTGCTGCCGACGCGCTCCGGCCGCACGGCACAGGCCTTCACCCGCTTTGGCACGGTCAATTTGCGCAACGCGCGCCACCAGGACGACAAGCGGCCGCTCGAAGACGGCTGCGACTGTCCGGCCTGCCGGTTCTATTCGCGCGCCTATCTCCACCATCTGGCGCGCGCCGGCGAGATCCTGGCGAGCATGCTGTTGACCCATCACAATCTTCGCTACTATGCGCGGCTGATGGAGCAAATGCGCGCGGCCATCGAAGCGCGGCAGCTTGCCGCGGTCGGCAAGCGCCTGGCGCGCGATTGGGCGCGCGGCGACATCGAGCCCTGCTAGCCATGCCGAAAGACAAGAGCCCCTATCGCGACCTGACGCTGCTCGGACGGAAAGTCGCCCTACCCGCTTCGCCCGACGACGCGGTGCTCGAGCGCGTCGCCAATCCGTATCCCGGCACGACTTATCTCATCCGCTTCAACGCGCCGGAGTTCACTTGCCTCTGCCCGCTCACCGGCCAGCCCGATTTCGCGCATTTCGTCATCGACTACGTGCCGGCGAAGCATATCGTCGAGAGCAAGTCGCTGAAGCTGTTCCTGGCGTCGTTCCGCAACCATGGCGGCTTTCACGAGGATTGCACGCTGCTGATTGCCAACCGCGTCCGCGCCGCAATCAAGCCACGTTGGTTCCGGATCGGCGGTTATTGGTATCCGCGCGGCGGCATGCCGATCGATATTTTCTTCCAGACCGGCGCGCCGCCGAAGGATCTGTGGCTGCCCGATCAGGGCGTACCACCTTATCGCGGCCGCTGACATGGACGCGGCGCGGATCAAGGCGACGATCCGCGACGAGGCGCTGAAGCTTGGCTTCGACGCCGTCGGCTTCGCCGCGCCGGAAACCGCGGCGGCGACACGTGCCGGCCTCGCCGACTTCCTGGCGCAAGGTTTTCACGGTGAAATGGATTGGCTCGCCGACCGCGCCGAGCAGCGCGCCAGCCCTACTGGCCTGTGGCCCGACGTCAAAAGTGTCGTCGTGCTGGGTCTGAACTATGCGCCGGAGCGTGATCCGCTGTCCGAGCTCGACGCCCACGACCGTGGTTACATTTCTGTCTACGCGCGCGGCCGTGACTACCATGACCTGATCAAAGGCCGGCTCAAGACGCTGGCGCAGAAGATCGCGTCGCGCTGGGGCCCGGCGCTCAAGGTGTTCGTCGACACCGCGCCGGTGATGGAAAAGCCGCTCGCCCAGGCGGGCGGCATCGGTTGGCAAGGCAAGCACACCAACCTGGTGTCACGCGGCTTCGGCTCGTGGCTGTTTCTTGGTGAGATCTATCTCGACCTCGCCCTGCCACCCGACGTGGCCGAGGACGACCATTGCGGCGAATGCCGCCGCTGTCTCGACGCCTGTCCGACCAGGGCCTTTCCCGGCCCGTATCGGCTCGATGCGCGGCGCTGCGTCTCGTATCTCACTATCGAACACAAGGGACCGATCGACGCCGAGTTGCGCCCGTTGATCGGCACGCGCGTCTACGGTTGCGACGACTGCCTCGCTGTCTGTCCGTGGAATAAGTTCGCGGTCGCGGCGCGCGAAAGCGGCTTGCAGCCGCGCAAGGCACTGACCGGACCGGCGCTGGCCGAGCTGGCGCGGCTCGACGACGCAGCGTTCCGCAAATTGTTCTCGGCCTCGCCAGTGAAGCGCATCGGCCGCGACCGTTTCCTGCGCAACGTACTGATCGCCATCGGCAACAGTGGCGAACCGACGCTCGCCGCCTCGGCCCGCGCCAACCTAGACGACCCATCGCCTCTGGTCCGCGCGATGGCAGTGTGGGCTTTGCAGCGGCTCGATCCGGCAATGGCTCTGTCGCTGCGCAACACGCATCTGGCATGCGAGGACGACGCAAGCGTCAGAACGGAGTGGGCTTCGGTCTAGGCGACTTTCTGCGTCGCGACCGTCGCCGGCAGGCGAACGGTTACCGCAAGGCCCGCACCCGGCAGGCCGGTGACATGCAACGTGCCGCGCTCGTCTTCAGCCAGCGCCCGGCCTGACCGAGAGTGCCGCGCTCGCCGATCTCGCCCGCGGTCAAGCCTACGCCGGTATCAGCGATCTCAAGCTCGATCGCGCCAGCGTTGCCGAGCAGCCGCTCGATGATTTCGGTCAACGCCCGATCGACCCGGCGTAGACGCTGATATCGGATAGAACCGCCACGACAAAGGTGACGCCACCTGTGAAGGCGGACGCCAGAACAGCCGCGGCAAATGCGAACCCATGCATGCCCGCCGTATGGGCAAGGAAGGTGAACGGAGGCTAAAGCAGCCGGGCCGGCTCGGCGGCCGTGGTTAACAGCGTCTGCAGCGCCCGCAGGCGGCGGCGCGGCCGCGGCTTGGCGGCGGCGGCACGTTCGGCGGCATCGATACGCTGCCAGCCGGCGAGACTAACTGTCGCAGCACCACGTTCCTCAAGCAGCCGCGCCAAACCGGCCCGTCCCGGCCGGGTCGACGGCGTGGTCCCTGCCTCCTTAAGCACGCGATCGGCGACCAGCCGCGCGTCGGCGACGATCTCCGCCATGCTGCCGGTGGCGCCGCGCTTCGCCCAACCAGCGGCGTAAAGGCCCGGCGCGATCAGGCCGCGGTCGTCGTGCAGTCGATCATAGGCCGCGGTGCGCTCCAGGCCGGTCGCGGCGATCACCAGCTCGGTGCGCAGCGCTAGATTCTGGCCGAGCCGATCGGGCCGGGTGAACAGCACGCGCTCGACGCCGGCGGCGCCGTCGAGACGCAGCGGCCGCAGATGGAACTGGAACCGGATCGGGATGCGTGATTCGTCGCGCGGCACCGCAGCCAGCGCGGCGAACGCCTTCAGCAGCGCCTTGCGGTCGCGATCGAGATCGTCGGCGACCGCTTCGGCTTGCGCCAGCGCTTCGGGATCGATCACCGCTTGCGCGCGCGTGAGCTTTTTCAGCTCGGCGAGATCAGCGGGCTGGACGCGCGTGGCGAGCAGATCGTTGCGGCCGACGACATGGATCGCCTGCAACGGCATCGCGGCCAACGTCGCGGCGACTTCGGGATCGAGGTCCGCCTTCGCCAACTCCTTGGGCGAACGCGCCAGCAGGCGCACGACTTCGAGCGCGACGCTGCCCTGGCCAACGACAATGACGTTCCGGACGCGGTCGAGCGCCCGCGGCGCGGCAACGATTTCGGGATCGCCGTTGACCCACCGCATGAACGCACCGGCACCCCACACGCCCGGCGTCTGGTCGCCCGGCACGCCGAGCAGCCGGTCGAGACCGGCGCCGGTCGAGACCACGACCGCGTCATAGAGCATGCGCAGATCGGCCAGATCGAACTCGCGGCCGAGCGCGACGTTGCCCCAGAAGGCGACGGATTTCGCTTTCAGCGCGCGCGCAAACAGCGTGGTCAGCTTCTTGTCGAGCGGGCGATCGGGCGCCACGCCGTAGCGCGCCAATCCATAGGGCACCGGCAGCTTCTCGATGACGTCGAGGCGCGCCTGCGGCGCCTTGCGGACGATGCGCTCAACAACCGCAAGTCCCGCGGGGCCGGCGCCGACGATGGCGATGGACAGGGGCACGTTCGCCTCAGGCGAGGCGGACGTATTCGTAATCGGCCGGCAACCGGTTGATGCCGCGCTCCGGCGCCGCGATCCAGTCCGCGACCTTGCCGGGCGCCGTGATCGGGCGCATCAGGCTTTTGACGAAAGCCCTGTCGGCGGCCGACGGCAGCCATTGGTCGCGCTGCGCCTGCCACGCAGCTTCGCTGACGGACTTGCCGGATGGATCGACAAACCGGTTGGCCCAAGCACCGATGGTGCGGTGGAAGTGCGAGCTCGGCAGCGTCAGCCGGAACGAGAAACCCGCGTCGGCGACCAGCTTACGCCAGCGCTGCACACCGCTGTCGCAATCCTTGATATAGGCCTGGCGCGTGACCTCGTTCATCGCGTTCCTGAGCGGCACGTCCTGCGCACCCTCGGGCGTCTCGACCGCGAGCGCACCGTCGCGGCAGACATGGTCGTCGTAACGGCCTTCGTCAGGACGGCCCTTGATACCGGAGGCGAAATAGGCAGCAGCGTTGGTGGACACTTCCGCGCCGAAAAGATCGAGCGACGAGCTGAACCAGAAATTGAGATAGCGCTGCAACGTCGGCAGGTCGACGACGCCGGCTGCGCGCAATTTTCTGGGTTCTTCGGTCTTCAGCTCTTTCATCGCCTCGAGCGTGCGCGCGACGATACGGGTCACGCCGTTGACGCCGACCATCATGTGATGCGCCTCTTCCATCAGCATGAAGCGGCAGGTGCGCGCCAACGGATCGAAGCCGCTTTCCGCCAGGCTCATGAGCTGGAACTTGCCGTCGCGGTCGGTGAAATAGGTGAACAGGAAGAACGACAGCCAGTCCTCGATCGGCTCGTTGAAGGTCGAGAGGATACGCGGCCGGTCGGTGTCGCCGGAGTGCCGCGCCAGCAGCGCTTCGGCCTCTTCGCGGCCGTCGCGGCCGAAATAGGCGTGTAGCAGATAGACCATTGCCCAGAGGTGGCGGCCTTCCTCGACATTGACCTGGAACAACGAGCGCAGATCGTAGAGCGATGGTGCGGTATGACCGAGCAGCCGCTGCTGTTCGACCGAGGCGGGCTCCGTATCGCCTTGCATCACGATCAATCGGCGCAACGTCGTACGGTGCTCGCCCGGAACCTGTTGCCACGCCGGCGTGCCCATGACGTCGCCGAAGCCGATCTTGCGATCGGGCTCGAGCTCGGCGAGGAAGATACCCCAGCGATAGTCGGGCATCTTGACCGCGCTCCAGCTTGCCCAGCCCTTGGCGTCGACCGACGTCGCGGTGCGCAGATAGACGTCGGCTTCGAGGAAGTCGCTCGGTCCCATCTCGCGCCACCAATCGAGGAAACGCGGCTGCCAGTGTTCGAGCGCGCGTTGCAACGTCGCGTTGCCGGCGAGGTTGACGTTGTTGGGGATGCGTTCCTGAAAATCGATGGTCATGGCCGATTCTATGCCTAGACGCGTTCCCAATTGAAGCGCGGCCGCGCGCCGGTACCGAAGCGCTTCAAGGCACCCTCGTCGCCGACGGCGTTAGGCCGTGAGAACACCCAGTTCTGCCAAGCCGACAGCCGGCCGAAGATACGCGTCGCCATCGTCTCGGAACCAGCGAAGCGCAGATTAGCCTCGAGGGCGGTGAGCGCGTCGGGCGACAGGCTCGCGCGTTCCTCCAGAACCATCCGCAATTCGTCGTCCCAGTCGAGCGAATCGGGCGTCGCCGTCACCAAGCCGAGTGCGCTGGCTTCGGCGGCCGCGAGGCGCGTGCCGATCTGCTTCTGCGCCGCCGCGACCGGCGCCGCAACGCCGCAGAAGCGGGTGACGAGGCGGGTCTGGCTGTTGGCCATCGGCAACGCACCGAAGTTCACGGCGCCGAGAGCGACGCGTGGCGGATCGTTGGCCTGCGGATCGTCGAGCATGTACGAGCGATCTGCCGCGAGCGCGAGCTCGAGCAGCGAGCCGGCGAAGCACGACCCATTGTCGATCACGGCAATCAGGCTGCGCGACGACACGTCGAAACGCTGCAACGTACGGCGTAGCAGACCGAGCGCCGCGCGCACGAACCAGTGCTTTGTATTGGTCAGCAATGCGTCGTTGGCAAGTGCCGCCGCGGCATCGCCGCGTGTCTTCACCACCCAGGTGCCGAGCTCGGGTTCGTTGAGTCGCAGCATCAGAATCGCGTCGTCGAGCTCACGTGCCATCTGAACCGGCCACCACGCCGCGCCCTGGGCCAATGCCGCCGACGCCGACGCGACGGCTTCGCCCGGCGCGTTGACCGTCAGCGTCGCGACGCGCGCGGTGCGATCGAAAGCAACCTCGACAGTGCTATAGCGGTAGCCCGTTTCGTCAACCGTGCGTTCGAGCGGCGGCAGCTTGATGCCCTCTGCCGCGTCCGGCCTGTCGCTCGTCCGCGCCAGCGCCGCGGCGCGTTCCTTCACTGCGGCCGCGAATTTCTGCGGCGTCGCCATGTTGTCGATCAGGCCCCATTGCAGCGCGCGATCAGCGCGAACGCCTTCGGCGGTCGTGCAGAACAAATCCGCGAGATCGCGCCGCACCTTGCGCTTGTCGGTGAGCCGCGACAGACCGCCGGTGCCGGGCAGAACGCCCAAAAGCGGCACCTCGGGAAGGCTCGCCGTCGACGAGCGGTCGTCGATCATCAGGATCTCGTCGCAGGCGAGTGCCAGCTCGTAACCGCCGCCGGCGCAGGCGCCGTTGACCGCGGCGAGGAACTTGAGGCCCTCGTGCCGGCTCGAGTCCTCCATGCCGTTGCGCGTCTCGTTGGTGAACTTGCAGAAATTTACCTTGAAGGCGTGCGACGACGACCCCAGCATGTAGATGTTGGCGCCGGCGCTGAACATGCGCTCCCTGGCGCTCGTCAGCACGACGGTTTTGACCGATGGGTGTTCGAAGCGGATACGGTTGAGCGCGTCAGCGAGTTCGATATCAACGCCGAGATCGTACGAGTTGAGCTTGAGTTTATAGCCCGATACCAGCCCGCCATCCTCAGCAACATCGAGCGCAAGCGTCGCGACCGGACCGTCGACCGCCAACTTCCAGTGGCGGTAGCGCTCCGGACTGGTGTCGAAGGTGATCAAGACTGCCTCCCTCGGCCGGCGGCGCAAAACGTGCGCTTTTGCCGGACGATAGTGCATACCTGCCACCCGTCAAGGAGCGGGAGACATTTGAGCGCCGTGCGCGTGCTTCATCTTCCGCGCTTCCGGCCGAATTTCGACGGCGACGGCCTCTACTTCGAAAAGTTGTAGCCGCTTCACCGAGCGGAATCGGACGATGCCCTGGCCGAGCGTTTAGGCCGCAACGCCCGGGCCAAGGCGGCCAGCGATTATTCGATGGCCGCGGTTGCCAAGACCTACGCTGCCCTCTACCGAACAGTCCTAACGATCGGTTAATGGCACCGCGCCTATACTGAGGCGTGCAATCGCAAATCCCGGAATACATCGACGTCGGCACGCTGACGAACGCGGCGCTCAACCGTCTGCATGACGAATGGCGGAGCCGCTGCCGCGGCCGGTGCTTTCCGGCACGCGCCGATTTTGATCCGGTGGAGATGGGCTACATCCTCGGCAACCTCTCGCTGGTCGAGGTGCGCCGGCATCCGCTCCGTTTCTTCTTCCGCGTGCATGCGAGCAACATCGCCGCGCGCGTTGGCTTCGACATGACGCGCAAATTCCTCGACGAAAGCCCCGACGCCCGATTCCGCTCCGTGATCCTCGATCACTATCTGCGCACGCTCGACGAGCGCCGCCCGGTCGCCGCCCGCCACGAGCAGGAGGTCACCGATCGCACCGTGCTCAACTGCGAAGCCTTGGCGCTACCGCTGGCGCACGACGGCGAGAACATCAACATGATGATGACCGGCGTAAGCTGGCGCTAACGGCGCACGCTGCAACCGGCGGGAGGGGCTTGACGGGCGTGTGCCCCTCGCCAACCATCGACCTTCCAGGCGCCAAACAGGCCGCGTAAAGAGCCGCGCCGCAGGGAGGAAAGCATGATCGCCGACGGGTCTTCCGCATCGGCGCCGCGCGTCACCGTTCCGCGCGACTTCAACGCCGCCGTCGACCTGCTCGACCGCAACCTGGCCGCCGGCCGCGGCGACAAGCTTGCCTTCGTCGACGACCACAACAGCCTGACCTATGCCCAGCTCGCCGAGTGCGTCAATCGCGCCGCCGGCGCGTTGCGCCGGTTGGGCGTGCAACCCGAGCAGCGCATTATGCTGTGCCTGCTCGATACGGTGGATTTCCCGGCGGCGTTCCTCGGCGCGATCAAGGCCGGCATCGTGCCGGTGCCGGTGAACACGCTGCTGACGCCCGCCGACTATGAATTCATGTTGCGCGACAGCCGCGCCCGCGCGCTCATCGTTTCCGATGCATTGTACGACAAACTCGCGCCGGCGCTGGCGAACCAGCCGGCGCTCGAGCACGTCATCATCGCCGGCGCGGCACCGGCCGGCCGCTTGTCCTTCACGACGTTGCTCACCGCGGCGCCGGCCAAAGCGCCGGCAGCGGCAACCACCTGCGACGATATCTGCTTCTGGCTCTATTCGTCGGGCTCGACCGGCGCACCCAAGGGCGCAATGCACCTGCACGCGCATTTGACACTGACGGCCGAGCTCTACGCCAAGCCGGTGCTCGGCATCCGCGAAAGCGATACGGTCTATTCCGCCGCCAAATTGTTCTTCGCTTACGGTCTGGGCAATGCGCTGACCTTTCCCATGGCGGTCGGCGCGACATCGATCTTGTTGGCCGAGCGGCCGACGCCCGCGTCCGTCATCCGCGTGCTGCGCGAGAAGAAGCCCACCATCTTCTACGGCGTGCCGACACTCTATGCCGCGCTGCTGTCGAGCGCCGACCTGCCGCAGCGCGGCGAGCTGATGTTGCGGCGCTGCGTTTCAGCCGGCGAGGCATTGCCCGAGGATATCGGCAAGCGCTGGACCGAGCGGCTCGGCGTCGAGATCCTGGACGGCATCGGTTCGACCGAAATGCTGCACATCTTCCTCTCCAACCGGCCGGGCGAAGTCCGCTACGGCACGACGGGCGTACCGGTGCCCGGTTACGAGATCCGGCTGGTCGACGAAGACGGCAAGCCGACCAAAGACGGCGAGATCGGCGAGCTTCAGGTCGCCGGCCCGACCAGCGCCGCTGGCTACTGGAATAACCGCAGCAAAAGCCGCGATACCTTTCTCGGTGCGTGGACGCGCAGCGGCGACAAATACACGCGCGACGCGCAGGGCTACTACACCTATGGCGGCCGCGCCGACGACATGCTGAAGGTCAGCGGCATGTACGTCTCACCGTTCGAGGTCGAAGCCGCCTTGATGACGCACGCCGACGTGCTTGAAGCGGCGGTAATCGGCCGCGCGGACGATCAGAAACTGGTCAAGCCCAAGGCCTTCGTCGTGCTCAAGCCCGGCAAGAACGGCTCACCGGCGCTCGCCGAAGTGCTGCAAGCGCATGTCAAATCGCGCCTCGCGCCGTATAAATATCCGCGTTGGATCGAGTTCGTTGGCGAGTTGCCCAAAACTGCCACCGGCAAGATTCAGCGCTTCAAACTGCGCGAGCGCGAGCGCACGTGACGAACGCGAAGACGGGATTGTTGTCGCACCATTTCGGAACCTGACGTGCCGTTCGTCGAGATCAATCGCCATCGCATCGAATATGCCGAAATCGCCGCGCGGCGCGGCGGCACGCCGACGCTGGTGCTGCTGCACGAAGGTCTCGGCTCGGTTGCCTTGTGGCGTGATTTTCCCGCCAAGCTGGCCGCCGCCACGGGTTGCCGGACCATCACCTATTCGCGCTGGGGCTACGGCAAATCCGAACGGTTTAGCGATCCGCGCGATCCGCGCTACATGCACGTCGAGGCGCTCGACGAATTGCCGGCGCTGCGGACGGCCTTGGCGATCGATAATCCGGTCCTGATCGGCCACAGCGATGGCGCCTCGATCGCGCTGATCCATGCGGGCAGTGGGCGGTGGTCTGTGCGCGGCCTCGTTCTCGAGGCGCCGCACGTCTTCGTCGAGGAGGTCTCGATCATCGGCATCGAAGAGGCGAAGCACGCCTACGAGGATGCCGACCTGAAACGCCGCCTTGCGCCGTATCACGCCGACGTTGAAAGCGTGTTCCGCGGCTGGAACGACATCTGGCTGTCGCCGCAATTCCGCGCCTGGAACATCGAGGAATACCTGCTGGGCGTAACCTGTCCGGTTCTGGCGATCCAGGGCATCGATGACCAATACGGCACCGTGGCGCAAATCAACGCCGTCGCGCGAGGCGTCAAAGGGCCATTCGAGAAGTTATTGCTCGAGGACTGCATGCACGCGCCGCATCGCGACCAGGACGCCGACACGCTCGTGGCGATGGTCGGCTTCATTGCCGCATTGTAGGTTGTACACGGGAGAGAAACGTCATGCTTGAAACCACCATCGCCGGCAGCCTGCCGAAACCCGCCTGGCTTGCCCAACCCAAGATGCTGTGGGCACCGTGGGCAGCCGAAGGCGAAGCGCTTGAACAGGCCAAGCGCGACGCCACGGTGCTCGCGATCAAGGAGCAGGAGGACGCCGGCATCGACATCGTCACGGACGGCGAGATGGCGCGGCAGCATTTCGTCCACGGCTTTCTCGCCAACATCGCCGGCATCGATTTCGGGAAGCGCGTGAAGATGGGCATCCGCGACAACCGCTATGTCGCCGAAGTGCCGACGGTGACCAGCGAATTGAAGCGCAAAGGCAGCGTGCACCGGATGGAGGCGACGCTGGCCCGCGCCCATACGCGTCACAAGCTCAAATTCACCCTGCCAGGACCGATGACCATCGTCGACACCATCGCCGATCAGTTCTACGGCGACCGTACCAAGATGGCGATGCGGTTCGCCGAGCTGCTCAACGAGGAAGCCCGCGAGCTTGACGCCATCGGCGTCGACGTCATCCAATTCGACGAGCCCGCCTTCAACGTCTACATGCGCGAGGTG
>Ga0126371_10001792_pt1 | contig 18259 bp, 14 predicted proteins | sample PanSoiMetaPlot_4_FD_110145 | JGI IMG/M metagenome (GOLD analysis project Ga0126371, IMG submission 110145) | Tropical forest soil microbial communities from Panama - MetaG Plot_4 | ecosystem: Environmental > Terrestrial > Soil > Tropical forest > Bulk soil | place: Panama | collected 2016-02-17 | reverse complement strand
GACGCCTGTTGCAGCCGGTACGCCTGGAGTTGCGCTGCCGGTAGCTGGCGCATGGCTTCGGCGGCCAGAGGCGCCGTGCCCAAAATAAAAAGACTGCCGGCGTACGGTGCGATGGTGGTCCCCAGCGAATTGAAGGCTTGCGTGAGGTTCAAGCGGCTTGACGCCGTTTCAGGCGGGCCCAGTACGGCTACGTACGGGTTGGCGGCAACTTGCAGTGCGGTAATGCCGGCGGCCAGCACGATCAGAGCCGCTAGAAACAGTGCGAATGATGGCGCGCTGGCGGCCGGAATGAACAAAAGGGCTCCTAGCGCCATCACGCACAGGCCCAGCACGATGCTGCGTTTGTAGCCGATCCATTCCACGACCTTTCCCGAAGGGATGGCGAACACGAAATAAGCCGAGAAGAAGCTGAATTGGATCAGCATCACCTCGGCATAGCTCAAATCGAAAATTGATTTCAGGTGAGGCACCAGAATATCGTTCAGCGCAGTTAGAAAGCCCCACATGAAAAACAATGTGGTGATCATCACCATGGCGGGCTTGGTGCTTCGGACCGAGGTCACTGCCGAGCCTTGCGCGCTGGCCGTTGCCATTGCCACTGGTTGTGCCCTCCTCGGGTTGCGAGACAGACGCTGCCCGCCGCCGATCTTCGCCGATTTCTGTAAGGACGCCCCGGAGCTGGTACTCACATCTTATACTCAGTCATTGTCCGACGGTGCCGCTTGCGGGGAAAAACCGCTCTTCTGGTTAATGCTGGTGCTGCATTGTGAATGCCCAGAGGCTGCGCTAGAGTAGCCGGTCCCCAGGAAGGGGGCACGTTCATGCCAACCGGCCAGAAAGACAAACCGCTGAAGGTTCTCATTCGCCGGTCCGCCATCGAAGAGCGCGTGCTGGAAGTGGCTCGGGCGATCACCAGGGATTTCAAAGGGCAACGTGTGCATCTGATCGGCGTGCTCAAAGGCGCGTGTATTTTCCTGTCTGACCTGGTGCGCGAAATCGACCTGGAGACCTCCATCGATTTCATCGCGGTATCGAGCTACGGCAAGGGGAAAGAATCTTCCGGCCAGGTGCGCGTTCTCAAGGACCTCGACAGCAGCATCGAAGGGCTGAACGTGATCCTGGTCGAGGATATTCTCGACACCGGCCTGACTTTGAGCTATCTGCTCAGAGTGCTCCAGCAGCGCAAGCCCAAGGTTCTCCGCGTGGCCGCTTTGTTGGACAAGCCTTCCAGGCGAGTCAACAATGTACAGGGAGACTACGTAGGATTCACGATTCCGAACGAATTCGTGGTCGGATACGGCCTGGATTACGCCGAGCGCTACCGCAACCTGAAGGATGTGTGCATCCTGAACGTTCCGCCCCCGCCCTGACGGGCCGTTTTTGCGCTATCGCTTTGCAGGAGTTCTAAGACCAGTTAGCAGGCACCCACTTGCGGAATATTGCGGCGGCCGCCTGCCTTCGGGCGCATCTGTTCGCGGCACCCCGCTCCCCCGCTGTTATAATGTTCTCTTCTTAGTCATTCACTTCGAAAGACTTGGCGGCCTGCCGCTGCCGTTGAGCAAGCCGCGCCGGAACGGGCCAAGAACCAAGCCTTGCGGGCATTCATATGGACTCGATCGACCTCAATTCGACGGTGGAAGTGCCTGCCGAGACGCTGGCGGTGCTCACGGAGATCAGCCGTGAAATCAATTCCACCCTGAATCTCGATGCCGTGCTCGCGACTGCGGCGTCTCAGGTGAAGCGTTTGATCGACTACGAAATTTTTGCCGTGCTGCTGATCGACGATAGCGCCAACAACCTTTACTTCCGCTTCGCCATCGGGCACCGCCTCGAAGTAGTCGAACACTGGCGCATCCCCCTGGGAGACGGAATTATCGGCAGGGTCGCCAGCACGGGCCAGGCCATTCGCGTCGCCGACGTGCTGCGCGACCCGCGATATCTTTCGGCGGTGGACGCGGTGCGGTCGGAGATGGCTGTGCCCCTGGTCGCCCGCGGGCGCGTGATCGGCGTCATGGATATCGAGAGCCGACAGCCCGATTATTTCACGCCCGCGCAGCAGAACCTGCTTACTTTGGTGGCCAGCCGCATCGGCACGGCTATCGTGAATGCGCAGCTCTACGAAAGCGCCCAGAAGCAGGCCGAGACGCTGCTGCTGTTGAATGAAATAGGACGGGAAGCGAATTCGAGTTTGCAGGTTGAAGAGGTGCTGCGCCGCTCCGCAGAGCTGGCCAAGCGGCTCATCGATTATCAGATATTCAGTATTCTGCTGAAAGACGACGTCGGAGACGTGTTCCGTCATCGCGTGACGGTTAAATTCGGACAGCGCGTGCAGGAAAAGGCCACCGCCGCCCCGTATGAGGGCATCGTCGGCGCGGCCGCTTCCCTGCGGCAGCCGGTGGTGGTCCCCGACGTGACCCTCGATCCGCGCTACCGCATGCTCAATCCCGAAACGCGTTCGGAACTGGCCGTACCCATGATTTTCAAGAACCGCGTGGTTGGCGTGATGGACTTGGAGAGCCCACAACTCAACTACTTCACTTCCGATCACGTGCAGGTGCTTTCTATTCTTGCCGCGCACTTGGCTGTTTCGATCGAAAACGCCCGGCTCTACGAGCAGGTTGCGCGCGATGAAGCCCGCATGGAGCGCGATCTGAATGCCGCGCGCCGGATTCAGGGCGCGCTGTTGCCCCGACTTCCCGGCCCGGAGTTCGGTCTCGATATCGCCGCACGCGTGGTCTCTTCGCGCGAGCTCAGCGGCGACATCTATGATTTCCTGCGCTATGGTCCCCAAGCCTTGGGCATCGCCCTGGGCGACGTGAGCGGAAAAGGCAGCGCAGCCGCCCTGTACGGGGCGGTTGCCGTGGGCACATTGCGCAGCCTGGGTTCGCAGAAACTGCGGCCCGCCAACATGCTCCGCGCTATCAACGGATTTCTCGGCGAGCGGCTCATCGAAGGCCGCTTCATGACCTTGTGCTTCGTCACCTGGCAGCGCCGGCAGCGGCGGCTGCGCATTGCCAACGCAGGACAGGAGCAGCCTCTGCTTCTTCATCAGGGACGCTGCGAGAAAATCCCGGTGGCCGGCTTTCCCCTGGGAATTTTCGACGAGGTCGCTTACGATGAGCGCAGCTTCCTCCTCGACCAGGGCGATATTCTGGTGTTTTTCTCCGACGGAGTCGGCGACACGCAGAATGCCGCCGGCGCATTCTTCGGTTACGACGGCCTGGCAACGCTCATTGTCCAAAATCAGGCGAAATCAGCCGACGGCATCGCCGACAGCATCTTGGAAGAAGTGGACAAGTTCTCCGGCGGCAGGCATCCCACCGACGATCGCACGCTGGTGGTGCTGAAGATCATGTGACACCCGCGCCAGCCAAACCGTCGCTCAGCGTTCGCCCCAGCGAAGCTTGCTGCGCAGCACTTCGAAATAGCTCTTCTGTGGAGATTGCACGAAGCAGACGCGGCTTTCCGACTTGCAGATAGACACGCGGTCCTTCGACTGCAACTGGAATCCCACCTGCCCATCCATGGTCAGGTACACCGGCTCTTCGGCCGCGGCGATATCGATTTCCACATGCGACGTGTCCGGAATCACCAGCGGCCGGTTTGTGAGCATGTGCGGGCAAATGGGAGTAATCACAAACGCGTCCAGATGCGGATGAACGATCGGTCCGCCGGCCGCCAGCGAATAAGCGGTCGATCCGGTCGGCGTGGCCACGATCAACCCGTCGGCGCGGTAGCGCCCGATCTGCGCACCATCCACATAGACGTCGAAATCCAGCATGCGCGCCAGTGCCGCTTTGTTGATCACCGCGTCGTTCAGGGCGATCTGCTGCTCGGTGGCCGCTCCATTGCGAATGGTCCGCGCGTTGAGCATCATGCGCTCGCTGACGCGGTGCTCGCCGCAAACCACCCGCTCGAGCAGTGGATAGAGTTCCTCCCGCGTGACGCTGGTCAGAAATCCCAGCCCGCCCAGGTTAACCGCCAGGATGGGAACTCGATGCCCTTTCAGCGCGCGCGCGGCGGAAAGCAGAGTGCCGTCGCCACCCAGAACGATGAGCAGATCCACGCTTTCCGCAAGCTTTTCGCGCGAAAGAACCGGAGCGCCAGGGTCAATACAGCAGGCGGTTTCCTCATCGACCAAAACATCGATCCCCCGCTGCCGAAGCCAGGCCACCAGGTTCGGAACCATGGAGGAGACTACGTCTTTGAGAGGCTTGCAAACGATGCCGGCGGACCGAATCATTGGGGAGCAGGCATTTTAGTCTACTCGCGCTGGCGCGCGTGAAGAAAAAACTCCTGGTTTCCTTCCGCGCCTGCCAGGCGGCTGGGCCTGACGCCTCGGTTTTCCAGGCTGAGTTCTTCGATCATTCGCGCCACGAGTTCGACCGCTTTGCGGTGAAGTGACGCGTCGCGAACGATTCCGCCCTTGCCGATGTCACTCCTTTGCAGCTCGAATTGCGGCTTCACCAGAATCAGGAAATCGCACCCGCGCGCCCCCAGAGGAACCATGGCCGGCAGCACTTTCGTCACGGAGATGAAGGAGACATCCGTCACAATCAGAGAAGCGCGGTCGGGAATGTCTTCCGGACGCAGGTAGCGGGCGTTTTTCCGTACCATGAACACGCGCGGATCGTTGCGTAGTTTCCAGTCCAGTTGATCGATGCTCACGTCCACGGCATACACTTTGGCCGCTCCCCGCTGTAGCAGGCAATCGGTGAAGCCGCCCGTGGAACTGCCGATATCGAGACAGATTCTGCCTTCGGGCACGAGCTCGAAGTCCTCCAGCGCGCCTTCGAGTTTGTAACCGCCGCGGCTGGCGTAGCGCTGCGGCTCTCCAATCAACTCGATCCGTGAATCAGCCGCAACGCGGGCGCCCGGCTTGTCGATTTTTTGCCCGTTGACCTGCACCTGCCCGGCCATCAACAAAGCTTGGGCGCGTTCGCGGGAAGGCGCGAGGCCGCGTTCCACCATCAGTACGTCAATTCGCAACTTCCCCGGCGTGTTGGTTCCGGAGCTGTCTGGCGAGCGCGATGCCGAATGATTCTTCAAATTCGATGATGGGTCCTTTCCGCGCCGGGCAGTAGCGGTGGCGGCAAAATATGGTTCAATAGTCTACAGCCTGAGCTGTACCAATTTCTCCACGCGCGGTTGCTTGTCTTAATCGCGGCACGTAGCGATGATTTCTTCGTTACGCCAGTTCACAACAGGAAAGCTCTACCCGAAGCAGGAGCGGAGGCTGCAAGCAAAGAACACCACGCCTCTCGCATCGATCGGTTCGTCACTCGCGAAACCCGTCTGGGTAAACCCTACCCCCCGCATCCCTTCCGCGCCTGCTCGAACTGCCTGAATAGCCGCGCCGCTCCGTCGCCATCGAGCGTGCGCATCACGTGCCCCTCGCCTTTCTCTTCGCTGAACTCCACCATGTATCCCAGCGCGCGAAACTGTGCCGCCTGCTTCTGCTCGCTCTCGAGCCAGCCCGTATCTTCTTCACCCGCATACATGTTGATGCACATCTTCGCCAGTGCGCGCACGCGCGCCGGCGTGGCGTTGTTTAGAAATCCGGGCAGCCCGGTGACCGACCAGAAATATTGTGGATAGCTCGCCGCGATATGAAAAGCGCTCAGCCCACCATTCGAAACCCCGGCGATGTGAAACTTGTTGTCCAGCACTTTGTAATCGCCCAGCAGCTTCACGATAAATTCCGGGAAGACCTTGGCGCCACCCTCGAAGAACAATTCGCCGTTCGGCGCTTCCGGCACGATTACGATGTAGCCCAGCTTTTCGGCCTGGCCGCGCCAGTTGCGCTCCACTGTGGCATCGACCATATCCATAGTCTGAGGGCCGCCCGGAAACGCCAGAACCGCCGGATAAGCCCGCGCCGGATCGTAGCCGTTCGGCAGCACGACCTCATAGCGCACCACGGTGCCGCTAATGGTTTTGGTTTTGTCGAGAACGCCCGCCCCGGCGCATTGTGCCGCTAGAAAAGGCAGCACCGGGATCGCACCTAGTAAAAGCCATCCACATCGGCTGCTTCTCATCGGCCGCTCCTGAAATAGCCTCAGGCGCGTCGGATTATACCGCCGAGCGCGGCTCCCGGCTCGTCCCAAACGAGCCTGGCTCTCGTGCAAGTCCGGTCTCGCGCCCCGCATTGCGCCGCTCAGAATGCCGATCCTCACGCAATCGCCACTTTTTGCTTGCAGTTCACACGCGACTCTCGGTACAGTGTGCCTACTTGTAAAAAAGTGCGGCGCTGGGAGCAAATCGCGAACTCGTAGCGCCGAACGGGAGCGAGAGGCAAAGGCTTGACCTGCGTCCTATCGGTTGCGAATCAAAAGGGCGGCGTCGGAAAAACTACCACCTCCATCAATCTCGCAGCGGCACTCGCCCTAAAAAAGAAAAAAACGCTCCTGATCGATCTCGACCCGCAGTCGAACGCTTCCATATCTTTCTTTGCTCCAGCAGAACTTCAGACCGCGACCGTGTATGACATTTTTACCGATCATCCGCTCGAGATGGCGAAAATCGTGCGCCCGACCAAAGATCCGAACCTGTTCGTGGCTCCTGCGCGGCTCGCGCTGGCTCGCCTCGAGCAGCAGCTTGCCGGGCAATTTGACGCTCCCTTCAAACTGAAAGACGCCCTGGCTCCGGTGCTGAAAGATTACGAATTCATCGTCATGGATACCCCGCCCGCGCTCGGCATCCTCACCGTGAACGCGCTGGTAGCCTCGACGCACCTGCTCGTACCCATCCAGGCCGCCTACTTTGCCATCGAAGGCACTGACGACCTGCTCGAGACCTTTGGCCGCATTCGCTCGCGTCCCAATCCAGGCCTCAAAATGATTGGCGTGGTCATCACTCTCTACGATAAGCGCACCAACATCTCCCGCGACACCCACGACCAGATTCGCTCCGTCTTCGGCGAAGCGCTTTTCAAGACGCGCATCAGCAAGAACGTCCGGCTCGAAGAAAGCCCCGCCTACAAGGAAACTATTTTCGCGTTCGCGCCCAAATCCACTGGCGCCGAGGAATACAAGAAATTGGCTCAGGAGGTGATACAACGTGTCGAAGAGGATCGGGTTGCCCGTCACTCTCAAGATGCGGCATGACGCGCATTATGTGGAGACGCTGACCAGCTACAGCGGCGCCTCCATCGGGCGCATGATCCCCATCGAAAAGATTCGCCCGAACCCGGACCAGCCCCGGAAACTGATCGGTGACGTCAGCGAACTCGCCGCGTCCATCCGCGAAAAAGGCGTGCTCGAGCCTCTGCTCGTGCGCTACGTTCCCCGCGAAGACGCTTACTACATCATCTCCGGCGAGCGCCGCTACCACGCCTCGCAGGCGGCGGGCTTGCAGGAGCTGCCCTGCATCGAGAAAATTGCCGATGACGCCGAAACCCTTGAGCTCGCCCTGATCGAAAATCTACAGCGCAAGGATCTGACCCCATTTGAGGAAGCCGACGGCCTGCAGCGCCTCGCCGACCATTTCGAATACACCCACGACGACATCGCCAAGAAAATCGGCCGCGCGCGGTCTTCGGTCACCGAATCCATGTCTCTCCGCCTGATCCCACCCGAGGTGCGCCAGGCCTGCGTCGAAAGCGGCATCATCTCGAAATCGATCCTCCTTCAGGTGGCGCGGCAGCCCAACGAGAAGAAAATGCAGGAAATGGTCGCCCGCATCGCCACGGGAGGGCTCACCCGCGACGAAGCGCGCCGCGCCCGCAAGGAAGAGACTGAATCCGCCCCGCGCCCACAGCCCTTCATCTTCGATTACAAAGCGGACGATGACTCTTTCCACCTGCGTCTGCAATTCCGCAAAAGCCACGTGAGCCCCCAGGAGCTGGCTGCCGCGTTGCGCGAGGCGCTGCGCCAGATCGACTCCGAATCTGGCCAATTGTCTTCCTCCGCCGTCGCCTGAGCCCGCGTCCTGGCGTGGGCAGCCCCTGAAGAAAAGCAGATTGGAATTCCAAAACAAAAGAGCCGCGGAGCAGCTCCGCGGCCCTTACTTTTTTTAGCTTGTAGTCCAGCCTAATAGATGTCGTACTGCTCCCAGTGCAAGGTGGGGTCAGCCTGGATGATGATGCTCTTTCGCGTCCAGTTCTCGAGTTCCTCGATGAGGGCAGCTTCGCGCGTTTTGAGGGCCTTGGAGATTTCCGGGTGCACGCGCAGGGTGATGCTGCCGCTCGAGAGTTCGGGAGCCATCTTGCGGGCTTCGGTCTGAATCTCGTAGCAGAGCGTGGGCACGGACTTGACCATGCCCGAACCCGTGCAATAGGGGCAAGGCTGGCAGAGCGTACGCTCGAGAGCCTGCTTGGTGCGCTTGCGGGTGATGGCGATCAAGCCAAACTCGTTGAAGCGCAGCATTTTCGAGGGGGCGCGGTCGGCGCGGAGAGCGTCTTCGAGCGCGGCCATGACTTTTTCACGGTTGCGTCGCTCTTCCATGTCGATGAAGTCGATGATGATGATGCCGCCCAGGTCGCGCAGGCGCATCTGGCGGACGATCTCCTTCACCGCTTCGAGGTTGGTGCGCACGATAGTGTCTTCCAGGCGCGTGGAGCCTTTGCCGACGAACTTGCCAGTGTTCACGTCGATGGCCACCAGCGCCTCGGTGTGGTTGATGACGATGTAGCCGCCGGACTTGAGCCATACTTTCGGCCGCAGTCCCTTGTCGATTTCCTGCTGGATGCCGAACTCCTCGAAGATCGGCGTGTCCTTACTGTAGAGCTTCACGCGGCTGACCAGCGCGGGCTGGAAGCGGCTCATGAAGTCGACCACTTTGCCGTACTCTTCCTCGGAATCGACCCACACCGCCGTGTAATCGTTGCTCATATAGTCGCGCAGGATGCGCTCGACTAGGTTGAGGTCGCGGTGCAGCAGAGCGGGAGCTTTACGCTGCTCGGAGCGCGCTTTAATTTCCGCCCAGGTGCGCGTGAGGAACTCGACATCGGCGCGAACGTCTTCAGGAGGCGCGGTGGCTGCGGCGGTGCGCACGATAAATCCGCCGCCAGCGCTGCCTTTTGCGTCGTTGACCAGATGGCGCAGGCGCGTGCGATCTTCGGCGGAAGCGATCTTGCGCGATACGCCGGTGTGATCGAGCGTGGGCATATAAACCAGGTAGCGCCCCGGCAAGGCGACGTGACTGGTGATGCGCGCGCCCTTCTTGCCGAGCGGCTCCTTGGCGATCTGCACGATGATTTCCTGGCCTTGCTTGAGCAAGTCGGAAATTAGCTGCGGACGGCGAGCCTGGGGGCGGGCGTGGCTGTGCTGGTGGTGGCCACCCTGATGCGGGCGGCGTCCGCGGTCGTCTCTACGGTCATCTCGACGGCCGCCACGGTCGTGGCGTCCTCCACGGCGAGGGTGCTGCATACGGGCGCGAAAATCGCCGCCGCGCACGCGGGCGTTGAACTGCTGTGGCGGTTCGGCGCCGTGCGCGCCGAGGCCACCGGAAAGGTGCTCGCCCTCCATCGGCTGCAGGTGGCCTTCGGCGGAGGCGGCGAACGCCTGCGGCTCCGCTTGCGGTTCAGCGGTGGGCAAAACGTCCAAAGGCTCTTCAGGGAGCGCTTCGGAGGCGGTTTCTTCCTTGGTAAGTTCCTCGTCGTCGACTTCGGCTTCATTGTCGCCTTGGCCGGGTTCCTCGGCTTCATCGAACGCGCCGGCGTCCGATTCCGCGACGTCTTCCTCGAGGTTCTCGCGATCGCCTGAACGCGGAAGTTCGCCCAAGTCAGAGTCGTGAGCCTCATCCGCGGAATCGAAGGCACGCCGTTGGGCTTCACGGGCTTCTTCTTCGATTTGAGCCTCGGCCATGTGCTCGGCAATGGCGGCCGCTTCGTCATCGCTCAGTTCGTCGGCGCCAGACTCTTCGTCGGCCTGTTCGGCGTCGTGCAGGAAGCGGGCCTGGCTGTCTTCATCAGCGAGCTCTTCACTCTCGACAGGGCTGGCGGTGTCTTCGTGCCCAGCGGCCTCGTCGGAATGGACGGCATGCTCGCTGAGCGCATTCTCATAAGAATGCAGCGCTGCTTCGGGCGTTTGAGGATGAGCCGTGCCCAAGCCAGCGTCTTCCGATCCCTTCCATTTCGAAAGGGACTCCCCAGGAAGCGGCTCGACGGCTTGCGACGAACCGCGATATTCGGAGGGGGCAGAAGGGGCCATCGGGGCCCGCTCCGAGGCAGCCGCCGCGGAGTCGAGCGCCGGCCGCGTTTGCGTGTCTTCGGCAAGGCTGGCACTGGGCGCAGCCGGGGCTAAAGGCTTGTCGCGGTATTTGGCCAGGGATTCGCCCGGAAGAATTATGGGCGCATATTCCTCCGAGGGAGCGGGTTCGCCGGGTTGTTCGTCGCGGGAGTACGGCAAATGTGGCGAAGCGTATTTCGAGGCGGGCAGATCGCGGCCGAAGCGGCGATCGCCTCCGCGGCCGCCACGGTTGAAACGTCCGCCGCGGCCACGGCCACCGCGTCCGCCGCGCCGTCCAAAGTTGCGGTCCCGCCGATCCCGGTGGCCGAAATGCGGGCGGCCCTGACCCGAAGGGGAATAGGAAGACGCGGCGGGTTGTGCGCCGGATGCATCGCGGGCAAAGGACTCGCCTTCAAGCGGCTCAATACCATGCGGGGTCTGCGGCGAAGACTCGCGCGGCGAAGCGAGCGCTTCGGGGCCGGGCTCCGTAGCGGGAAGCGGCGCGGACTCAACATCGGCAGGCTCGAGAGCCGGCGCGGCCGGATTTTCAGCGGGAAACACATGCCCGCCCTGTTCCTCCATTTTCTCAACCTTATCGACAACGGTGGTGACGATGTGGTCGAGCTCCTCGCTCTCCTCGAGAAAATCGCTGACGTAGAGGAAGGCGTCGCTATCGAGGCCGATTTCCACGAAGGCCGACTGCATGCCTGGCAGCACGCGGGTTACACGACCTTTGTAGATGCTTCCGACTAACGCAAATTCCTTTTGCCTTTCGACGTAATATTCACAAAGCTGCCCTTCTTCCATAATCGCCACCCGCGTCTCGTGCGGGTTGGACGATATGACCATTTCCTTCGACATAAGACTCCTCATGGCGCATCAGAGGGCGGCGGTACACACGCGCGCACCCGGGACCACCGTGGCTCAGGCCATTTGCCTGCAGGCACCACGAACGGCTGCCCGCCAAAAAATTATCGCGTTGCTGGATAGCTCGGCTCAACCGATGCGACCTTCATTCAACCTGACATTCGATCTGAATTTACACAACTCCATCCGCGGCCTGGGCGGCCCGCGGCCACAACAAATCGCTTCAGGCTCAGTTAACGAATCGGCGCATGCGGACGTTCATCACCAAGCCCAAGGCCATGTACACGAAGGCGGTTGCGGATCCCCCGTAACTCATGAGCGGAAGCGGAATGCCGGTGACCGGCATATAGCCGATAACCATGGAAGCGTTGACCAGAACGTGGAAACCCAGGATCGCGGTAACCCCCATCACCACATACATCCCGGCACGATCTTTCGCTTTCTGCGCGTTATCCACCAGCCGCAGAATGAGCCCCAAGTACAACAACAAAACCACGCAAACACCGATAAAACCTTGCTCCTCAGCCAGGGCCGCTAGGATGAAGTCCGAATACCGCACTGGCACGAATCCTAACTGGTTCTGGCTGCCTTTTCCAAATCCTTTTCCCCAGAATCCCCCCGAACCGACGGCAATTTCCGATTGCAAGATCTGATAGCCGGCCCCCCGAGGGTTTTCTTCAGGGTGAAGAAAAGTGGTAATCCTTTGCTGTTGATACGGTTTCAAATGATGCCGCATATTCCAGCCAACCGGGATCATCAGCGCAATAATCATAAGGCCGGCGGCCATGTGCTTCCACTCGATACCAGCCAGGAATGAGCCAACCACGGCCACAGGAATCAGCACCAGAGCGGTTCCCAAATCGGGTTGGATCAAGATCAACCCTACAGGAATTCCCGTCAAAAGCGCAACCTTGACGATGTCCCGTAGGGTCAGACGGTCCGTGCGCACGTCAGTGAAGAAGCGCGCCAATACCACAATTATAATCAACTTCATTAATTCCGACACCTGCAAGTTTACGCCCCCGCCGAGAGCCACCCAGCGTTTGGCACCGAAGCGGGAATGCCCAATCATGAGAACAACCAGCAAGGTGGCCAGACCGAAAAGATAGAGCGCGGGGGCCTGGTCCATGAGGGTGTGGTAGTCAATCCGGGAGATCAGGAACATGCCGATCAAGCCGATGCCGATCCACATCAACTGCTTCCAATGCATTCCGGCCATGCCGCTCGCGTGGGTGGAGGAATAGACTTCGAGAACACCGACAGAGCTGATTGCGGCGATAATTCCGGCCAGGGGCCAGTCCCAGTCTTGGACCTGCGGGCGATCTTTCATTGATGCTGCACGCTTTCGGCTTGGCCGGCCAAAACAGCTTGGGGAGGCTCCGGCGATTCGATCGGCACACCGGACATGGCCGCTGTCGCCGGAGTGATGGCTTTAGCAGCGGGCGGAGCGGCGGACTGCGCGGGAGCCGCAGTGGTAGCTTGCTGGAGCATGCGCGCGTTTTTCTTGTCGTAGAAGGCTTTTACAACGTCGCGGACGACCGGGCCGGCGGTGGTCCCGCCGTGGAGGTCAGTATCTTGAACCACGGCGGCGACGACGATCTCCGGATTACGGCGCGGAGCGTAGCCGACAAACCAGCCGTTCGTGTACTTCCCCTTCTTCCCCATCTTGGCGCCGGCTTCGTAGCTCATTAACTGGGCCGTGCCGGACTTGCCGGAGAATTCGACGTTCTGAAGGCGCAAAGAGTAGCCGGTGCCACCACCCTCGTTGATCACGCCGTACATGCCCTCGGTGACCTGCTCGACGGTGTCATCAGAGAGTGGGAAGCGGCCCACTTTCGTAGGCAGGTCCTTGAGTAAGTGGGGCTGCACCAGAGTGCCGCCACTGGCAACAGCGGCAATCATGCGGGCCAATTGCACAGGCGTTACAGTAACGGAGCCCTGACCAATGGCGACGGAAATGGTTTCACCAGCGTACCACTTGTGGTGAAAGACGCGCTGGACCCATTCTTCGGAAGGAATCAGGCCAGCCTGCTCGCTGGGCAAGTCGATACCGGTGGGACGGCCGAGGCCGAGGCCGACGGCGTAATCGTGAATTTTTTCGATGCCCAGCATTTTGCCAATGGTGTAGAAGAACACGTCGCAGGAAGAAACGATGGCCTGATGGACATCAACCGAACCGTGGCCCTGTGGACGCCAGCAGTGAAAGACGCGGCCGTAGAAATCAGCGTGACCTGCGCAATAAACATGGAAATCCGCGGGGATGGACTTCGAATCGAGCATGGCTGTGGCCATGACGATTTTGAACACAGAGCCGGGAGCGAGCTGGCCCTGGATGGCGCGATTGAGCAAAGGGGTCTGTGGGTCCGTATTGAGCTTGGCCCACTCCTCGGCGGGAATGCGCACAGCGAAATCATTGGGGTCGAAAGTGGGGCGGCTGACCATGGCCAACACTTCGCCGGTGCGGCCGTCGAGGGCGACCACGGCGCCGGATTTATCGGCCATGTCGGCCTCGGCGACAGCCTGCAAATCGTAGTCAATGGTTAGTTGAATCGGTTTGCCCGGGATGGCCTGGATATCATCGAGGGTGCGAACGGCTTTGCCAACACTATTGACGATGACGCGACGCATGCCATCAGTTCCTTCGAGCTGATCGTTGTATTCCCGCTCAAGACCCGCCTTTCCCACGATATCGCCCGGGCGATAGTGGCCGTTGCCGTCCGCAAGCTGCTGCGGAGAGACTTCACCGACATAGCCGATGCTGTTCGCGAGCATCTCACCATGCTGGTAACGTCGGCGCTGGACCATCATGAGTTCGAGCACGGGAAGGTCGGCGCGGTGCGATTCGACGAACGCGAGATCTGCCTGGCTGGCTCCCGGTTTGATGACGATGGGCTGGAATTTCGGCTCGAATTTTGCGGCTTCAAGCTGTTGTTCAAGGTCTTCTTTACTGATCCCCAAGCCTTCTTCGATTTGAGGCAAGCTTTTTTGCACAGCCTTTGGATCGTCGCGAAGCAGAAGAATGCTGAAGGAAGGATACGAGTCAACCAAGACGCGGCCCTCGCGGTCAAGCAATGCGCCGCGTGGGGCAATGATGGGAATGTAACGGATCTGGTTACGCTCGGCGAGGTCGGAAAAATGGCCGGACTGAACCACTTGCAGCTTCCAGAAACCAATCAATAGAAGAACAATCAGGACGACCGACACATAAGAGAAAAGTGCCAGTCGACCCAACGGGATCTTCTGGTCGTTAGCGCTCCAGGGTGCCAACTGAACTCCTGCGCAACGACGGGGAACGATGCAATTCCCGGTGCGCGCTCCTTATGCGATTCCTTTGCACTCGAAAAGCTACCGTACCACTCGGGAGTGGGGCGGACAAGACATCGATTGTCGTTTTGGTCACCCTGTGCGCAGGACCAGCGAAAAGGAAATCCCGGGAATTTGGGTGGCTTGGGATTGTTTCGCGAAATCCCCTAGGGCGCTCGTTCCGCTTAGTGTCGGACTGGACACTTACCCCGGTCGTACCATTTCCGGGGGGCCGAAGGCAGGCTACGTTTTTTGGGGGGAGCCACCGCTGTGCTGCCGCGCCTTGCGTTCGTCCTGTTGACAATTCTGCCCGCCTATTCGTATGCCCAAAACCCAAGTTTCACCCTGGTCGATACGAAAGGGCATTTTATCGGCGAAAGCGTCGCGGACCTTCTATCCAAAGAGCCGGAAATCCAACAAAAGCTAAACGGGTGCCAGCAGCAAACCCATGAGCCGACGTGCAGTCACCTTCTGGCAGCGGTAACGCGAGGACAGCGAGCGCGCCTTTCGAACTCGAACTGGACGAGCTTCGTTGTAGACGGGGGAAAATTGGTGAAACTGCAAACCCTGCTGCACGGGAGCCCGGATGCAGCAAAGGACGACGTTTCAAAGCGGTATGGACCTCAGACTAGCGAAACCGCTTTCCCCATGCAAAACGCCATGGGTGCCAAGTGGGAAGATCATCTCTCAGTGTGGGAAACAGCGGCGGTTTACGTGGGCCTTCGCGAGGACAATAACCCCGCTTCGCAAAATCATCACCTGGTGCTGGTGGTGGAATCGCAGCAGGAACATGCCCGCGAGAGGGAGCAACTGCACCCGCCCACCGCCGAAAAATACTGAATTTGATAGTTACTCGTCTGAGATTCGCTGCCAGAACTTCGGCGGCCACAGACACAGGCGTAGTCAATCCTAGGAATCAGGAGGGGCGGCGGAGGCGATCGAGCAGGGCGAAAAGGAACATACCGAAGGCCGCGGTGACGAGGGAGTCGAGCAGCAGTCGCGGCGTGAAGAAACGCTCCGGCTGATTGAGCAGCACGCGTTCGGTAATGGCCAGCGCGAACTGATGAAAATGAAACAGCAGAAACACCAGGCCGAAGCGGCTGACTGGGTGCTCGGTATCAATCTTGCCGCCCACGGATGAAGAGAGATAGCCAACCAACGTTTTAGCGATGCCGTAGAGACCGATGGGGCTATCGTGGCTCAGCGCGTCCTGAAGAATGCCGATAAGCGCGCCGAGAAAGAGCCCGGAAACCGGGTTGCGCTTGCTGACACCGAAATAGATGGTGACCAGCAAGGGCAGATCGAGCAGTTCCGCCCAGCGGCCATAGCGATGCAAGAAGGCCTGGAACAGCAGCGCTAGAAACGCAGTCAAGACTACCGTGCCGCTGTAATATTTGTGGACCTCGATATTCCCCTCGGCGCGGTCTCGGATGCTGAGCAAGTATGACATTTTTATTATCTCGGAGCTCCGGGCCTGGCGGCCTGCGGTTTTTCCGCGGGTTTCCGCGGGGCGGACGTGGGTGCGGCTGGCTTCACAGCGCTGGAAGCCGCGGGCTTGGGCAAACTGGCCGAAGTGGGGCCGGCGGCAGAAACGGACGATTTTGAGGAGGCAGCCGCCGAGGCCAACGGCGTGAACGGCTCCGGCTGCGGAGGCGGAATCAGCTTGTCGGCGGAGCCTTTGGGCTCCAGTTGCTGCTGGGAGAGAAGAATCAAGACATCCTCAAGGCGATCGAGGCGCGCGGCCGGCTGCACATGAATGATCTGAAACGGAAGAGCCTGCTTAGTGTCGGTGACTTTGCCGATGAGTAGCCCCTTGGGAAAAATGCGGTCATCGCCCGACGTGAGGATAGAGTCACCAGGCTTGAACTTCTCATCATTCACAACATAGTCCATAAGCGGCATGGGATCGCCGCTTCCCTTCAGTACGCCGTGCGTACGCGATTCGGCGAACAGCGCGCCCACGCCACTCTCCTTGTCATTGATGAGCAGCACTTGGGCGGTATTGGGGAAAACTTCCACAAGCTTGCCCACGATCCCGTCCGGAGTGACTACGGCCATGTTATTCCGCAAGCGGTCGCGCGAGCCTCGGTTAATGAATAGGGTATGGGAAGTGGGATCGGCGCTGGCGCCGATCACTTGCGCAGCGAGCATCTGCGCTTCCGTGTGCGTATCACGGAAGTTGAGCAGAACCTTCAGGCGCTGGGCTTCGTCGGCTTGGCTCTCAAGTTCGCGATTGCGAAGCTGGAGGCGGCCGAGTTCGTCGCGGAGCTGCTGGTTTTCCTTGCGGGCGTTCCGCAAGTCGATATAGCCGTGCCAGACGCCACCAATCGACGAGAAACCCCACGTGCCGCTACGCTCGACCGGGGACATAATGGCCACGGCCCAGACGCGAATCAGCCGCACGTCGCGATCGCGCTTGACCTGAAACGCCAGCAGCAGGATCTGCGCGACAATGACGCTTGCCAGAAGCGCCAGGGGACGATTGCGTGAGAAAACGTTGATCAACCTGTTCCTCTTCTGTTCCTCAGGGGCTATTGAATTGAATCGACATGGCCATTTAATCGATGGAGACCAGGCGCAACAGCCGGAAATCGCTGAGCATCTTGCCTGTGCCGAGCACGACCGAGGCGAGCGGGTCGTCGGCGATGGAAACAGGCAAGCCAGTCTCCTCGCGAATACGCTTATCGAGATTCTTGATCAACGCGCCGCCGCCGGTGAGCACGATGCCGCGGTCGCTGATGTCCGCGGAAAGCTCGGGCGGAGTGCGCTCGAGGGCTACACGGATGGCGTTCAAAATTGTCGAGATGCATTCGGACAGAGCCTCGCGAATTTCGCTGTCATCGATGGTAACCGTACGCGGGACGCCTTCGATTAGGTTGCGGCCTTTTACTTCGAGCGTGAGCGGCTTTTCCAGCGGATAGGCGGAACCGATTTCGATCTTGATCTGTTCGGCGGTGCGCTCGCCAACCAGCAGGTTGTACTTGCGCTTGAGGTAGTGCATGACCGCCTCATCCATTTCGTTGCCGGCCACACGAACCGAACGCGAATAAACGATTCCGCTCATAGAAATAACCGCAATGTCGGTCGTCCCACCGCCGATGTCGACAACCATGTTGCCCGAAGGCTCCTCGATGGGAAGGCCGGCTCCGATGGCCGCGGCCATGGCCTGCTCGACCAGATAAACTTCACTGGCGCGGGCGCGATAGGCAGAGTCCTGCACGGCGCGTTTTTCGACTGGGGTAATTTCGCTCGGGACTCCAATAACGATGCGCGGGTGAACCAGAACGCGGCGATTGTGAGCTTTTTGGATGAAGTACGTGAGCATTTTTTCGGTAACTTTGAAATCCGCGATCACGCCATCTTTCATGGGCTTGATGGCCACTACGTTGCCCGGAGTTCGCCCCAGCATATCTTTCGCTTCGCGCCCGACGGCCACCACTTCACCGCTATTCTTGTTGATGGCTACGATGGAAGGTTCGTTGACGACAATGCCCTTGCTGCGGGCGAAAACCAGAGTGTTGGCGGTACCGAGGTCGATGGCGAGGTCGGAGGATAAAAGACTAAAGACCGACCGCATATTGTAGCCGTTCTTGGTCACGCTGTTCCCCCAGAGTATTGCGGCGCCGCTGCGGCGGCGCGTGATGCAACGCCGCATAGCCTACGGAATTACGACCTCGACCCTCTTGATCGCAGTGCCACCGCGGCGATTCTGTCCAGTAATCACAATCAGATGGCTGCCCCGCGTCATCGGCTGGGTGAAGTAGCGGAAATGGCCATCGGCCTGTATGTCAGCGACCTGTTCCCCATTGACGATCAGGGCCGCGCCGGGTTCGGTGCGTCCAGCCACCTCGACAACGTTGCCTTGAAGTTCGGTGTTGTCGACCTCCAGAAGCATGTCTTGTTCTTTGCCCTGCACCACG
>Ga0126371_10001789_pt1 | contig 18269 bp, 12 predicted proteins | sample PanSoiMetaPlot_4_FD_110145 | JGI IMG/M metagenome (GOLD analysis project Ga0126371, IMG submission 110145) | Tropical forest soil microbial communities from Panama - MetaG Plot_4 | ecosystem: Environmental > Terrestrial > Soil > Tropical forest > Bulk soil | place: Panama | collected 2016-02-17 | reverse complement strand
CGGGGCAACAAAAAACTCGCCGTGCGCAGCGGCGGGAGGCACACAAAAGGCAGACTAGAATTCATGCCTCGCCGAATAGAGCCGCGAACGCAAGCAACAGCGGACGTTTTCCCCGGCGAAGTTGACGGCTTCGGTGCGCTTCGGGCGCGCCCGCGTGGGCACGGCGGAGCCGGCTCATCGCCGAACAACCGACACAGTGGCCGCCTTTGCCCACCCTACCGGCCTACGGTCTCACGCCGCATAAGCCGTCGGCACCACCGGCTCCTTGTCCCAGTCGGCGACCGGATCGTAGCCCCACACCCACTCGGAATTGCCGTGCACGCTGCCGGTGCCGGCGGCGATCGACTGCTTCTGGGCGGCGGCGTCGCGCATGTGCTTGAAGCGCGCATTGGAGAGCGAGAGCCGCTGCACGCCGTGCACGCGCGGGATGCGGATGCGGCGGAAATTGGCGAAAGCCTCGGCGGGGTCGGGGCAGGCCGCCATCCACCGCGCCAGGATGTAGGCGTCCTCGAACGCCTGGCAGGCGCCTTGGCCGGCATTGGGCAGCATGGCGTGCGCGGCGTCGCCGATCAGCTCGATGCGGCCGCGGCCCCAGTTCTGCGTCAGCGGCCGCGTGAACAGGCCCCATTTCGAGCAGGCGGTGACGAGGCTCAGGAGCTTTTCGAGGCGCGGCTCGGGGTTGGGGAAGCTCGCCCGCATCTCGTCGGGATCGCCGCGGGTCGACCAGCCTTCCTCGACCCATTTGTCGGTGTCCTCCTGGGTGACGATGTTCACCAGCTTGCCGTCGCGGATGTGGTAGGCGAGCAGATGGCAGCCCGGCCCGATCCATTGAATGTGGCCGGTCGGTGCCAGCACGTCCTCGGGGATCTCGCGGGCATCGAGCAGCGCGCGCCACACCATCTGTCCCGTGTAGCTCGGGTTGTCGTCGCCATAGAGCGCATGCCGCACCACCGAGCGCACGCCGTCGGCGCCGATCACCATCTCGGCCTCGACCTGCGCGCCGTTCGCGAAGGCGAGCAGGGTGTGGTCGCCGCGCTCGTCGAGGCCGGTCAGGCGATGGCCGAGATGGATGGCGCCGTGGTCGAGCTTGCCGGCGAGCGCGTCGAGCAGGTCGGCACGGTGGAACGAGTAGTAGGGCGCGCCGTAGCGCGCCGCCGCCTTCATGCGGTCGTTGAACTCGAGGAATTCGCCGGTCTGCATGTTGCGCGTATAGATGCCGGGCGAGCGGTAGCCGACCGCCGCGACCTCGTCGCCGACGCCGATCGCGGTGAGCGCCTTCACGGCCTGCGGGCTCGCATTGACGGCGGCGCCGATCTCGCCGAGCGCGGGCGCGGCTTCGAACACCTCGGGCGCCATGCCGAGGCTGCGCAGCGCGTTCGCGGCCGCGAGCCCGGCGAGGCCGCCGCCGATGATCGCGATCCTGCAGCGTGATGTCATTATCTCTTCTCTCCCCGACGCTTCCCGAAATCAATCGAGCGAAACGTGCGTTGCCGCGACGATCTCGCCCCAGCGCCGCTGCTGCTCGGTCACATAGGCCGCAAGCTCCGCGGGCGTGGCCGGTCGCGCCGTCGCGCCGAGCTTGGCGAAGGCCTGCTTGACGGTGTCGCTCGCCAGCGCCCGCGCGACCGCGTCGCTCACCTGCTTGCGGATCGCCGGCGGCGTGTTGGGCGGCGCGACCACGAAGTTGATCGACGCGGTGACGAACCCGTCGAACCCGCTTTGCTCCATGGTCGGGAGCTCCGGCGCGAGCGGGCTGCGCATCGCGCTAGTGACCGCGAGCCCGCGCAGGCGGCCGTCGCGCACATAGGGCAGCATCTGCGTCAGCGCCGAGAAGAAGATGTGCACCTCGCCGCCCAGAAGGCCGGTCAGTGCCGGGCCGCCGCCGCGGTACGGGATGTGGCGGATGTCGATGCCGGCGCGGGCCTTGAGCAGCTCGCCCTCGATGTGCGGCAGCGTGCCGACGCCGGCCGAGGCGTAGCGCAGCACGCCCGGCTCGGATTTCGCGAGCGCGATCAGCTCGGCGACCGAGCGCGCCTTGACCGAGGGATGCACCGCGAGGATCTCCGCGCTTTCGGCGAGCCCGGCGACCGGCGTGAAGGTCTCGGCCGTGTAGCCGGCATTCTTGTAGATCAGCGGCGCGATGATGAGCGAGCTCGTGCTGCCCATCATCAGCGTATAGCCGTCGGGCTCGGCGGCGACGACGGAGCGCGCCCCGATGGTGCCGCCGGCGCCGCCGGTGCGGTTCTCGACGACCACGGGCTGCCCGAGCGCCGCCGCCATCTGGTCGGAGACGAGCCGCGCCATGATGTCGGGCGGCCCGCCCGGCGGTGACGACACGATGAACTTGATCGGCCGGTCCGGGAACGCCTGCGCGCCGGCCAGGACGAGCGGCGCCGCGGCGAGCAGCACCACGACGAGGAACCTGTTGATGATGGTCTGTTTCATGCCGCCGCGGACGAAGGGTCGCGCGCAGCGAAACCCATCGCGTTCGATGTGGCCGCCAGAATGATGGATGTCGCTGCGCTCGACCCACCGTGCGGGGAGCGAAAATTAATTCATCGATGAAGGGGTTTGACAAGCCCCGCGATGCGCGCGCGACGTCGCCGCGCATCGCGCCCGTTCGGCGCTCGACGCGCCGGTCAGAACCGGTCGGCCAGCGGGATCGAATCGGCGGTGTGCGCGGTGGAGAGGTTCGCGGGCTCTGCCGGCGAGGAATATCCGTCGGAGCGCGACAGTGCGTCGGCGACCGAGTCGTATCGGACGGTTGCGATGACGGCCAGGCCGGTCAGCGCGACCAGCACGAGCGCAAAGATGAGCTTCGGCGTAATACTCTGCATAAGTGTGGGCATGATGTTCTCCATCCACCTGTGAGATGCCACTCTGTCCGCTGCGTAGGCCGCAGGTTCATGGAGGCTGGAGAATTCTTGCTGGTGGTGGCGCGGTGGGGCAGCAGCGCACGACGCGGCGGTGGTCGAGCAGGTCATCCCCCGCGGCCCGCGACGGCCAGGTCGTTGGCAATTGGCACCGGCAAACGTCGGTTTCAGAAGCCGCCGTATCGCGCTTCGACCGATGTCTCATCGATCCATGTCGGCATCGACGTCAGCCGCGTGCGCGACGGCGGATCGCTTGGCACGTCGAACATGCGGAAGAGGCGAGGGGCCGTCAGCGTCTGCTGGGATGTCGGAATGCCGGGGGCCGGCGCCATGCCGGCGACGCAGTTGCGGAAGGTGACCGGGCTGTACTTTGGGAACGGCGACGGCTTTGCATGAAAAAGCGGCCGCTCGTGAATCCATTCCACGGTCGCGCCCGAGATGGTCGGCCTGATCAGCGAGGTGCCGCCGAGCTCGGTCAGGATTAACGGCGCCTCTTCGTACATGATGGTGATCTGGTTCAGGGCACCAAAGGTCCGAAACGCCGCCACGACATGGTCCGGGTCGACGACCCAGATCATCGCCATGACCGGCAGGCCTTCCTCGATCGTCAGGGGCAACTGGATCCTGTCGATATGGGTCTCGGTGAGCGCCCACCATTGAAACCAGGCGAAATACTGCCGGCTTTCGTTGCCGTTCGCATCGACCGTCAGGTCCTGCTCGGTGCCGATCTGCGGCAGCGACGAGTTGAGATATCTTCGGTTGCCGTCGACGCCGATCCACGTGACGCATCGATAGGTGTTGGTCTGTCCGCTCGGCCCGAGCTCGTCGGGCGGCGGCAATTCCGGCTTTGGCACGGTCCATTCGCCGAAGATCTGCACGAACTGATTGCCGCTGTTCGCGACGATCTCGGCGCCGGACCAGTTTGCGCTCTTCTCGAACCGCGTCAGATTGACGATCCGCGGCATGGTGGGCGTGCGGAGAAGCGCAAACGCCTTCTTCTTGGCGAATGGCGCCACGAACGTGACCGGCGGCTGGAGCAGCCGCGTCCACGCCTGGAGCAGCAGCGGCTGCGTATCGCCGTCCGGCCTTGGCGGAAGGCCGAATTTGGCGAGCTCGCCGGGTGAGCTGCGCAGACAATCGAAATCTGCCGGTGGAAGCGGAAAGGCCGGCTTCGGCCCGCGCTTGCCCGAGTCATCTGTCGTGGTCATCGCGGCCTCGCAGGAGTTGCCGTCAGGGCCATTCGCTCTGTGCGTCGGGGAGGACTTTTTGGTACTCGGCCGTCTGCTTCATGTACGTCAATATATCCTTCGCAAGCTGCGCGCCGGCAGCCGAGTCGGACGGGTAGTGCAGACCGGCAATCTCCCGGTTGCGGGCGATACGCGCTGCCAGCGCATCGAGATCGTTCGTCAGCGGACCCGCCTGGACAGAGTTCGCCAGGATGTCACCCAGGACGAGCGCGATCAGATGCGCCTCGGTCGAATGCCCGCTCGGATAGGAGGGATGCCCGGGGACCGGGACGGGCGGCAAGAGCGCCGGGCAGAGATGCGATGGGCGGGGGCGCGCCGGGTAGGTGGTCGGGCTGCCGCCCTTGAAATGCAGGACAGTGAACATGGCCACGTTGCTGGCGAAGTTCAGCAGCCGGTACGTGTTCGGATAGCCGGCCGGAGTCATCGTCAGTAGCGTCATGAAGTAGCCGAGAAACTCCTCATTCTGGGCGACGATCTCCCCGAGTGCGTCGGCGCGCTCGTCGCGTGCGGCGAGCACCAACTGGTCGATTTCCGTCCCCGCACCCGCTGGATTCCACGGCTGGACAACGATATTGGCCCAGCCGGTCGCGGTGTACTGGCTGAGCGAATTCCAGGCGCGCCACTCGGCGCTCCATCTGCGATCCGGATAGACCGCAATATTCACACGGTTCGACGAAATCGCCTGGCCCGGTGGATCGTTCACGGTGACAAACGGAAGATCCACGCGATCAGGAAGAATGGGCGTCAGCGACGGGCCGGAGCCCACAGCGCCGACACCACCCGCATTGCCGGCGTTACCCGCATTTCCCGCATTGCCTGCCATGAATCCCTCCTACGAATGGGTTGGATTTGCGAAACCGAGCCTCAGCGGACCGAGTATTTCTCCATGCCTGTACGTTGGGTCATTCCGGCAATCCCGCGTGGCGGAGCCGATCGATGAAAACGTCGGCGATTTGCCCTCGCAATGGCGTGCTGGTGCGAAAGTCTCTCAGCCGAAACTTCGGATTTGCATCCATGATCTCGTGCGCAACCGCTTGCGCCTCATCCATATGATCGGCCGCGACAAGGCTCGCCGCGAGGCAGCGCAAATTGGACGACTGTCGGCCGTGACTGGCGGCCGTGCGGCCCCATCTTATCGCTTCCTCGTACTCCTCCGCCATGTAGTGCGCCTGCGACAGCGCATGTTCGTGCCAGCAGGCCGCGTCGGGCCCGATCGGCGACAGCCGAAGCCCCTGCCGTGCCCGCGCCAGCGCCGCGTCGGCGTCGCCCATCCAGCCGCTGACATAGCTGCTGAAGCTCCACGCCAATGCGCAGCTCGGCCCGAGCGCGATGGCTTGCTCGAGCGTCCGCAGTGCTTCCTCGTGCTCCTTTTCGAGAAATCCGCGCAGATGCCCGAAGATCGCCAAGGCGAGCGCATCGTTGCGGTCCCGTTCGACGGCGAGACGCGCCGCCTCGAGCGCAGCAAGTCTATCCGCGTGCTCGTCGAGCGACCAGCCTTGGCCGATGCGAAAGACGTAAAGGTAGGCGAGGTGCGTGTAAGCGGTCGGGTAGTGGGAATCCAGGGCGATCGCTCGCTTCAGCAGCTCTTCCGCCCTGGCCAGCGCAACTCGATCTTTCACGTAGAGCTGATCGAGCGCCTGCAATGTGAGGTCGTAGGCGGTCATGGTGTTGCGATCCTTGTGTGACGCGCGGCGCAGCTCCTGCTCGCGCACATATGGCGCGATCGAGCTCGCGGTCCGCAGCGCAATCCGGTCTTGCAGGTCGAAGATGTCCTTGATGTTGCCGTCGAAGCGGTCTGCCCAGATCAACGACTGTCTCGTCCGCGCGTCGAGCAGCTCGACGGCGATTCGCAGCTGCTGGCCCGACCGGCGAACGCTGCCGCGCAATACGTAGCTGACGTTGAGCTCCTGACCGATCCGTTCCAGATTCGACGATGCCTGGCTGTAGCTCAGCGTGGAACTGCGGGAGACGACGATGAGATATTTGAGGCCGCCGAGCACGCGGACGATATCGTCGACCATTCCTTCGGCGAAATAGGCGTCGGCCTGATCCTCCTGCAGGGTGCGGAACGGCAACACCGCCAGCGACGGTCGATACTCGGTGTCCGCGTCGGCAACCTTTGCGTCGGGGCGCTCGTGCGCGCCGACGCTTGCGGTGGCGATCGCGTAGATCGTTACCGGTTCACGTATGTTCTTGAGGCGGCGCTCGCCCAGCCAGACATATTCCGCCGAGACGACATTGTTGACCTGATCCCACACCGACCGTGACAGGCAGATGCTGCCGGGTTCGGCCGCCTGCTCGAGGCGGGCCGCGATGTTGACGGCGTTTCCCCCCGTGCGGCCGCCCTGGATCATGATCTCGCCGGAATTGATTCCAATCCGGTATCTGATCTGCTCATTTGCGGGTACGCCGATACTGCGCCTGCTGGAGTCGGCCTGGATACGCAGGGCGCATCTGACCGCTTCGACCGCACTCGGAAATTCGACGACCAGCCCATCTCCCGCAAAGGTGAACACGCGGCCCCTGGCCCGGTCGATCTCTTTCATGACGCGGGCGACTTCCTCGCCCACGCGGCGATGCGTGCGCTCCTCGTTTCTGCCCATCAGCGCGCTGTAGCCGCTGATATCCCAGGCCAGGATGGCGGCCAGCCGCCTGACGATCCTTTGGCCGGTCCTGCGATTGGGCGTTTCGGCGCGATTTTCCTTCGAGAACTTGGCCGCGTTCATCATGGAACGTCCACGCGCGCCCGACGTGTTCTCCAAGCGGCCGACGCCCGCATCGGCGGGTGCAGGGAGCGGAATTTCAGGCGTTACATCGCGTGTCGCGAGCCGCCTGAGCCTGCCTATTGAGCGGTCGGAGACTAGCATGATCACGCTCATGCGGCCACGTTGGGGGGATTTGCAATTCCTATGCAATTCCTGGCCGACCGGAATACCGGCGGCGTTTTGCATCGTCAGGCTTTCGCATACGGCTGCGCGCCCGAGGGCCATCCGCGCGCGACGACGCAGCTTTGATCCGACCGACTTTTTTGTGCAGTGCGTTTTCGCACCACGTGAATGGTCCGTTGCGCTCGATCCAGGGTGCCCGCATGCCGACGACGGATGCGGGCGATATGCGGGGCGCCGACCAAAGATGACTTGACTCTCGATTGACGATGATCATGGCGCCGGACACCTGCGTGTTGCGGCCGACAGACCGGTCTCACTTCTCGACCAGCGCACGCCGTCACCGACGGATGCCGGACGGGAATTTGCGGCTCGCGGCGATCGAAGAATGAAGAAACGCGGCGCGAGCGCCAACGACGTCATCATAACGAAGCGCGATCCGTGCGCGTCGCTGCACACGTTGGGTCATTGATCGCGCAGTGCGCTTTCGCACCTCCAGCGCCTGTCGCAGAGTGCGCTTTCACACCGCGGACGGCGCGCCCACGCACTACGTTGCGGGCCAACCGAGATGGCTTCATGCCGACGACGGATGAGGTCGAGCTCTCGGTATCAGACAGGATGGAGAACTGCCATGAAGACGATCATCGCACTTCTTGCCGCGACTGCCGTGGTGGCCGGCGCCTCCAACGCGGCGGCGACCGAATTCCAGGCGAGCGACGAGGCCGTGAACAACGCGCTGAGCCACAGTGTGGGCGGAGCGGGCTGGACCTACGGCGGCGCGTACAATTCGGTCGGCGTGCCCCGCGGCGCGTACAACAGCACCTTCGACATCCCGCGGACGCCGTACGACTTCCAGATGGACGGCAGGAACTGAGCGCGTCTGCGCTGATCAATCGCAGCAGCGCGAATGGCCGGCCGCAAGGCCGGCCATTTTTTTCATGGCACGTGTTGTCGGCCGCTTCGGTCAACGGCGAGTCGCGCAGCCGATGCCTCGCTTCCGGCGAGATAGAGGCCGCAGAAGCATAGTGCTCGTGGAAATATTTCCAGCGAAGTTGGGGGGCCTGTCGAGGGTCGCTGCCGCGGGCTCGGCGAGCCGGAGCGTTCTCAAACGATAATGGCGGCGCGCCACTCGAACGGGCGCGCCGCGCCAACAGCCACGATGAGCTCGTCAGCGGCGGTGCCGGGCTTCCTTTTCCAGCCGGCGAGTTGTGACCTTACCGCCATGATGCCCCGTGACAAATGCTTCCGCGTCGCCCCAGAGCGACCGGTTGCTCGGAGCACCCGAAGGCGGCGGCTGGGGCGTAAGGATGAGCAAGGTGACGCTGCTGCTCACCGTCTCACCTGCGGCATTGACCTCTGCGAGGTTCATCATCTGCACCGTCGGATCGGACGCGTTGATGATCCACCAAGAATTGATCGGAACGGGATGCGGTCGTCCCGCCAGCGACAACTCCAGTGTCTTCATGACGGCTTCGGCCCACTTCTGCCGCAGATCCTGTCCCGGGAAATAGGCGGCGGGATTGTCGTCGAACCAATGCTCTTTCAGATGCTTGAGAACACCGTCCCTGACCGTCGCCTGGGTGTTCAAAGGAGCCGCCAGATGGCCATCGACGGCGTTTTCGAGCCCCTGAAAGGTGGGGCCGAGCGCCTTGATCGCCTTCTGTAATGCCGTGAGGTTTTCGCGGGCCTGCTTCCCAACCGATAAGCGGTCAAGCCAATGGAGAACGGCCCCCTTTGCGGCGGGGGTTCCTGGACCGATGAAAGCGCCCATCGTGAGATCCCTTCTGTTTGCTGATGAAAATTCGGTCGAGGCGGGGCACATTTTCGATAATCAGAGGGGCCGTGTCTGGCTTTCGATTATCGCCTCTGTGGATCCGACCCGTTGGGTAACTCGTCCTCGCAATGCTTGAGCCTCTTGCGGGTCTCCTTGCGGCGCTCGAAGATGCCACAATAAGCTAGACAGGCTCAAGCCTATCTCTTGTATCAGTGAGCGGGCGTTCTGACGGTTCGCAATTGCGAAGCAGGAAGCGGCTTTTCGTTGAACGACAGCTCATGTCCGGCTCCTTTCCTCGCTTGATGACAACATTTCCCTGCAATTACCATGCGAGACCACGGCATCAGGGCTTCTGCGTCAACTCCGTGAATGCAGCCAACGCACTCTTCACGTCTTGCGAATTCAAACCATCAGGCAGCCGACGCAAGCACATCTCGAGTATCCCGCTAGCCTCATTGCGGCGATCTGTGCGCCGTAATAGTTCGGCAAGCCCAAGCCCAGCTTTCAGCATCAGCGCGCAGGCATTTTGACGATCCGCTATAGTCAGGCTGGTCCGGTAGGCCTGCTCGGCCGCCGGCAAATTCGGTGGCTGCTCCGCGGCCAAGACGTCACCACGCAACCTCTCGATTTCCGCTGACCAGGTCAACATTTCGTTTGCGCTTGATGCACGAGCGAGCGCGCCTTCTGCTTCCGGAAGGCGATTGGCGCGGATGTAGAGCTCGGCCAGTAACGTGTAAAATCCCGGCAGTGCCAGGGAAGTCCCCGTCCGCTCCAGAGCAGCGAGTCCGTCTACCATTTCATTAATGCCATCGGATAGGTGCCCTTCGGCGCCGACGACCCAACCGAGATGGCAGCGACTCAACGTTTCGTAATAGCTGTAACGATTTCGCTTGGATATATCCAACAGCCGTTCAGCCAATCGTCGTTCAGTCGAAACGTCACCGCAGAACTGGTACACGCGTACGGCAAACGTCAGGGCATTGACGTAACCGTAGATGTGCGCCGGTTCGCGTGCCCGCGATTCCGCAATAGACAAGCTACGTTCGATTGTCATTCGTGCCCGATCGAGGTCGCCAAGAAAGCAGAGAGTATGCGCCAAATAAGAAAGGCAAAATAAGCCGGGCGCCTGCCCGTGCGTCAAGAAGTACGGCTCATCCGTCTCGGGGCTGCTCAGCTCCAGGCCTTTCTGGAATAGCTTCTTGGCGCGCTCGAATTCGCCGAAAGTATAGGCCACCATTCCATTGGCAAGGTACGCATCAACGACCGGTCTGTCAGGATGGCACTCGGCAAGTTCGTGGAGCGACGACGCGATCCGGCGTGCCTCCTCGAAGTCGGCGCGCACGATATTGTACTGGAACAAGCCCCATTCGACATTGAACTTCTTCTCATCCGTGCCCGTAATCTGGCACAAATCGCGCGCCCTCATGAGGCGTTCGCGGAATTCCGCGCTCGGATAACCCCGTAGCCAGCGAAGGGCCATGGTCTGGGTCAAAACCAGATCAAGCTCGAGGGCCGGCAGCCCCTCGCCACGCAGCCTGCGGAAATCGTCGAACGCCGAGTCGAGCATTCCGAGCGCCTCTTCGTGCGCCGATCGTTCGACGGCGCCCGTCGCGCCACGCTTCCAGAAGTCGACCGCCTCCCGGTGCGCGCCGCCCAGCGAATAATGCTGCGCGACGACGTCGTCACTCGTCCCCGCGACCTCTGGCGACGGATGTGCCAGCTCGGTCGCGATTTTCAGGTGAATGTCCCGACGTGTGCGGTTGAGCAGCGAGTGATAGGCAATATCGCGGATCAGCGCGTGCCTGAACTGATAGATATCGGCAACCGCATCGCTCGGCGCGACGATGCCTGAATCGACCAGCGAGTTGAGATGCGGGACCAGCTCGTCGGTCGAGTTCGTGGTGATCCGCGTGAGCAGGCCCAATGAGAATTCCGTGCCGATCACGGCGGCGTGCTGCGCGATCTCTTTCGCGCGGCCGAGTTGGTCGAGGCGGGCCATCAGAGCACCGCTGATCGTATGAGGCACCGCGGAAACGCGCGTGCGGCTTTTTCCCTGCGCATCGGGTATCTCTCTTGCCTGAAGGAAGCTCTTTGTCAGTTCCTCGACGTAAAGGGGCAGTCCGGCGGATTTTTCCAGAAGGTCGTGCATATCGTCGGCCGATATTGCACTGTCTTTTGCCGCCACGGTTATCAACTGCTGCACATGTGACTGCGAAAGCTCAGCAATTTGACAGAAGCTCATGTGCGGGACGCCCTTCGGGCCACTTCCGGGCACGGGGCTCTCGCCGAGTATCGCCGCGAGGTCGGCGTCGGCGTTGCTTCTGACCGTTATGATGATGAGAACGCGGACATCTTCGGCCCAATCGGCCAGACGACGCAGAAATAGCCGCGTCGTCGGATCGATCCACTGTGCATCCTCCAAGACGATGATGAGCGTTCGGTCGGACACGCGTGATGCGCACCAATCGATCAGTGCATCGATCAGAAGGTCGCGTTTCTCCCGCGAACCGCCGGAAACCGGTCGATAATGCGCGTTAGCCTTGATGCCCAACAGTTCGGCGATGCGAGCGGGCGCTTGTCCGGGCTCGCGCAGCGAATGCCGGATCAGCCGGTCGAGCTTGTCGAACTTGTCCTGATCGGTATCGGAACGCTCGATTCCAGCGAGTCGGGTGAGCCCTCGCACGACGGGATAGAGGGCGCTGTTGGCGTGATAGGGTGCACACTGGAAGGTCAGTGGCGTGTCGCCCCCAGGTTCCAGACGCTGGATGCGCGCACAGGCCTCGGCGATGACGCGTGACTTGCCGATACCGGCCTCGCCGGAGACCACCAGCACCTGTCCGCTGCCCGCGACAGCGCGTCGCCAGCTCTGCAGGATATCGCCGATCTCGGCTTCGCGATTGACGAACGGTGTCGGCGCGACGCTGCGCGCCTCGAGGCGGCTCACGTCGCGTTCGGCAACGATCTCGTAGGCGGTGATCGGCGCCTCGAAGCCTTTGACGCTCTGCAGTCCGAGGTCGTGATATTCGAACGCCTCCGCCGCGATCTGCCGCGTGAGCGCCGATACGACGATCGTGTTCGGCCGCGCGAGCCCCTGCAGTCGCGACGCGAGATTGGCCGCCTCGCCGGCGACGGCGTCCTTCTCGGTCACGCCGCCGGCCGTGACATCGCCGACGACCACGAGGCCGGTGGCGATGCCGACCCGTGCCTGCAGCCGGAAGCTGTCGAGATCGGCAAGCTCGTCGTTGAGCTCGGTCACGGCGTGGATGAGGTCACGGCCGGCGCGCACGGCGCGCTCGGCGTCATCCTCATGCGCGGCGGGATAGCCGAAGAAGGCCAGGATCCCGTCGCCCACGTAGCGCGCGACGTGGCCCTCGTAGCGCCTGATCGACTGGGTGCAGACCCGCTGATAGGCGGCGATCACGTCGCGCAGGTCTTCGGGATCGAGCCGGTTGGACAATCCGACCGAATCGACGAGGTCGCAGAACATCAAGGTGAGCTGCCGGCGCTCGGCGTCCGTCCGGGAGGCGGCCGCAAGATCGTGCCGCCCGATCTCGCGCAGCAGCGTGCGCTGCGCAGCCGGCGAAAGCCCGAGCTCGTCGAGGTCGCGTGCCGTCAGTCTCATCAAGCCGTCGAGATCGACGGCGCGATCCTCGAACAGCCCGACGTATTCCTGCAACCCGACACGTTCGAGCAGACGCCCAACTTCGCTCATTGGCCGATGCTCAAAGGCCGCCTCTCGATCCGATCCCCGCGGCGCCCACCTGGTTCTTGATCGTTCTGTCGGCAGTCTTTGGAGAGCGCTCGGCATGGTAGCAGAATTCCGCCCACGCCAACACGGCGCGCAGTGCCGCAGCGGCGCAGCAATCAATGGGCGTGATGCGAGATAGGGTTGCATGATGCGGCCAATCTATCGCGCACATTGCTATCGCATTCGGCAACCGCGAGGAGTGCGTTTTCGCACCCGTTTGCGGAGTGCGTTTTCACACCTCTCGCGACTTTGGTCGGTATCGCCCAGTGCGATTTCGCACCGCAGGCCGTGCGCCCGCCCACTAGGTTCCGCGCCAACCGAGATGGCTTCATGCCGACGACGGATGGGGTCGAGCTCTCGGTCGAAACGAACGGAGACCTGCCATGAAGACGATCATTGCACTGCTTGCCGCGACCGTTGTGGTGGCCGGCGCCACCGGTGCGGCCGCGAGCGAGTTCCAGGCGAGCGACGAGGCCGCGAGCTACGAGCTGAGCCACGCGAGCGGCTCCAACTTCGGCGGCGCCTATAATTCGGCCCGCATGCCGCGCGGCGTGCACAACAGCACCTGGAGCGCCCCGTCCCACACGGACTTCCAGGCCGGCGGCAATCTGTGACGGCCTGAAGCACAGTCCAGTTTTCGAATGCGAATGGCCGGCCAAGGGGCCGGCCATTCTTTTTTACGTCAGCGCGGGTCAGCGAAAGCCTGTCCCGAATCTGATCCTGCGATCGAAAGGGCGCCTACCTTAAGCGCTACGTCCGCCGCTCTCACGCTGATCCGCGGCGCCTGCGCCCATGTCCCGCACGCGTTGCGAGCCGTCCCACGCCTCGGCCTCGCCGAGAATGACGCTCCGCATCGGTGCAGCCTTCGACTCGGCGGTCGCCGGCGGGCGGGGGGTCTGGATGAGCAGAACGACGCCGTCGCCGTCGACCATCGTCAGCATCTTCACCTCGGGATAGTCGGGCAGCCACCACGAGGTGATCGGCAGCGGTACTTTCGAGGCAAGCGAGGCCTCCAGCGTCTTCAGCAGCCCTTCGGCATAGATGCGGGCCACCTGTTGCTGCGGGAAAAACACCTCCGTCGAGCCCGCATCGAACCAGTTCGCCTTGAGATGCTCACGGATCTTGCGGCGCTTCTCCGCCGCGCCTTCGCCGACGACGACGCGCGCGATCAGGTGGTCGTCGAGTGCCTGTTCCAGGCCCTCATAGCTCGGGGCGAGCTGCTCGATCGCCTTTTTGAGGCCCAGAAGATAGTCGCGGGCGCGCTCGATCCTCGAACACAGCTCGAGGCAATGAGGTACCCAGCCTTTCGCGCACGGCACGCCGTCGGGCAGAATGCTTCCCATGCGAAGTCTCCTGTTGTGATCGGGCGCCGAGACGCCCGGTTGTCAGGGGACGCAGGAACAACACCGCCACTGGCCGGACAATTTTCACGCTATCCGAGTTTGTACCCAACTCTAACGTGATTCGCCCCGGGCGTGCATACCTCGCGGAGGGACGTTAAAAGCGAGCCGATGCTCTGGGGAAGGACCGTGGCGCCAGCGAGGCTGGGGCTTTTGCGGATGGAACCGGGTTGCTTCGCCTTCCGGGCACTGTGTTGATCAGTGCGCGCCTTCGCGGACGGATTTGCGCGCCGAGGATTTTGAACTTGCGCGGCTGAACGCAGGCCAGCGCACCGAGCAGGTGAGTAGGATGATGGTTGCGCCAACGAAGCTGTAGATGTCCGGAATCTCGTGGAACAGGGCAAAACCGAGCACGGCGGCGATCGGCAGGCGAATGAAGAGATAAGGGGCGAGGGCGCCGACATCCGCGTGGCGCAATGCCAACAGCGTCAGGTAGTTGGTGATCGGGCCCGCCAAGAGGAGGCTCGACAGCAGCCACCACGGTATGTGCGGAATCTTCTGTCCGATGCATAGAGGGGCGCTCACGACGATTCCGACGAGCGAGACGTAGAGCAGGATCGTCGGCAGCGGGTCATGGCTTTCCAGCTTCTTGTTCATCGCGATCGCCGCGGCATTGAGCGCCGGGCCGGTCAATCCGATCAGGTAGACCCAATTCCATCCCGCGACGGTCGGCTTCACGATCAGCAGGACGCCGAGGATCCCGAACACCAGCGGCAGCGACTGGCGCAGACGGAAGGACTCGCCGAGGAAGGCGCCGAACAACACCATGAAAAAGGATTGCAGATAGAGCATCGCGGTCGCGAGCGACAGCGGCAGTGCCACGAAGGTGAGCATGAACATGAACTGATAGGCGACGCCGATGCCGCTGCGGATCAGCTGCAGTCCGGGCGCGTTGGTGCGGAAAACCGCGAGCCCCTGGCCGCCTGCCAGCGCCATGACCATGGCCACCAGCAGGCCGCCGCAGTTGCGAAGCAGCGTCAGTTGAGCCAGCGACACGTCGCTTCCGGCCAGATGGATCAGGGCCTGATCCACCGCCGAGAGAACGAGCGCCGCACAATAGATAAGAATGCCCACCTTAAGCGGCCGCCAGGACGGTCGTTGCCAAAGAACGCAGGAATCTACACCGCAATTTCTCGAACAATCTAGGCGCCGTGGTGGCCAATATCCAACCTAAACGGCACCGCGGTATTCTCGCCCGGTGCCACCGCCCCAGGAGCGGCATGATCAGGGGTCGCCCTTCGCAAGGTCGCTCATGGCCAATCTGGCACTCCGCACCTCGGCCAAATCGAGGGCGTCGGGCAACCGCGCGAGACATTGCTCGATCACCTCGCGCGCTTCTTGCCGACGAGATGCCCCTTGCAGCAGCTCCGATAGGCGAAGCGCGGCCTTGAGCATCAGCGAGCACGCACTTTGGCCGTCAGCAATCCTCAGGCTCGCGCGATAAGCCGCCTCCGCGGCTCCCGGATCCGGGTCCGGCTGCAGCAGCAATATGTCGCCGCGCAGCCTTTCGACATCAGCGCCCCACCGCGGCAGGCCGTTGGTCTCGACGGCGCGCCGGAGGGCTGCATCCGCCTCCGGGAGACGGCGCGCGCGGAGGCAGAGCTCGGCGAGCAGCGTGTAGAACCCGGGCAGCGCCAGGATGGTCCCGGTCTGCTCCAGCGCCGCTATTCCGGCGACCATTTGGTCGATGCCCTCGGACAGATGTCCTTCGGCGCCGATCACCCAGCCAAGGTGGCAGCGGCTCAAGGTCTCGTAATAAGTGTAACGGTTGCGTTTCGTTATCTCGAAGATCTTCTCGATCAGCGCTCGTTCGTAGGCGATGTCGCCACAGAACTGGTGAACGCGCACCGCAAAGGTCAACGCGCTGACATATCCATAGATATGTGCAGGGTCACGCGCCCGCATTTCCGCAATCGCGAGGCTGCGCGCGACCGCCGACCTCGCCGCATCGGGGTAGCCGAGAAAGCAGAGCGTGTGGGCCAGATAGGAAAGGCAGAACAGGCCTGGATTCTGCCCGTGCGTCAGGAAGTGCGGCTCGTCCGTCTCAGGATGGCTGAGAGCGAGGCCCTGCTCGAACAGCCCTTTCGCGCGCTCGAACTCGCCAAATCCGAAGGCGATCATGCCGTTGGCGAGATAGGCATCCACGAGCGGCTTCTTGGGATGGCGTTCGGCGAGATCGAACAGCGCCGCGGCCATCCGGCCCGCCTCGTCATTATCCGCCCTGACGATGCTGTGCTGAAACAGAGCCCATTTGACATTGAACAGCTTGTCGTCGCTGCCGGTCGTCCGGCAGAGGTCGCGCGCCCGCAGCAGGAGCTCCTTGACCTCGAGCGCCGAGTAGCCGCGGATCGAGCGCAGCGCCGTCGCCTGGGCGAGCACCAGCTCGAGCTCGACGCGCGGCAGCTCGTCGCCGCGCAGCTTGCGAAAATCCGCGAAGGCGGAGGCGAGCATGCCCAGCGCCTCCTCGTGCGCCGAGCGTGCAATGGCCTCGTTGGCGCCGCGCTGCCAGAACGCGAGGGCCTCGCGGTGCGCCCCGCCGAGCGAAAAGTGCTGCGCGACGAGATCGTCGCTCGCCACCGCGGGCACTCCCGACGGACGTGCCAGCGTAGACGCGATCCTGACATGCAGGCTTTTGCGCGTGCGGTTGAGCAGCGAGTTGTACGCGATGTCGCAGATCAGGGCATGGCGGAAATGATAGACGTCGACGGGATCGCTCGCCGCGACGATCCCCGACTCGATGAGCGAATTCAGATGCGGCGTCATCTCCTCGGGCGAGCTCACCGTCACCCGCGCCAGCAGGCTCACGGAAAACTCCTGGCCGATCACGGCAGCCTGTTGCGCGATCTCTTTCGCCCGGCCGAGCTGGTCGAGCCGCGCCATCAAGGCATCGCTGATCGTGTACGGGACGGAAAAAGCCCGCTCCTGGCTTCGCGGTGAGCCGCCGGGGCTCCGGCTCGTTTGCAGAAAGCTCTTGGTCAGCTCCTCCGCATAGAGAGGCACGCCGCCGGACTTATCCAGCAGATCGGCCATGTCGGCGTCGGAGATCTTGCGATCGCGCGCCGCCGACGTGATCAGCTGGCGCGCATAGGAGCGCGACAGCTCGCCGACCTCGCAAGAGGTCACGTGGGGGAGGGGTCTGGCGCCTGCTGCGCCGGGAGGCGCCTCCCCGAAAAGCGCCGCCCTGTTGCCGGCGGAATTGCCGCGGGCGGTGACGACGACGAGCGCGTGGGCCTTCTCGGCCCAATCGGCCAGCCGGCGCAGGAAGAGCCGCGACGTCGGATCGATCCACTGGACGTCCTCGAAGACGATGATCTGCGTGCGGCCCGGCAGGCGCGACGCGCACCAGTCGACCAGCGCGTCGATGGTCATCTCGCGCTTTTCCCGCGAGCTCGTGGCGAAAGGCGCATCGGGCTCCTTCGGCCTGGCGCCGAGGAGCTCGGCGATCAGCGCGCGCGTCTGCTCGGGATGCCGAAGACCGGGGCCGATGAACCGGTCGAGCTTGTCGCGCCTGATCCGGTCCGGATCGCGGCGATCGATCGCGGCGAGCGCCGCCAGCTGGCGCACGACCGGATAGAGCGCGCTGTTCGCGTGATAAGGCGCGCACTGGAAGACGAGCGGGCGGTCGTCCTCGTCCTCGCCTGCCGGATCGAGGCCCCGGATCATGGCGCAGGCTTCGGCGACGATGCGCGATTTTCCGATGCCCGCCTCGCCGGAGACGATCAGCACCTGCCCGCGGCCGGCGGTGGCCCGCGCCCAGCAGGCGAGCGCAATGGCGAGCTCGCGGTCGCGATTGACGAACGGCGTCTGGGCGGCATTGCGTGCCTCGAGCCGCGTCACCTGCCGCTCGGCAATGATCTCGTAGGCCGCGACCGGCGCCTCGAAGCCTTTCATGCTCTGGCGGCCGAGATCGCGATATTCGAACGCTTCCGCGGCGATCTCCCGCGTGAGCGCCGACACGACGACCGTGTCCGGCCGCGCGAGGGTCTGCAGGCGGGACGCCAGATTGGCGGCCTCGCCGGTGACGGCGTCCTTCTCGGTGACGCCGCCGGTGGTGAGGTCGCCGACCACGACGAGACCGGTCGCGATGCCGACCCGCGCCTGCAGGCGGAAGTCGCCGAGATCGAGCTCGTCGTTGAGCCGCGCCACCGCCTCGATCAGGTCGCGGCCGGCGCGTATGGCGCGGTCGGCGTCGTCCTCGTGCGCGTTCGGATAGCCGCAAAAGGCGAGAATGCCGTCGCCGACGTAGCGCGCCACGTGACCGTCGTAGCGGCGGATCGAATGCGTGCAGACGCGCTTGTAGGCGGCGATCACGTCGCGCAGATCTTCCGGATCGAGCCGGTTG
>Ga0126371_10001787_pt1 | contig 18270 bp, 14 predicted proteins | sample PanSoiMetaPlot_4_FD_110145 | JGI IMG/M metagenome (GOLD analysis project Ga0126371, IMG submission 110145) | Tropical forest soil microbial communities from Panama - MetaG Plot_4 | ecosystem: Environmental > Terrestrial > Soil > Tropical forest > Bulk soil | place: Panama | collected 2016-02-17 | reverse complement strand
TGCGGCGGTGAAGCCGCGATCGTAGCCCTCGCGACCCATCTCCGGCGCCAGCGTGCGGGTGAGCACGGCGACGTCGGCGGCCGACGAGCCCGAAATCCCGGCGAAGAACATGCTGAACAGCGTCACCACCTGCGCGAGCCCGCCGCGCAGGTGCCCGACCATGGTCTGCGCCAGCGCGATCATGCGGTTGGTGACGTTCGCCGACGTCATGAGGTCGCCGACCAGCAGGAAGAACGGCACCGCCAGCAGCGCCTCGACATCCATGCCGTTGAAAACCTGCGCGATCATCGAGGCCTCGCTGACCGGCGTGAAGGCCGTCACGACCAGCACCGAGGCGATCAGCGCGAAGGCGACCGGCACCCCCATGTAGCCGAGAAAAAGGAACAGGAATCCCATCAGCGCGATGAGCAGGCCGTTCCCGGTCACAGCACCCCACTCCCGAGGCTCGCGTGACGGCTCGCGCCCCCAGGCTCGGCGAAGCCGTGACGCCATCCGTTGACCATCTGCTCGATCGTGAAGAGCGCCACCAGCAGGCCGCAGATCGGGATCGCGACGTAAAGCGTCGCCATTGGGGTCATCGACGGCATGCGCAGGCTCTTGAAGCCGTCGAGATAGTTGAGGTAGCCGAACCAGATCATGCAGATCGAAACCGCGAGCACGACGCCACGGTTGAACAGCTCGAACAGCAGCCGCTTGGTGCCGCTCAGCGACTCGGCCAGGACGGCGAGATAGAGGTGGTCGTTGCGGCGCGTGGCGGCCGCGACGCCGGCGAATATTCCGTAGATGAAGAAGCTCATCATCGCTTCCTGCGCCCAGAACAGCGGATACCCGAGTGCGCGAGTGATGACGTCGGCCAGCACCACGATGCTGAAGCCCGTGATGGCGATCCCGCACAGGATCATCAGGAGGTTCTCGACCGGATCGAGCGCGCGCCATTTGAGATGACGCTGCTCCTGCAACACCAGCCCGTCGAACCGCTTCATCGCTGAGCCTGGGGGATTGGACACAAGGGCGAGTGGCCTGGGTTAAGCAATCCGGGGAGGCGCGGCTTACTTCACCTCGCGGACCATCGCGAGCACTTTCACGGCGTGCGGCCCGAGGTCCTGGGCGAGCTTGTCCTGGATCGGCTTGCTGATCTGCATGAAGCCGCTCTTGTCGATGTCGCTGACGACCTTGACGCCGATCTTCTGCAGCTTCGCCAGTGCCTGATGCTCGAGATCGAAGGCGACCTTCGGCTCGTTCCGGCTGACCTCGTCGGCCGCCGCCTGGATCCACCTCTTCTGCTCGTCGGTCAGGCTCGACCAGGCCTTGTTGCTGATGAAGAGAGCCGCATTATTCGCCTCGTGCTCGGTGAGCGAGAGCACCGGCGCCGGCTCGTAATGCTTGTTGATGAGGTAGTTGTTGATGCCGTTCTCGGCCATGTCGGCCACGCCGGTCTGCAGCGCGGTGTAGACCTCGCCGAAGGCCATGTGCACGACCTGTGCGCCGTAGGCGGGGAAAGTGGCGTCCTCGGTGACGGTCGCCTGCACGCGCATCTTGACGCCCTTGAGATCCACGACCTTTTGCACGGGCTTCCGGCCGTACATGTGGCGCAGGCCCTGCGAGCCGAGACCGATCATGTGGGCGCCCGTGATCTTGGCCGCATAGAGCTCGCGCATCGCCGCGATCACCCTGGCGTCGCCGAGGACCTTCATGGCGTGGTTTTCGTCCCGGAAGATGAAGTGAATCGAGAACACCCCGGACTCCGGCTGGGCGGTCGATGCGTTGGCGGTCGACAGAAAGACGAAATCGATGTCGCCCGTCTGCACCTTCTGCATCGTCTGCGCCTCGGTGCCGAGCTGTGCGCCGGGATACTTGTTGATCGACAGCGTGCCGTTGCTGAGCTCTCTGAGCTTCTTGTCGAAGATGTCGGCGCCGGCGTCGTAGCCGCTGCCTTTCGGCTGGTCGTAGGCGAAGGAGAACTGGCGGTTCTGCGCGGCGGAGCCGAGAGGGAGTGCGCTCGCGCCAGCCGCTGCCAGCAAGGCGGCCAGGATCCACCTGCTGATCGTCCGCATGTCAGTCCTCCCGTTCTGTTCGTGCGCCGTGGGCAGCCGCCCGGCTCGTCGCATTATCGCCCAGTCGGATATGTTTACAAGTTCGCCCGGGACAGTTAGCCAGTGACAGAGTGAGCCGGGGAGCCAGCCGCCATGGCAAAGTTCATCATCCAGCCGCACGGCCGCCTGCAGGAATGGATCGCCCACGAGAAGGGCTACTTCCGCGCCGAGGGTCTCGACTACGAGTTCCAGGGCGGCTTGTCGGCGGAGCGCAAGAGGCAGGTCGACGCCGGCGGCAAGGTGGTCGACGTGATGAGCGGCGCGTTCGAATCCTATCGCCAGGGCGGCGGCAACAAGGGCGTCAAATCCGACATCTCGTGCGCCTGCCACTGGGCCGTGAACCAGGCGTCGTCGCAGGACATCGGCACCATGTGGGGCAAGTCCTACGTCGTCACGCCCGGCGGAATCATGGTGCCGCCCGACTCAGCCATTACGCGGCCGGAGGAGCTGGCCGGCCAGGAGATCGCGGTCGGCTACCATTCGGGCAGCCACTTCACCACCATCCAGGCGCTCGAGCCGTTCCTCGCGCGCGACAGGATCAAGCTGCGCTTCGTCGGCTCGTCGTGGGCGCGCGTCGACGTCGGCGTCGAGCGCGACGTGCCGGCGACCAGCGTCTGGGGCATCACCTATCAGGTGCTCGAGCAGCTCGGCTTCCGCAAGATCGTCGACACGACCTTCATGATCGCGTTCATGTACCCGGACGGCGTCGCCGAGGCCGACGTCGAGAGATACATGAACGGTCTGCGGCGCGCGCAGATGGACCTCGACCTCGCGCCGGAGAAATACAAGCACTTCTATCGCAACGAGATCCCCGAGCGCTACAACGACAAGGTCGACGTGCGGCGCTTCTCCAGCGGCGAGCGCATCGTCTTTCTGCCGTACGGCCAGGACACCTGGCAGGCCACTCAGGCGTGGCTGCGCGAGCGCGCGCTGTTCGGCGCACACGAGCTGGTCAACGATTTTGCGGAGGCGGTTGCGAGCTAGACCGGCTCGGCCAGCGCCCGGTACGAGCGCGCGACCACGTTGATGGTGTCGGCGTTCGGCGCGCTCGGGTTCTTCTCCCACTCGCCGAGCAGCTCGGAATTCTCCACGATCATGCGGCAGCGCTCGTAGCGCAGCGGGGTGAATGCGTCGAGCGCGGCGTCGAGCGGAGTCTCGGCGGCGAGCAGTCGCGCCAGCACGATGGCGTCCTCGATCGCCAGGCTCGCCCCGCTGGCGAGATGCGGCGTGGTCGCGTGCGCGGCGTCGCCGATGACGACGATCCGCCCGCGGTGCCACGGCGGCGGCACGATCAGGGAGAAGATCGGACGGCAGATGATCTGCTCGGGGTCACGCACCTCCTCGCGGGCGCGGCCGAGCGCGCCGCCGAACTCCGCGAGCAGGCCGCGCATCATCGCCGGAAGCCCGGCGTCGTCCCAGCGCGGGCGGACCGGCACGTTCTGCACGATGTAGATGTACATCGTGGTGTCCGACACCGGGTTGAAGCCGGACTTGTTGGTCGGGCCGAAATACGAATAGCGGCCCTGCACCTCCGGCGGCCGGCTCACGGTGGCGCGCCAGTTCATCTGTCCGGTGTAGTGCGGGCGGTGTTGCGGGCCCAGCGCCAGGTCGCGGACGCGCGAATTCGCGCCGTCGGCGCCGACGGCGAGATCGAAGCGCCGCCGCGCGCCGTCGGTGAAGGTCGCCTCGACGCCGCGATCGTACTCCTCGAGTGTCTCCACCGACGTGCCGAGACGGATCGGCACGCCGAGGCGCTTGAGCTCCTCGGCGAGCACCTCGTGCACCGCCTGGCGCATGATGCCGAGCGTCGCCGGATAGTCGGGGCCGAGCAGGCGAGGAAGCTCCACCGTCCCGGTGACGTTGCCGGCCGCATCGCAGGTCTTGAAGTGCGAATAGCCGAAGCCCAGCGCCACACAGCGGTCGGCCACCCCGATTGTCTTGAGCGCGCGCAGCGCCGGCCCCTGCAGCGAGATGCCGGTTCCCGGCTCGCTCAGCGCGGGCCGGATCTCGACGATCTCGCAGTCGACCCCGGCGCGCTTGAGGGCGACGCCGAGGCTCATCCCGGCCATGCCGGCGCCGACGATCAGCACGTTTTGCGCCGCACCCATCGGTTTCCACCTCCCTGGAAGAATGAACCTGGTCGCCGGCCCCGGCCGTAGATTGCGGCAGCGGCGTGCGCCCGCCAAGGGCACATCGAGCGCCGCCCGTGCGACCACGCGTCCCGACCGCTCGGCCAGGTTCCCCCTTTATGGCGACTGACGGACGCGGCACACTCGCTCGCTGCCCGCCGCTACCATCGACTGCGGCGGCGCAGCCAAAACGCCGGCGGGCGGGGCGACGACTGGCCGGCAGGGAGGAAGCTCATGACCCGCATCTTCGCCGCCACGCGGCGCGACGTTCTTGCCGGCGGATCCGCCGCGCTCGCGGTCGGATTGGGGGCGACGCTCGCGCCGCGCGCCGCCCGCGCCGACATGACGCCGCACGAGAAGGAGCTCTACGAGGCGGCCAGGAAGGAAGGCGAGCTCACCTGGTACACGACGCACTCCGACGACGTCACCGCCCAGGCGCTCGGCCGCAAGTTCGAGCAGCTCTATCCGGGCATCAAGTGCAACGTGGTGCGCACCACCGCGCAGGTCGCGTTCCAGCGGGTCGCGCAGGAGCTCAAGGCCGGCGCCATGCAGGTCGACGTGTTCAGCTCGACCGACATCGGCCACTACGTCTACCTGAAGGACAAGAAGCTCTTGGAGAAATACGTCCCGGAGAGCTCGACCAAGGTGCTCGACATCTACAAGGGCTACGATCCGGACGGCTATTATTTCGTGACCTCGGCCGGGCTGATCGGCATGTCGTGCAACACCGCGAAGGTGAAGCTCGCCGACGCGCCCACCAACTGGACCGGGCTCATCGACGCCAAGTGGAAGGACCAGATCGCGCTCGGCCATCCGGCGTTCAGCGGCTATGTCGGCACCTGGGTGGTCACGCTGCGCAAGCTGTACGGCTGGGACTTCTTCGAGAAGCTCGCCAAGAACAATCCGCGCGTCGGCCGGTCGATCAACGACACGGTCACGCTGCTCAACTCGGGCGAAAGCACGATCGCCGGCACGGCGGCGAACAACTCGACGGTCGAAAGCCTGCGCAAGGGCAATCCGCTGGCGATGATCTATCCGACCGACGGGACCGTGCTGATTCTCGCGCCGTCCGGCATCATGAAAGGGGTCCGCCATCCCAATGCGGCGCGGCTCCACATGGAATTCCTCATGAGCGTCGACGCCTCGAAGATCTGGGTCGAGCACTTCAACGAATCGATGCGGGCCGAGGTGACGCCGTCCGGCGGCTTCAAGTCGGCGAAGGACGTGAAGACGATCCGGCCGACCGTCGAGGAGATCAGCAAGGGCATTCCCGAGGTCATCAAGCAGTGGCGCGAGGTCTTCGGGGTGTGATTTAGTTAGTTAGAGCTTCAGGCACGGCTTGGCCGGCGGAGACGCGCGCACCGGTGAGCGACCAGACCCTCAGCTTCGCGGGCGCCCGCGCCAGCGGCATGCTGCGCCGCCTCGATCCCAGCATGGCGCTGTGGATCGTCATGATCGCATTGCTGATCTTCCTGGTGGCGAGCCCGACGGTGCGGCTCGTGGTGGCGAGCTTCCAGGAGCCCGAGACCGGCCGCCTCACGCTCGCCAACTACCACACGGCCTATGTCAACTGGCGCCACCTCGCGGCGCTCGGCAACTCGCTCGAGCTCGGCGTCGGCGTCGCGATCCTGGCCGGGCTGTTCGGCGTGCCGATCGCCTGGGCGATCTCGCGCACCGACATGCCGCTGAAGGGCTTCGTGCGCGTCATGGTGCTCGGCGCCTTCATCACGCCGCCCTATCTCGGCGCGATCGGCTGGATTCTGCTGGCCGGCCCCAATTCCGGCTGGCTCAACCGGCTGTGGGTGGCGGCGACCGGCGAGGCGCACGGCGTCTTCAACGTCTATTCCATGCCCGGCCTGATCCTGGTGGTCGCGGTCACCTCGTTTCCCTACATCTTCGTCTTCACCAATTCGGCGCTCGACCTCGTCTCGTCCGAGATGGAGGACGCCGCGCAGGTGCTCGGCGCCGGCAAGCTGCGCACCGCCTTCCGCATCACCCTGCCGATGGTGTTTCCCGCCATCCTCGGCGGCCTGATCATCAGCTTCCTCGAGGCGATATCGCTGTTCGGCGCGCCCGCACTGATCGCGCTTCCGGCGCGCTTCAACGTGGTCGCGACGCAGCTCTGGCAGTTCTTCGAATACCCGGTGCAGGTCGAGGTGGCGGCCGCCTACGCCATCCCGCTCCTCGTCATCACGGTGCTGATGTTCTGGCTGCAGCGCCGCATCCTCGGCCGCAAGGGCTACGCCGCCGTGACCGGCAAGGGCGGCGAGCGGCGCATGATCGCGCTCGGCGGCTGGCGCTGGGTGATGCTCGGCTACGCGCTGTTCGTGTGCGCGCTGTCGGTGCTGCTGCCCCTGAGCGTGCTGCTGCAGGCGGCCTTCGCCAAGGCGTGGGGGCGCGGCTTCTCGCTCGACAACCTCACGCTCGGCAATTTCCACTATCTTCTGTTCGAGCAGACCCAGGCGCAGAGCACCATCATCAACACCTTCGTCTATGCGGGCGCCACCGCCTTCCTGGCGATCGCGCTCTCGCTCGCCATCGCCTACGTGGTGAGCCGCCAGCTGGTGCCGTGGTCGAACGTACTGGCGTTCCTGTGCGTGGCGCCGTTCGTGATTCCCGGCATCGTGCTGGCGATCGGCTTCTACGCCGCCTACGCGCCGCCGCCGCTCGCGCTCTACGGCACCGGCACCATCCTGGTGCTCGCCTTCACGACGCGCTTCCTGCCGATCGCCTACACGTCGAGCGCCGCCAGCATGCGCAGCATCAATCCCGAGATGGAGGAGGCGGTGCGCATCCTCGGCGGCGGACGGCTGCTGGCGATCCGCCGGGTGCTCGCCCCGCTCCTGAAGAAGAGCCTGGCCGGCGCCTGGATCCTGGTGTTCATCCCGGCCGCGCGCGAGCTCTCCTCGGCGATCTTCCTGGTCGGGCCGAACTCGCGGGTGATCTCGGTGATGCTGTTCGACCTGTCCGAGGAGGGCAATTTCGAGGTGCTGGCCGCGCTCGGCACCATCCTGCTGGTGGTGACGCTGATCATCGCGGCGATCGGCTTCCGCATCATCGGCCGCGATTTCATGCTGCGCAGGAGCGTGTGATGACCAAGCTCGTGCTGCGCGGGGTGGAGCGCCGCTTTGGCAGCACCCTCGCCGTCGCCGGGCTCGACCTCGACATCAGGCCCGGCGAGTTCGTCTCGCTGCTGGGCCCGTCGGGCTGCGGCAAGACCACGACGCTGCGCATGATCGCCGGCTTCATCGACCCGACCGCCGGGACGATCGAGATGGACGGCAAGGTGCTCTCGTCGCCCGCCGGCTCGCTGCCGCCGGAGCGGCGTGACATGTCGATGATCTTCCAGAGCTACGCGATCTGGCCCAACATGACGGTGGAGCAGAATGTCGCCTTTGGGCTCGAGCTGCGCAGGATTTCTGCCGACGAGGTGCGCCGGCGCGTGCGCGAGATGCTCGAGGTGGTGCACATGGGCCACCTCGCCGGGCGCTATCCGGCGGAGCTCAGCGGCGGCCAGCAGCAGCGCGTGGCGCTCGCGCGCGCCATCGTGATCAAGCCGTCGGTGCTGCTGCTCGACGAGCCGCTCTCCAACCTCGACGCCAACCTGCGCGAGGAGATGCGCTTCGAGATCAAGCGGCTGCACGACGAGTTCCGCATCACCACGGTCTACGTCACGCACGATCAGGCCGAGGCCATGGTGACGTCCGACCGCATCGCCGTGATGAACCAGGGCCGCATCGAGCAGGTGGACGACCCGCACACGCTCTACACCCGGCCGAGGACGCGCTTCGTCGCCGGCTTCATCGGCCGCTCCAATTTCATCGACGGCACCTGCAACGGCGCCGAGATCGCGTTCGACGCCTTCGCGGTCGCGCGCGCCGCGATCGTCGACGGCGCCGCGCTCGCCGGCAAGGTCACCTTCTCGGTGCGGCCGCAGAGCATGCGGCTCGCGCGGACGCCGGGGCCGCCGGCCGGCAACCGGCCGCAGGTCGAGGTCAGAATCGTCGAGCGCGCCTATCTGGGCGAGTTCTGGGACTACGTCGTGGTGCCGGCCGCCGGCCGCACGCGCCTGCGCGTCACCACGCCGCCGCTCGAGGTGTATCAGAAGGGCGAGACCGCCTGGCTGCAGCTCGATCCGGAGCAGATGACGCCGATCACCGATGGCGCTACGGTGACCACGCCTCCTGGCTGAGCCAGCGCCCCTCCTGTGTCATAGGGAGAACGGACGTGCTTTTCATGGTCATCGAACGCTTTCGCGACCAGAACGCAAAAGCCGTCTGCAGCCGCTTGGCGGAGAAAGGGCGACTGATGCCCGAACGCCTCGAGTTCCTCGACAGCTGGGTCACGGCGGATCTCAGCCGATGCTTCCAATTGATGCAATGCGATGACGTCACCCTGCTGTCGGGGCTCATCGGCGGACCGGGTCAATACATTTCTCACGATGAACATTTGCTTTGCACCGAAATGAATTGCCAGAGCAGATCCGCAGCCCGTGGTCCGGCAAGATCGCTCATGTAGTCCGGCACCGAAAAGACGACGGGAGGAAAGCCCCGCAATCCGTCCGCTAGCGCCAGCTGGCTCCGTATCCTGTCGATGGGCCCCGGCAACCGCTTGCCATCCGGCATGAGGCTGAACAATTCGACGACGCCCCCGAGTTGGGCGCCCACGCCCTGAACGGCGTCGAGAAGCGGGGCGTAATAGCGAGGCACGTCGGCGAGCTGAAGCTTTCTTTCGCCGACGCCATCTTGGAAGAGCAGAAGATCGATTCCCGAAGCCTTCAGAACGTCAGCCCAGAATGCGGCCGTGAGATCGGGATCCGAATCTGAATTGGTGAAGCCGGAAATTGCCACCTTCGATGCCGGCCGTCGCGACCTGAGTTGCGCTACTGTATCTGACAGATATCGCTTCAATACGGCGCGCTTGGCGCCGCCGTCCCACGTCTGGTCGTCGAGCTCGTCCGTGACATACCACCCGGCGAACGGTGCTTCCGCCAGCGCTGGTTCGAGCTCGGCGAGCAAGCGATCGAGGTCGCGAAGCCGCTCGCGCAGGTAGATCTGAACACGATCGGGACCTTGCTTGATCTCCTCCCAATAACGCGTGTCGAGATGCAGCCCGATCCAAACACGGATCCTGGTACGCGCCGCGAGAGTCAACACGAGCGGAAGTGTGGGCGCACTCGAAAGCCTGAACCGCGTCGACCGAAAGAACGCCGTTTGGTCGAGAACCGTCCACTGTATGAACAGGTCCGTGATTCCGAGCGTCGCGAATTCGTCGAACAATCGTCCCCAGTCGGCGCTCGACCAGGCCGCTTGCAAGTTCGTCGGTTGGATGAATGTGCCACCCAGGCGACAGCCCCATTCCGCCGGTGCGCCGGAGGTCGCGAACGCCTTGGCGAAGACCAGGCAATTGGCGATCCCAATCAGGGCTGCACGCCGATCCATCCCGCATGGTGCCAAGGCAACCACTGGTCCAGTCAGCGCTGCGCTATACGCCGGCTTGCCCTACGAACGTGTAGCCGAGATTCTTGAGACCGTTTACCGTCTCCTGAAGATACGAAATGCTGTCGTCGGGATTGTAGAAGAAGCTTGCAACGCCGTCGCGCACGACCAATGTCCGTTGTGCGTCTGCGACGATGTCGGCGGGGAGCCGAGCGGGAAACTGGAAGAACGGCTCCGGTGAAATACCACCCAACGTATCGGCCAGCACATTGCAGTTGTAGACGTCCTTGACCGTATAAGGAAAATACTGCCCCGCGAAGCGAGTATGGTCGATTGCGCCACCGGATAGCACCCCGCTGAAATACAGCGAGCGTTCGGCGCGAGTGGAAAAAGCCCGCGCGCCGTTGAATGTGAAGTTCGTCACCGCCTGGTAACCGAATGCCGAGGCCGCATAGGACGGAAACGTCATGGTATCGGGTACCCTCAATCCGGAGGCGGCCAGCTCCGTGAAGGCCGAGTTGAAACGGCCCGTTGCCCAGACCGGCGAGGTATCCTCGGTCACCGGGCCCACGTAATTCAACGTATGATCGGCATTTTGCGTGATGCGAAAGAACTCGCAATCATCACCCGTGACGCCGGTATAAGGGTTGGCGACGTTGCTGTACTGGTGCGTCCAGCCGTGGAAGATCATGGTCCCACCCTTGGACTGCATAAATTTCAGCGCATTGATGAGGCTCTGTTGCGTTTCGAGTCCGATGCTGACCGGAACGCCATTGTTGTAAAACCCTTGCGGATCGAGGTAGAGCGGCGAAATGTGAAATCCGAACGGAACCCCGTTTGCGGACAGCCAATCCGCGATCGATCTCAAGGTCGCAGGATCGTACGTAGGATTGATGTCCTCGAGCCGCACCAGCGCCCGGTGTCGCGTCGGCGTCGCGGGTGCCAGAGCGTCGAACAGTAGATCGCAGAATGCGAGATAGCGGTCGCCTTCGCTGATATAGACGAGGGGATTCTCCCCGATGTAAGTGAGATTGCGCGAGCGCAGAGCCCACGGGAACGTGGTTCCATCGGCACGCACGCAGTTCGCCAGCACCGTCACGCCGCTGTTGACGGACGCGTAATTCATGATGCCGGCCCCATTCGGGGCGTAGCGCTTGAGCTTTTGCGACTTGTAATCGACTTCCGCCACCGACGAGAAGTCGAAACCGCTCCAATTCCATCCGTAAGCACTCGAAAAGTTCGGGAAGGCGCCGGTCAGCTGCCATATGTTGTCGTAGGCCCAGATCACCGGCACGGACGAATTGAAAACATCGGTCAGGAAGGGAGCCGGCAGCGGCTCACCGTAGGTCGAGCCGATGTAGATCACGGCCGTGTAATTGTTAAGCAGCCCGGGAGTGTAGGAGACGACAGGCATCGCCGTCCACGAGCCGAAGTGGCTCGCCAGATTGGCCGCCATCATTCCGTACAGTTCTCCAAGCCAGCCCCAGGGTCCGGTGGTGTCGTAAAGAACGAGGGTGGAGGTGCTCGCGCTTGCCGCCGACGCGCTCGGAACGAGAGCCGCCAAGATGCTCGACACAGCCGATGCCAGGCTGTTCGACGGGTGGGGCGCCGTGGCTCTGGGACCAATGCCAGAGCCGCTCCGGGGCGGCGGCAGAGGCCGCGACGCATCCAGCGCTCGCCCGACGGGGACGAAATGCGGATTGTTGATCGCGGGGATGGTGTAACGCGGGCGCTTGATCTTCGGCCTGCCACCCGCGTGGAGCTTCCGGGTGAAGCCGAACTGCTGGCCGACTTGCCCGGCGGACCCGGATTGTTCGTCCGCCGACGCTGGCCCGGTGAACATCGCCGCCTGCGCCATTGCGGCCCCGGTGCCGACCAGAAAACCTCGCCGTCCTATCCGCCGTGAGTAGGTCATGATGAATTCCTGGCTGTGTTAGGTCGTCGATAAGCTGCTCAATAGCGACGCCCGAGTTGAAGACGCCATCCGACATCATGCGCGAGGAGCGCATGAGCCTTCCCCACGGTGTCAAGCAAGCGTGATTCAGATCACGACGTTAGGTGCTGAGGGATCGCGCAGTCAATTTAGCAATTCGATTTAAAACCGTCCGAAAGGAGTAATCCCAACGACGTAGCATTTTTCCTTCGAAATCCCTCAAGCGCACCGCGCGCCTGATGCTGCCGAACGAAAATAGTTCGATTTTATTGTGTTTCATCGCTGTCGGACCGTGCATCCCGCGTTTGCATTGCGGGTATGGGCCGGTAGCCTTCGCCCTGAGAGGCGGTGCAACTAAGCCGATTTCGGTAATGTACCAACTGCCGCGCGTTCAGTTATGATCCTCGCGATATCGAGGAAAGGTCTCGTGTAGTGCGCATTCTCATTGCATTCGGTACGCGTCCCGAAATCATCAAGCTGGCGCCTGTCTGCCGCGCCTTGTCGGATTGCCCGAATGTGAAGTTGGACGTGTTCTGGTCAGGCCAGCACATTGAGCTGGCCACCGGACTTTTCGATCTGTTCGAGATCGACGTGACCCATTCCGGCGCGGACGTCGTGAACACGGCCGGCTTGGCCGGAAAATTCGGCCTCGTCATGCAGCAGATCGAAAACGTCCTTCGATCGGCTCGGTACGATTGGCTGGTCGTGCAGGGCGACACGGCGACTGCAGCCGCTGGGGCGAGTTCCGGTTTCTTGAACAAGGTCCAGGTCGCGCACGTCGAGGCCGGATTGAGGACGGGCAATCTGTCGTCCCCTTGGCCCGAGGAGTTCAACAGGCGTGCGATCACCCTGTGCGCCAACCAACACTTCGCCCCCACGCGCGCCGCAGCCGGCAACCTGCTCGCGGAGGGGATCGACCCCAACGCAATCCATGTGGTCGGCAACACCGTCGTCGATGCGCTCCTTCAGGTCCGTTCGCTGGTCGGGCAGGACGGATACACGCCACGCGAACCCGCTTTGCGCTCGCTCCCCCCAGATAAGAAGCTCGTGCTGGTGACCACGCACCGACGGGAGAACTTCGGCGAGCCCCTGCGGCAGATTCTCCTTGCGCTGAGGGAGCTTGGAAACGACGGCGACAAGATCGTCGTCCTGCCGGTCCATTTGAATCCGACCGTCCGGGACCAGGTCCAGCAGATTCTGGGCCGCGCGTCCGGCGTATGGCTGCTCGAGCCGCTCCGATATCCCGACTTCGTCTACCTGCTGGAACGTGCCTGGGTAGCTGTCACCGATTCGGGCGGCGTCCAAGAGGAAGCGCCGACCTTCGGTCTACCGGTCATCATCGCTCGTGATACCACCGAGCGTCCCGAAGTCGTCGATGCCGGTTTTGGCCGCCTGGTGGGTGCGAGCTACGAGTCGATCGTGGCCGGTGTCAGAGCCGCCACGACGTGCACGAAACGACAGATCATTGCGGGCGAAAATCCGTTCGGCCGCGGCGACGCCGGCCGAAAAATCGCGCAGCACTTGTTGGGATCGCACGCGAGATCCCAGGAACATCACCCGATCCAGCCCTTGATACCAGCATGAACGCACCAGGCGGGCGAAAATCCGTTCGGCCGCGGCAACGCCGGCCGAAAAATCGCGCCGCACTTGTTGGGATCGCAGGCGAGATCCCGGGAACATCACCGGCTCCAGCCCTTGATACCAGCGTGACCGCACCAGCTCGCCCGCAAGCCGCTTCAGGCATCCCGGCTCGCAGAAGATTCGACGTGCGCCGCATATCCTGGAAGCGCGTTGTCGTGCTCGTAGTCGTCGCGGGCGTCGTCGCGGGCGCGACTAAATACTTGAGTGAAAATGTGCTTGTGCTGAACGCCGACGGGTTGGTGCTGCGCGATCGAGTGGCCGCTGCAGCCCCCTATGAAGCGCGAGTCAAGCAGATCGTTGTGCGCCGCGGAGATTACGTGCATGAAGGTGCGACGGTGGTGATCCTCGAGTCGGCCCCTATGAGCCGCAGTCTCGCCGACCTGTCGTCACAGAAGGCTCGATTGGCCAGCAGCATCGCGCACCTCGACGCGCGCCGGGCGGCGACGGATGTGCTGCTTCCGATTGCCAAGGCGAACGCATCCCGCATTCATACGTTCCTCGACAGATTGGAAAGTTCTCGCGACAATGGCACGACGAGCTTTGCTTATTTACAGCAGATTACGTCGGAGGGTTATCGGGCCGACGAGCGGGTGGCCTCGCTGGAGGCGGAACGGCTATCGGCGGACGAGGAGCTGCGTCAGAGCCGCTCGGCTCTCGCGGAGATGGATGCTGCCTACCAGAACTTGAAGCTCGTATACGCCGACGGCGTTCTGGTGGCGCGCGCGAGCGGCTATGTCGGCGCCGTCGTGGCGGCACCCGGCGACGTCCTCGCGCCCGGGGGCAAGATACTCGAAATCTACACGGGCCGGCCGTTCGTGCTCGCCTACCTTGGGGACAATTCGTTCCCCGGCGTGGCAGAGGGAGATCTGGTGCAGGTCAGCAGCGCGCGCCAGAGCACGCATGCCACGGTCGAGAAGATTCTGCCCATGGTCGAGGCTTTGCCCCCCGAGTTCCAGAAGCCGGTGCAGGCGCGCGAAAGCGGCCAGCTCTTGCGGATTTCGCTGGCCGAAGAACATGGCTTCGTGACCAATCAGAAGGTTCGAATCAACGGATGCTCCTTCTCGGATTGCAGCAGTTTTGGCGAGGTCACCGTGAGGACCGCGGCCAGGATGATCGCGAGTGTGTCCGATTGGGTTGGCGAGCAATATGCGGGCGTCGTCGCCTGGGTGGACAAGGCCAATGCGGCCGATCGGCATTCCGAGGCGACGCTGGAGAGTCCGGCCAGCCGACGAGAGGAGTCGAGCCGTGAGGCTGCGCCGGTGGCTGCTTTGCAGCACCCGAAGATTGCCAACAGGACTGCAGATATCCGGGTTCCCGTCGGACCTTGAGCCGAGGCAAGCCGAATGGCCGGCACTCTCACCCTTGCGATGTTCATCGTCGCTGTTCTTATTTTCCTGTCCTCGCTCGACGATCTCCTGATCGATGTGCTTGCCTTGTGTATCGTGCGTCGACGGCTTTCCGTGCCCGAGCCCGACCAGGACGGCACCTCTCCGACGATCGCTGTTTTCGTTGCCAACTGGCATGAGCACGATGTCCTGGAGAAGATGGTCGAAGGCAACTTGGCGCGAATCCAGGATGCGGATGTCCGCATTGTGCTTGGAGTATATCCGAACGATACCGAGACGCGCGACGTGGCCAAGCAACTCGGTGCCGGGCACCGCGAACGAGTGCGCGTCGTGGTGAACGGTCTCGCCGGCCCGACCTCGAAGGGACAGATGCTCAACGAGATGTTTCGGCAGGTCTTCGGGGACGCCGACGCGCCTGATATGGTGGTGCTCCATGACAGCGAGGATGTGATCGATCCGCGCTCGTTCGAAATCTACCGAGCCTACGCCGAAAGCTACGATTTCATCCAGATACCCGTTTTTTCTCTCGAGTCCGGCAATCGCTCTCTCGTCGCCGCCACCTATATGGACGAGTTCGCCGAGCGCCACACCCGTGAAATGGTCGTGCGGGATGCGCTCGGGGCGGCCATACCGTCCGCCGGGGTCGGGACCTGCATGACGAAGCGGCTCGTGAGGCACTTCCTCCGTCAACGCGGTCACGTGCTCGCGACCGGATGCGTGACCGAGGATTACATTCTGGGCATCGAGGCCAAGAGGGCCGGGTTTCGGGCGGCATTCGCCGCGGTCTCGGAGAGCGCTGCGCGGTATGGGGAGTTCGTGGCCACCCGGGAATTCTTCCCGCAAGGCTTCTCGGCGTCGGTGCGTCAGAAGACACGATGGGTCTTTGGTATCAATTTCGAAGCCATGCACCGCTTGGGCTGGCGCGCCGGCCCGTGGGATTTCTATTTTTTCCTGCGCGACCGCAAGGGCATCATCACCAATTTCCTGCCGCCGATTTCCCTCGCACTTCTCATTCCGCTGGTCCTCGGCGCCTTTGACCTCGATCAGTTGCCGCCAACGCTGCAACCTTTGCTGCCGCCCGTACTCTTCGCCAACATCGTCGCGATGAATCTGCGTCTTGTCTTTCGGGTGGCGGCGTTCAAGGAAGTTTACGGCCGCTATGACGCTTTCGGCGTGCTGCTCAGATGGCCGGTCGCCGTCCTCGTGAATGCGCTCGCAGTCTTGCGCGCATGGCGCATCTACTTTTTTGAATCGGGGCTCGCCACACGGCCGATCGTCTGGGCCAAGACGCAACACGAAGTTCCCATGGACTTCTCAAGCTGATCGATGCGCGACACCACAACCGCCAAGTACCAGCCGGCCTCACATAATACCTAATACTCAATCATATGATACCGCGGAGTGAAATTATTAAGTGTAGTGTCAGACTCCTGTCATATATTAGTTGTAATCTAAAGAAGATTTTGATAAGGATAATATTCATTTTGAGAAACGTAAGAAAGGGGAGTGCGCCAGTTTTGCGATAGGTCGCAGGCAAAGGGGGCCAGCTTCATCGTTGTTGAAATCAGTGAGGCGGCGTCATGTCTAGTGGAATATCGGAACTATCTGGCCAAGGAACCCCTCGCCATGCCACGAAGGGCAGCGCAAAAAAAAGAAACCAAAAAGGCTTTATTTCAGGCAACGCGGCGCGTCAAAGCTGTCTGGACGAGTGCAGCAGGGTGGTTATTATCGACAGGCGCCCGCTGTATCGCGAATGCTTGACACGTTCCCTCGTCGCAAGGCGCGTCAACTGGGTTGTTGTTGCGGCATCGAGTGTCGCCGAGTGGCGGAAGAAGGTTTCGATGCACGATCCTGATCCGGCTGTCATACTGCTTTCCGCCGGCAAAAACGGGGCAGTCGACCTCGAAGAGGAACTCGCGCTGCTTTATGACGCCGGGCGACTGGCCCCAGTGGCGCTTCTGTACGAGCCGGAAGACTTGGAAAAAATCATTGCGGCTTTCGGCCAGGAGGTGCGCGGATACATTCCAAGCGATGCCCCGGTTGACGTTGTCATCCACGCGCTGGATCTCATCCGATCGGGCAGCGCATTCATGCCCGCAAGCTCCCTTCCGTCGTTCCGCGAAATGCTCTCGGAGCGCGACGTCTCAAATGCATGTGGCTACAAGTTGACCTCCCGCGAACACACTGTGTTGGCCTCGTTGCGTCAAGGTAGATCCAACAAGTGCATCGCCCATGAGCTCGACATGAGTGAGAGCACGGTAAAGGTTCATGTTCGAAATATTATGCGGAAGCTCAAGGCCCGCAACAGGACCGAAGTCGCGTTCCTGACGCGCAGCATGTTCAACGAGCACCAAGATGAATCGTCTCATGAAAGCTCTGGGGGGACATCGCAAGGCAAGACTGCTGAGCACCACGACTGGAAGGATAAAGGATCTCGAAGAACGATAAATGGGCACGGGTAGTCACCAACCGAATACCGAGGGCTCGGTCGAAATACTTTCGGTCGTCCGGGGAAGGGATACCGCTGCGGCGATATCGCTTCAACCACAGACTATAGCGAGCGCAGAAAGTCCTCGATCGCCTGCCGGTCTGAACGACCTAGATCATTGAATTTGCGCACGGCCCGGCGGGCTTCGCCGCGATGCCGCCGGATCGCATCGGCGAACGTCATCGACGCGCCATCATGCATCAGCCGCGGCCGCATCCGAACGCCCCACAACGGCGGAGTGCGGATTTTGTCGCGTGTCTGCTGCACCAGTCTGTCCGACCAACCCTTCCAGTCGATGTCGTACGCGTTCCTGCCGTAATGCTCGACAGCCGCCATCACGATGCCGTCGCCGGTTCCAACATCGTGCAGCAGAAAATCGCTGTACGGATGGATCGTCTTTCCGCCAAGCGCGTCGGGCACCGCGAATGCGCCGCCGTTGACCTTGGTGCCGGTGGGCGCGGTCGTCAACGACGGCACGTGGCATGTCGTGCATCCTATCCGGTGAAACACTGCGGCTCCTCTGACCGCCCTGGGCGTCGCCGCCAGCGTGCGATCGCGCGGTGGCGCCTTTGTGGACCGAACGAAGCGGGCGAAGCGGTCGATATCGGCCAGGCCATCCTCCCCCGGCTTGTCGTTCGGCTCTTCCGCCGTGTTGCAGAGCGTGGTCACTTCGTTCGGCTGCAGCGAACTGGTGATCCCCATCTCGTTCAGGTAGGCGTCGGCGGCGAACGAAAGCAGGCTGGCTTGCTGATCCTTCCAGCCGAAGCGACCGATCGCCGTCTGTCCGGGCGCCTCGAGGATCGGGACGCGCAACGCCTGCCCGCAGATCGTCCCCCGCGAGGCACGACACTGATTGCGCGCGAGGTCGATCAGCATTTGATCCGCAATCGCCTCGACAAAACCGTCGCCAAGCAGGTTCAGCGAGATTCGCAGCGTCCGGACGTTTTCACGGTCCGGCACGCGCTCCTGAATTTCCGTGTCGGGAAAATCCTTGTTGGGACAGATGGCGCGATCATTGACCAGGGAGCGCCCGGTTATGACGACGGTCCCGCGCGCAATCGGGATGCGCGCGTTCTGGAAACGCCCCTTGCGGTCGAGATGGCCGGCGCGCAATTCCGTGATCTGGCTGGCGCCGCCGCTCACCGGATTCTGGTGGCATTCGCGGCACGATTGCGCGTTGTACAATGGGCCGAGCCCATCCT
>Ga0126371_10001786_pt1 | contig 18280 bp, 24 predicted proteins | sample PanSoiMetaPlot_4_FD_110145 | JGI IMG/M metagenome (GOLD analysis project Ga0126371, IMG submission 110145) | Tropical forest soil microbial communities from Panama - MetaG Plot_4 | ecosystem: Environmental > Terrestrial > Soil > Tropical forest > Bulk soil | place: Panama | collected 2016-02-17 | reverse complement strand
ATAATGACCAGTTTGCTTGCGCCTGAGGGGGTCAATTTTGCAACCCCTAGTAGAAATACGTTTGGACGACCTAGGAATTTTTAGCTGGGGCTTCACCGCGCCAGGCCGCCAGGCCCTGGCCATGGTGGGGGCGGGGGCGGCCGCCCGGCCGCCTCGCCACCCGGTAAAGGGCGAATTTTCTTGTAGTCTCAACAGTATGGTATTTTGGTAATTATTAAAATTGCATGACAATGTTAACGGATTAGGTTGCGTAGATCCAAAAAAATGCGATTTTGCTTTTGGGCGCTTTTGGTAAATCGCCAGCACCAACAGCGACTTAGCGCGATTCGCCAGAGCCAAAAGACCAAAAGTAGTCGAAAAAACCCGATGGCCCCCCCTGCGGACGCGTTTTTTTGCAGTTAATGTAAATTGGCCAAAAGTAGCTAAATCGCGTTTGGCCTTTTTCTCTAATTATTTATAGAGGTATTATGATAATAATATAATGGATTCAAACGGTTATGAGATAACTAAGCTGGTTATAATGCTGTGTACATTTTTTTTTCTACTAGCAATTGTATGGTATATTATTAATCATTAACTATAAATTCACACGCCCAAAATAGAATTGTATTGCCTCCGCTTTTGCTCTTTTGGTCTTTTGGCCCCTTTCCCAGTTGAGTGCCGTCTATAATGCTACTTTGTATACGCCAAGTATCTCGTTGGTTGTGCCGACTAGCGCGGTGCAGGTATTGACGTAATCATTAAAATTTTATGCAGGTATTAACGTAATCATTAAAATTTTATGCGGGGTAAAAAATACCGGTGCAGACCTATTGACAAAAGGCAATAGCGCGCCTCATTGTCCGGTCACTCTATAGGGAACCTCCCTATAGACAGACACGAGAGGACGATACGCCAATGCACGATGACGATATTTTTGCCGGGCTCGATTCGAATCTGGATGAAACGCCCGAGCCCGTGGCGACTAAGCCTATGCGCGGCCGTTTCGATACGGCCATGGCCGCGCGCCAGTACATCCGTGCCGGCAAGGCGACCATTACGCTGGAATCGCAAAAGACCGGCGCGTGGTTCACCTATCGGGTAACCGAGGCAATCGACAAAGAGACGGGTAAGCCCAATGGCACGTTGTTCGTTGGCCTGTTGAATGGTCCGGACAATACGACTGATTACAAGTATCTAGGCTACATTCGCCGTGACGTATTTTGGGCCGGGCGCAAAAACCCTCGCCCTGGCGATATCGGACCGCATGCGCCCAGTAGCAAGGCCTTTGCCTGGGCGTGGCGTGCCATCGCCGGCACGTCACCGCAGCTGCCGGCGCAACTCAAAATTTTTCATGAGGGCTTTTGCGGAAGGTGCGGGCGCAAGTTGACCGTGCCGGCCAGTGTCAAATCCGGTTTTGGCCCAGAGTGTCGCGATAGATTGCGCTCGCCGGTATAGTCGGCACGCCCATTGCACTTGCGAATCAACACTTGCGTGTGATTGCTCAACGCGGCTTGGTACATATCCTGCCGGCGTCGGCGCTCAACGATACCAACGTGCTGGCAACCTATTGCGCGCGCGTGCTGCAAGCCAATGGCGGTATGGCGCGGGCCGTGCCGCATGTGATTTAATCGCATTGCGCCTGTTGACAATTGTCAACAGGCGCACTACCTCTCTCTAATCCCTATATGCGAAAGGACTGAGTACCAATGCGAAATCCCTACAAGCGCGAGCAACGTCTATTTAGCGTCGACTCGACTAAAGCTATCAAGGCGAACGCCTTTGGCTGGCTCAACGGCATTCATTATATGGCACCGCACACCTTAGCAGGTGTCGGGAACCTTTGTCCCGGATCGACGGCGCCGTGCCGCGCGCTATGCTTGGGCGAGCACTCCGGCCAAGCGGCCATGGTCAAGGGTCGCAAGCTCAATTCGGTCAAGCTCTCGCGTCGCGTCAAGGCGCGCCGGTTCATGCGCGAGCGTGCCGACTATATGCGCGTCATGGTCAAGCAAATCGAGCAGCTGATTGCCAAGTCACGCAAGCTCGATCTAGGCCTATGCATTCGGCCGAATGGTTCGACTGATATTGGTTTCGAGGGCGTGGCGTGTGAACGTAATGGCGTGCGCTACCGCAACCTGATGGAAGCGTTTCCGGAACTGGTGTTCGTCGATTACACCAAAGTCGCATCGCGCTTTGATCGCGCGTTGCCGGCGAATTATCATCTGACGTTCTCACGTCACGAATCGAACGATGCGAAATGCATCGAACTGCTTGAGCGTGGCCACAACGTCGCCGTCGTGTTCGGCAAGGAAAAGCCCAAGCTCTGGTACGGTTTCGAAGTCATCGACGGCGACACCCACGACTTGCGCCATCTCGACAAGAAAGGTGTCGTCGTTGGATTATCGCCCAAGGGAAACAAGGCTAAGCGCGATAAATCAGGCTTCGTGGTGCGATAGTGCGCCCTCGCATTTTAGATAGAACACGCGTTTGTAAAGATTGCGGCCGGTCGAAACGCTTGCACCATTTTCGCCAGCGTTCGACCGGCGATCTTTATTTTCGCTGCCGTCTGTGCCGCAATAAGCGCGGCGCAGAGTGCATCAAGACAACGGGCTCCTATAAAGCCTGGGTGCTTTCGCATCGTGCCAATACGATTAAAAATGATGCGAGTGTTACAGAACTAGAATTACTCACGCGCAATTTGCGAAAGGAACTAAGCAAATGACCACCGAACTAGATCGAATCAAAGCGAAAATCATCGCCCTCGCCGGCAAGACCGTGGCCAATGGTTGCAGCGAGCAGGAAGCCATGGCCGCCATGCAAGGCGTCGGCCGGCTGTTGCTGCAATACAATCTGACCATGGAGGAGTGCGACGTTCGCCGCGCCAAGTGTAAGACCATCTTTATCGATATCGGCCGCACGCGGCGGCACCCGATTGACCAGTGTGCTACCGATTTGGCTAAACTGGTCGATTGCAAAGTTTGGTTTCACCGCAGCTGGACGGCAGAGAAAGGGCGCGGCTCCGCGCATGCGTTCTTTGGCCAGGAGCAGGACCTCGACCTCGTGCAGTATCTGTTCCACGTGATCCACAACGCCATGGAGGCCGAGGCGAAGCTGTTCAAACAGCGGCTGGAGTATCTCGACATCGGCACTGCCGGCGCGCGCCGAGGCGCCTACATCTCGTTCCAGCACGGCATGGCGTTTAGGCTGGCAGCGCGGCTGCGCGAGATCAAGCAGCAGAACGACGCCGCCCGTGCCGCGCAGGCCACCTCGACCGCGCTGGTGCTGCTCAAGGGCCAGCTGGTCGAGGACGAGTTCCGCCAGCACGGCCCCAAGCTGCGAACCTATACCTACACCCGCCAGATCACCAACGCCCAGGCCTATTATGCCGGCAAGAAAGCGGGTGACAACGTCAACCTCAATCGGCCGCTGGGCACCGACGCGGTTGCAGCAAAAGCGCGGCTCACATGAAGGACTATCAACAGCAGCGCGTCTATCGCTGGGAGGATGCCGTCGTCGGCCCGCGCTGCCCGCGCACGATTGCCATCGCCAGCGCCCAGGTCTATGTCGACGGCGTGTGGATGGCGCAGGGCTGGATAAAACCGCCGCGCGTACAGCCACTGGCGAAGCAAACGCGCCGCGTCCAGGCGCGGGCCAGCCACGGGATGTTGCAGCTCTCCTCGGTCACGCCGGGATGGGTGATCCTGCACGAGCTGGCGCACGCGCTCACCGATGACGGCCATGGGCCGAATTTCGTCGGCATGTATATCGATCTGCTGGAACGGGTAGAGAACCTCTCCCGCCTCGTCACCATGGTAACGCTCAAGCAGGCCGAGATCGATTTTAATCTCGGCGTGCAGCCGCTCGACTGGGTGATCCGGTGAAGTTGACAGGCGTCAACAGAGCTTGTAGTTCTATGCCGAATAGGCTTGCGGCCAACATAAGTCGCCCCGGTGCCTCCTGTGCCGGCTCGCCGTGACCGTGAGGGGGGCGCCGCCGGTTCGCTCTGATCGCCCAGGTTACGTGCGGACCGGCGGCTGCCTTTTAGCAACGAGGGTTTATGATGTTGTGCGACGACGTGCTGGCCTATCAGACCAACGCTGAGTCGATGGTCGACATCGAGCCGATCAAGCCGCGCATCCGGACGGCGCAGAAATTCATTCTCTCGCCCGAGTTCGCCCAGGTCGCCGAGGCGCTGGCGGTCGACTATACCGGGCTGGTGCGCGTGTTCGAGCACTGCCGGCTGCCTTATCCCGAGATCTGGCTGGAGGTCGCTCAAAACGACCGGCCGCGCTTCAGCCATTCCGACGTGCAGCTGCCGGTGGTGCAGAAGCGCCCGCGGCGTATCGGCTATCTGCTCACCGCCACGCGCGAGGACCTCTCCGCCTGGAAGGCGCATCTGTTCTGGAATTTCCAGAATGCGGCCGGCTGCAATGCGGCGATGGCCGCCGTTATCTTCGACATGATTTATCCCGTGCAGAATATCGACCATGTTGACGACGAGGAGGTGGAGCGGGCGCGCGATAAGGCGTTGTTCTTTCCCCGTGATAAGCCGGTGCCGCCGCATCCCGGCTGGGCGCATTCCGATGACCGCACCAAGCTGGCCATGCTCAACCATGTCAAGGTCACCGAACCGGATTACCCGTGGATTTCGCCGGGCAGCCTTCTTGTGACCGAGGGCCACTGGGACGCCTGGGCCAAGATGGTGCGCGAGATGTGCCGGTCCGACTGGGCCGGCGAGACGGGATATGTTCTGGCCATGGTCGGCCTGCTCAACACCCGCAACGCGGTCGAGATCGAGCGCGTCGATCAGGTCAAGCTCAACAAGGTGCGGATCAAGAACGGCAAGCTGCCGCTGCTGGAGCATAAACTACTCAAGATTCACCATCGCGTCGTGCGCCGCGTTTACAACGGCGCCGGCCGTGGCGATTACGCGCCGATGCGCGGCCACTTCGTCATGGGCCACTGGAAGGTGCGCAAGACCGGGATCTTCTTCTGGCACCCGTTCAAGCGCGGAGACTTCAGCCGCGGCCGGGTGGAGAAGGACTATCAGCTATGAAGGGCTATTCACCGTATATCGAGCGGCTGGTGCTCTTCGCTTTGATCGCCGCCTTGATCGTCGTTCTGGTCATGTTGGAGCAAACCGGATGAGAATCGACGAACGCCTGGAAGCCGCCGCCGAGCTGGTGCGCAAGAGCTGTTATTTGTTCCATGATCTGGAGGGCAAAGAATGAATGAGATCAACAAGCCAAGCCTGAGCGAGATTCTCGGCCGTGCCGATACGGCCATCGATGAGGTCAAGAAGTATGCGCCGCCGGGCTTACGCAAGTCCGACAACGTTCTGCGCATCGCCGAGTTCCTGGTGCAGTGCACGTGGCGCGAGCTGGAGACCATCGCGGCCGGCGTGCACTGTGAGAGCAAGGCGATGAACGAGTGGGCCGAAGGCCTTGTCGGGGATAAGAAGAGCTGATGGGTAGCACGACGGTTACGAAAAAACGCAAACGCGATCGCGTGACCGCGCTCTATCTGCTGGAGCGCGGGCAGATCACCGAGGCCGAGGCGGCGCAGCTTGTTGGCGTCACCCGGCAACGCATCCATGCGCTGTCGCAAGGCTTCGCGGCGCGCGAGCAGCGCGAGCGGTATCTCCAATATCTGTGGCGAAACACGCGTAAAAGCCGTTGGGTACGCAAGCAATGCGCCGCTATCGAGTCGTGATGCACCAGGAAACGGTCGGGCCGGGGCTGATTCGGGCGCGCGAGATGGCCTATTATTTCGACGCTGCGGACGAGGCCGCGGCCTGGGCGCAGTTCGAGCAGACCGTGCAGGTGAGCGGCGCACCGTGGCAGGTGAGCCTATTCGAGGTGACATATGAGCCTGGATCAGACGGCGATGCTACAGATTAACCAAGTGCAAAGCTTGGTAGAAGAGCTATTGAACGTGGTCGACGGCGCTGATGCTAAAGTTATTATTGGCGCCTGCAGCACCGTCCTGACGCTTGCCATTGCTGCCGAAGCCGATGGCGATAAGGAAGCCGGCTTAAGGCTTTACGACCAGCATATGGCCGCCATGCGCGAATGGCTAATTGACCGCATCGATGCTACATAAAACTAACCGGCAGCGGCCTCCTTTCGCTTCGGGTAGCGTGGGACTCGGAGTTCAGAAAGCCGGTCTGCAGCGGTCGCTGTCGCTGGGAGTCAGTCGTGTCCTCCCAGAATTGATTACCTGTCCAAGGCCGGCAACCCACGCATTTACCTGTGGACAATGTTACAAATCACAGCATAAGGTGCATTTGTAATAGCCTAGGTTAACGGGCTCCGGGCCTGCCAAGCTTAAAGTAGCTCGCATCCCCCGGCACTGCAGAGCCCCTGGGGGCAGGAGGGGGCCTGCTAATAAAAATATAAGTTTTCTGGAGGGCTACCGTGCGTCATCCTGAGTACTATCTCGGCAGAGCCGATGCGACCCGCGCATTGGCCCGACACGTGGTCGGTGTCAAGGCGCGTCGCGTTCTGGAGGACTTTGCCAAGACTTACGAGCACATGGCGGAAGAGGCGAAAAGTTACTGGAGCCATATCGATGCCATGCTCGAAAGTCAGGTGCAGCAATGATCCTCAAGCGTATCCGTGAGGAGAACGATCGCTTGCGTAAGGAGCTTGAAGAGATCGATCAGCTGCGCGCGGCCAACGACCTCTTGCGCGAGATCCTGGCCGGGATCGAGCTGGCGCTGGATCGCAACGACGTCGAGGCCGCTCGGATCATGATTCTGGCGTCCAAGGGATCGTTCGACGAGTTGCCGCCGGACGAGGCGGCATGAATCCCCAGGCCCCAAGACAGCCAGGGGAACGGGGCGGCGGGGCATGTGTGACTGCGTACCCCGCCGCTCTACCTAGTGTGAGGAAATAGGAATGCGACTGAAACGTGAGAAGCTGCAGGCCGCCCGCGCGCGAGTGTTCGATCACGCCCGCCGCGTCGGCCACGTGACCAACGCCGAGGCGGTGGCGCTGCTCGGCGGCAAGCAGGGCTACTATCATCTCGATCGCATGCGTCAGCTCGGCTACCTGCGGCGTAAGGGGCGCAACATGTGGGTGCCGGACATGCGCCGGCGCGCGTATGCCTGAACTGCTTGCCAACCCTTGGTTCTGGGTCTGGGCGTTGACGATGCTGGCGATGATCTGGCTGTATTTGAGAGTGCGCTGATGCTGGACTTCGAAACCGAAGAATTTATCAAGCAAGCTGGCGCGGTGATGCACGCCATGGAGCCGGTGATGGAGGGCTATCCGCGGCTGGTCGTTGTCATTGCCTGTGCGCGCACGATCGCGGCGATGCTGGGACCGACGAATGTCGAGACCCGTGAGGATTTCCTCGCGCAGTTTCCGGGCTATATGCGCTCGATGTGGAAGATGATGGACGAAATCGTTGCCCAGCACGGCAAGGCTACAAAACAATGAACGAGCAGCGTCGCGAATACGGCAAGGTTTACGAGACCAAGCTGGAGGCCGAGGTCTTCGCCCAGGACGGCAAGATCGTGGTCAAGTTTCCGCGCATGATCGACACTCTGGCCTATCCGCCGGCGATCATGCGCAAGTTCGCCGAAGTGTTGTTGAGCACGATCGATGCTGAAACCAGCACAGAGCCGGGGTTACCGGTACCAAGTGAGTGACTATGCGCTGGTTGGTGTCTGGTTTATTCTCGACACCTCGCTGCACGATTCGTCCGATTGGCGCCGGCACCCGACGGTCGCCACCGAACTGAGCCGGGCTGCGGCCCGGCGCAAGGCACAGGAACTCAATCTGCTTGAGGAGCATTCGCGCGACACGGCCGATCGTCATTCCGCGTGACCCTGGGTGGCGGCACACGACGCCAAGCTGGTGGTACGCACGCAATCCGGACGCTATTGAGCCACGCTTCAATGACTATTTCGGCCTCGTCGAGGACGACGCCGTGCAGCTCATCGAGCACATCCGCGCCACCGGTCGGATGGGCAGCGGCGCCATGGATATCTTTTGGCACGAGCGCCACCCCGAACCGGAGGGCCCGCCGCCGCTGCACAAGAACGCGCCGGAACGCAACGCCGCCCTGACCGACGCCAATGTGCGGGCGCAACAGGCCAAGCTGTTGCGGGACTTCTACCAGTCGCCGGCGGAAAAGGCCCGACGTCGCGCCCGCTTGGAAGAGAAGCGCCGGCAGGAGCTGGAATGGCAGCAGGAACAGGCGGAGCTGCAGGCCGAGTGGGACACGCAGAAGCGGCAGAAAAAGCTCACCCAGGCCGAACGCGATCTGGAGTGGGAGCAGGCAACGCTGTTTACGATGCAGAGCCGGTTCTTACGGGTCGCGGCACGGTTCAAGGACGTGCGGATTAAGCTCTACCCCAAGTTCCGGTTCATGCCGGCGTGGCCAGCTGAGGCCAACACGAAATGGAAATGCAACTGTTGCGTTCCGTACAACGGTCGATGGACGCCGGATTACTGGGGGACAGGTCAGAAAGATTGCTGGTGAGCGCTTGCCAGGGCGATGAGGCATTTGTAAGAATGCGCCATGCTGTTGGAAGCCCATTCATTCACCACCCCGGTAGTGCGCATCGAATCGCGTAGTCCTTCTCGCCAGTTGATGTTTCTGGATTTTGAGACGTATTTCGATAAGGACTATTCACTCAAGCGCATGACGCCGGCCGAGTATATTCTCGATGAACGGTTTGAAGTGATCATCTGCGCGGTGATCCTTAACGGCAAGCCGGCGATTTACAACGGCCCGCAGTTCGCCGAGTTCCTGCAGACCCTGGATCCGGCCACGATCATCACTGTCTCGCACAACGCGCTGTTCGATAACGCCATCCTTAGTTACCGCTACGGCTGGGTGCCAGCGCGCATGACCGACACGCTGGGCTTAAGTCGCGCGCTGCTGCACCACAAGCTCAATCGCTTCGGGCTCGCGCACGTCGCCGAGGCGCTTGGGCTGGGCTACAAGGGCGATACCGTGCTCAAGGTCCAGGGCATGCACGCCGAGGACATCGAGGCGGCGGGTCTGTGGCCGGAATACTGCACCTATTGTCTCAACGACACGCGCCTGTGCGCCAGGATTCTGCACCGGCTGAAGCCCCAGCTGCCGGCGGAAGAGTTCCGCGTCATGGATCTGGTGCTGCGCTGTGCCATCGATCCGGCGTTTCACGTCGACGTGCCGATGCTGACCGCCTATCTCGCCGATCTGCGCGCCACCAAGCAGAGCCTGCTCGACCGCTGCGGCTACGACAGGGCCGCGCTGATGTCGACTGCGCGATTCAAGGAGGCACTGGAGGCGCTCGGCGTCACGGTGAAGAAAAAACGCAACAAGAAGAACACCAAGGACATCCCGGCCTTCGCCCGCACCGACAAGTTCATGCAGGAGCTGAAGGAAGACCCCGACTATCGCGTGCAGGTGCTGGCGGCGGCACGGCTCTCGCACAAGAGCACCATCGACGAGACCCGCGCCCAGCGGTTTCTGGAGATTGCCGGCTTGCCCTGGGCTGGGGGTCCGATGATGCCTGTGCCTTTACGTTACGGGGGAGCGCACACGCATAGGTTGAGCGGGGATTGGGGTATGAACTGTATGCATCCCGATGTGGAGCTGTTAACGCCAACGGGGTGGCAGCGCATAGAGGACTGGCAACCCAGCACGCCTGTTGCCCAATGGTGGCCGGACGGAAAGCTAAGTTGGGAAACCGCACCTCGTAAAATAGAGCAGTTCGCTACTGAACTGGTGTGGTTCGACAGTCCTTTTGTTAAAGGAGGGTTTACGCGCGACCATCGTATGGTGTCTATTCGAGAGGAACGAGTTGTTGAACGAACTGCGGGCTGGATTGCTGAACATTCTGGCTTGGATTGTATTCCAGTCGCAGGACGCTTAGAGCAATCGGAAACACTATCTGAAGCGCAAGTTAGACTATTAGTGGCACTTGCGGCTGATGGCAGTCGCAGTAAAGGCGGTCCACACTGGCAATGGGGGTTCCATAAATCGCGTAAGGCTGATCGCTTGCGCACCTTGTTGATAGAAGCTGATGTTGATTTTCGCGAGCACAAATACGGTAAACGTTGGCAGTTTGTAACTAAACCGGTAGTGCGAGCATATACTGGGCAGCCAACACAAGGGCACACATGGCTACAGAAGGGATTTGGGGCTTGGGTTTTAACGCTAGGCTCTGCAGCTATGGACGCTCTGTTGGACGAAGTCGTTCATTGGGACGGATGGGCGAACAGCAGAAGCGGACAGCCTACGTTCTGCACGACTGATCGGGAACAGGCGCTTTGGGTTCAAACCGTTGCGCATATTCGTGGACGCGCTTGCACAGTTAAATGTTATATTAAAGATACAAAATTTAAACTGGAAGTCGAACAATGGTACGTGTACTTTCGACAAAGCCCATTCACTTCTATCGATCATTCTGAAGTAAAAGCCTATAACGGTAAAGTCTATTGCCCGTCTGTTGAGAGCAGTTACGTCTTAGCTCGTTATGGCGAAGGCGTATTTGTAACCGGTCAATGCCAAAATCTCCCTAGAGACCAGTCAAAGTCGAAGCTGCGCAGTGCGTTGATTGCTCCGCCGGGGCATCTGGTCATCAGTGCTGACTTATCGCAGATCGAGGCGCGGCTGTGCGCGTGGTACTGCGGTGCAAACGATCTGGTCGAGCTGTTCCGCAGCGAGCAGGATCCCTACGCGCTGATGGCCGAGAGGATTTTCGGCCATGCGGTCAACAAGAAGGTGCATATCGCCGAACGGTTCATCGGCAAGACGGCGATTCTCTCCTGCCAGTACGGCAGCGGCGCGCCGCGTTTCTTCTCGATGGTGACGACGGGCGCTCGGCAGTACGGCATCGATCTCGGCGACACCTTCAACATGCAGGTCGCGCAGCGCACGGTGGATACTTATCGCCGGACCTATCCGGTCATCCCGGCCATGTGGCGTCGGCTCGACAACTTTCTCCCGCAGCTCACCGGCAACAGACCGGCTCTCGTCACCTCGCAGTCCGATGCGCGCAAGCGGCTGGCGCCGATCGTCATCGAATACGGCAAAGTTATCTTGCCAAACGGGCTTTGTTTGCATTACGCTGTACCAAACACTGAACTCTATGGCGCTAAACTCTTAGAAAACATCATCCAGGCGTTGGCTCGCATTGTTGTCATGCAAGCCGCAGTCCGTCTGGCAGACCGCGGATATCGATTCGTCCTGCAGGCGCACGACGAGCTGGTGTTCATTGTGCCCGACGTTGAGCTGGAGAGGGCGCAAGCCCTTATTCTGGAGGAGATGACGGCAACTCCCGACTGGGCACCGGGGCTGCCGGTTGCGGCTGAGATCGGTTATGCCCAGAACTACGGAGAATCAAAAGCGTGAAACGAGGAAGAAACAGATGAAAAAAGACTAAACGCTGAGAAGTACAAAGCTAAGTAGCATCTCGAAGTATGTCGCTGATCCTATCTAACTAACTACATTGGAGGACTACTATGGACAAGCCTGTAGGCAATCACCACCGTTTGCTGTCTGCTATTCGCGCACTGCCTGATCGTGAGCTGCTGCAAGGGCTTCTGAACAACGAATCCGAGGCTCGCTTCTACCGGCAGGTTACCCGTGAGCGTATGATTGTAAGGCATTTGACTTGGGTCCTGGATTACGCGGTGCAGATCGCCAAAGCTGAGGCCCTTGAGGCCCTCGCCAAAGAGCAGAACGTGCAGAACGTAGTAGATGAGATGGACGCGACAATAGACAAACTGTTGGCGGATATGGATGTCGCCACGCCGTCCGATAAGTCCAACCTGGAAGAGCCCAAGCCGCAAGAGCCCAAGCCGGAAGAATCGCAAAAGCCGTTGCTCGAACTCAACTACGTGAACTTTCCTTGGAAAGACGAGGAGCTGGTTCTTCCTTGGATGCAGCGTCAACAGCTGTACGAGTTTGCGCGCCGTATCGTCTATGAGGATGGCTATCGGGCTGAAGGGCTGGCCGATCCTGAAAAGGCCATGGAGTGGATCATGGGAGTTATCGAAGAAGAGGTGACCTGGGCTGAGCTACATCCGCCCGCGGTTCGTTTCTGGAAGGCCGTCAGGAGCAAAGTTATCGTGTTCCGCGGTGGAAAGAAGCTATAGCCGATGCGCATCTATCTGGCCGGCCCGATGACCGGGATCCCGAAGTATAATTTTCCGCTGTTTCATCAGGTCGGCCAGCACCTAACGGATGAGGGGCATGTCGTTTACTCGCCGCTCGCCTATTGGCAGCAGATGCTCGGCCCAGACGCGCTGCACATCCTCAACAGCATGAACCCGCCGGAGCTGGCGGATGGCGTGCGCCGGGCGTTCGCCCACCAGCTGAGCTGGCTCTGCCGCAACGCCGAGCAGGTGCAGCTGCTGCCGGGCTGGCACCAATCGCCCGGCGCCAGGGCGGAACGACTTGTCGCTCTAGCCTTGGATATACCCGTCGAAGAAGTGCTTGACAGCATACTCCAAACATTTGTAACAAGAGACGCTGAAGACCATGAACACACAAACGCAAACGCTGATAATGCAACTCGTTCGTAACCCCACATCGTACAGTAAATTAAAAGGGTTCGAAACATGCCCGCGACAGCACTACGAACTCGAAATCGCTAAAAGCACCATACGCGAACCGTCACAACAACTGGAGGAAGGCGAAAAAGTACACGCCGCCCTGGCGGCAGCCCTGCAAAGCTTTGAACCGATCGCGGTCGAGGAATACGCACGCTATCAACACTGGGTTGACAGAATCCAAGCGGTGAAAGGCAAGCGATTCGTCGAATGCAAGTGGGGATTAACGGACAATCTCAAGCCTTGTTCGTTCTTTTCCCCCGCGGTCTGGCTACGCATCGTCGTTGATGCCGCGGTCGTCAACGGGCCGGTCGGCATAGCCATCGACTGGAAAACCGGACGCTCCGAGAACGTGAAAGATGATACGCAATTGATCCTCACCGCACTGGTGATGTTCGCCAACTTCCAGAGCCTGCAGCGGGTGCGCTGCGACTACATCTGGCTGGCCGAAAACCGTAAGACGACACTGGTACTCGATCGCAATGAAGCCGACGATAAATGGGACGAGCTGCTGCCGCGCTTCGAGAAGCTCGACCGCGCCATCGCCGAGAACGACTGGCCGGCCAAGCCGAATTATCTGTGTAAACGCTGGTGCCCGGTAAAGAGCTGTCCACACAATGGAAGGTAGATGCGTGAAAAGACTATCAAGGAGGCCGTCAAGAAACGCCTTAGAGAATTAGGCGCCTATCAGCACTGGCCGGTGCAGAACGGCATGGGTGCGCCCTGCCTCGACTGCCACGGTTGTTACAACGGAATTTACTTCGCAATCGAAACAAAAGCACCGAAGAAAAAGCCTACCCCTAGACAGTGGTTGACCATCAACGCGATCGAACAAGCCGGAGGGCTGGTGTTCGTCATCGATAGCCTGGAGCGTGCCGAGCATGACCTTACAGCCGATAATCTCAAAAAAGCACGCGGTAATGTTGATTCCGTGCTCGGACAAGCTCGCCCAGCTGTGGCCGGACGCGAAGACCCTCAAACATAACGGCGGTGTGTATACGCTGATCCCGCATGCGCCGCGCGAGCAGATCATGCTGCGCGCAGTCGGCATCGAGGCGCCGGCACCGGTGCTGAGCTATTACGACTGGGAAGGCGGCGAGCCGTTCGCGGTGCAGAAGACCACCGTGGCGTTGATGACCTCGTACCAGCGCGCCTATGTGCTCAATTCCTTCGGCACCGGCAAGACGCGCTCGGCGCTATGGGCGTGGCGCTATCTCAACCGCGCCGGCTGTGCCGGCAAGCTCCTGGTGATCGCCCCGCTCAGTACGCTCAAGTTCACGTGGGGCGCGGAAGTCGCCAAGACCATGCCCGGCGTCAAGGCGGTGGTGCTGCACGGCAGCGCCAAGAAGCGGCGTGAGCTGCTCGCCCAGCATGCCGACATCTACATCATCAACCATGACGGCCTGAAAGTGATCGCGCATGAGATCCACGCTCGCACCGATATCAACTGCTTAGTTCTCGATGAGCTGGCGGTCTACCGCAACAATTCGATCCGTTCGAAGACAATGCGCGAGTTCAGTAAGCGATTCGCCTGGGTCTGGGGCATGACCGGGGCGCCCTGTCCCAACGCCCCGACCGATATCTGGGCCCAGGTCAAGATCCTCACCCCCGACCGCTGCCCCAAGTATTTTCGCCACGCCCAGTCGGAGCTGATGACGCAGGTATCGCAGTACAAGTGGGTGCCGCGGGCCGGCGCGCTCGATACGGCGCTGGGCTGGATGCAGCCGTCGGTGCGCTTTGCCCTCGATGACGTGCAGGAGCTGCCGGAGTGCATCTATCGCACGCTCGACGTCGACCTCTCCAACCAGCAGACACGGGCCTATCGGCGGATGGCGAACGAGCTGGCGCTGATGGTCGAGAATAAGCAGGTGACCGCGGCCAACGCCGGCGTGGCGCTGGGCAAGCTGCTGCAGATCGGCTGCGGCTACGTCTACTCGGCCAACCCGGAATACGTCACGCTCGATTCGGAAGCGCGCCAGCGGGCGCTCCTGGATATCATCGAGGAGGCGCCGCACAAGCTGATCGTGTTCGCCCCCTGGCGGCACCTGCAGGCTGGTCTGTCAGCATTGCTGACCGATGAAGGGATCGACCATGCCGTGGTGCACGGGGAGACGCCCAAGCGCGAGCTGATTTTTAATGCCTTCCAGTCGACTCAGCAGTATCGTGTCCTGCTAGCGCATCCTGGCTGCGTGCATCACGGGCTTACCCTAACCGCAGCCAGCACCATCGTTTGGTACAGCCCTGTGCCAAGTCTTGAAATCTATGAACAGGCAAACGCAAGAATTCGCCGCGTTGGACAGCAGAACAAGCAACAGTTTCTGCACCTCTCGGCGACGCCCGCAGAGAAGCGCATCTACGCTTTGCTACGGAACAAGGCGCGTCTACAGGATGAGTTCCTGGAGATGCTTAAAACGCAACAAGAAAACACCACGGAGACTATCGATGCTTAACGCTGTGGATAACAACGATGAGAATGTAAGAACTGACAGCCGTGCTGACACACTCGTCATGGAACTTTTGCGGGTTCGTAAGCGCCGTGCTCAGCGTGCCGAAATTTACAAACGCTATGACGAGCCTGAAAAGGAACGTGAACAGATTCTTGAGGGAAAACTGTTCGAATTTCTTGACAGGATCGCAGCCAAATCGGTACGTGTTACAAATGGCACGTTGATAACGTCCACCTCCAGCACCTCTGCCAGTCTCGCTGACAAAGACGCCTTCATGCGTCACGTCATCGGCTCTGGACAGTTCGAGTTACTGGAACGACGCGCCAACGCGCAAGCCTGCCTGGACTTCGCCAACGAGAACGGCGAGCTGCCTCCGGGCGTGAAGATAAACACCAGACGCATCTTGAGGGTAACAGAATGATGAACGAACAAGTCGCTCCTGCGCTACGACACCTGATGGCCAAGCAGTTTGGCCAAGGCATCGTTGGCGGAGGCTTCACCCAGCTCAACTACGCCAATAAGCAGTGGACCCTGAAACATCAGGGCGATGCCTATCCGCTGGTTCGCCAGGATGACGGGACGCCGCTGTCTTTTGTCGATCTCGTCATCCTGGAAGAGAACCCAGCGGTGTCGAAGGTGCTCTATGCCGACTGGGGTGCCGACGGCAACTCCGGTCAGCCGATCTGCGCCTCGGCCAACGGTGTCGCGCCGGATCCCGGCGTGCAGGACCCGCAGTCGAAGCTGTGCGCCACCTGCCAGCATAACTTCTGGCAGACGCTGCCCACCGGTCGCCGCGGCAAGACCTGCCAGGACCACAAGCGGCTGGCGATCCTGCTGCTGCCGGGCATGACGAAGCATCTGTTCAACGGCAAGGCGATGATGGAGCCGGTCTATCTCAAGATCCCGCCGGCCTCGTTGATCCCCTATCGCAAATACGTGGAAGGGTTGACCGCTACCGGCATTCCCGCCCCAGCCGTGGTCACGCGTATCACCTGGGCGCCGCCGCCGGTGCAGTTCCAGATGGTGTTCAAAAACGTCAAGTTCTTGAGCCAACAGGAAGCCGGCCGGATCGTCGAGCTGATCGAGGGCTCGGACGTCAAGCGGCTAACCGGCACCATGGCGGCGCCGGAGCCGGAGGTGCAGGAAGACCTGCCCATGGACACTGGGCTGATGGAGGCGCTCGATCCGGTCGTGCCGCCGCCCAAGCCGATGCCGCAACGCAAGCGCGATTTCATCGATGTGAAGGCGGCTGCGCCGCGCCAGCAGCAGGCCGATAACATGGTGATCCTGCCGCCGGCACGATCGGCCAAGCCCAAGGTCGCGTCAAAGGCCGCACCGGTCGTCAAAGCGTCGGTGCAGGAGGCGATCGGTGACTTTGAAGAAAGCGGTCCCGCGCTCGACGCCGCGCTCGACGCTAGTCTCAACGTCAATGACGCCAATGTGGATGCGGCTATGGCGGACATGGCCGCGGAAATGGACGCAATCAAGTAATGATCGAGGGCACATGTGGACACACGGCAGTTCCTCACGAACGTAGTCCCGTGGAACATCGGGGGATTTGTATCAGTCCACACGCACAGACCGGGGGGATCCTTCTCCGGTCTGCTGTGCCGCACTGTTGATGACGTTCTCCAGGCCATCCAGCAATTCGCCAGCAGCGGGCTCGACGTCTACTTCTGTCTGAGCTGCCATAATGGCAAACGCTCGCGCGAGACCGCGATCGCGCTCTCGGCAGTGCCGTTCGATATCGACGTTGGCCCGGAAGAGCACAAGTATCACTCTATCGACGAAGCCGTTATCGGCGTTCTCAAGTTCTGCAAGGCGGCCGGGCTCCCCAACCCGTCCGCGATCGTTTCGTCAGGATCCGGCGGCCTGCACGTCTACTGGTTCTCGATCAAGCCGCTGCCGGTTGCCGAATGGCAGCTTTACGCCGATCGGCTCAAGGAACTCGCCATCACCCACGGGCTGAAGTTCGATCACGCCGTCACCGGCGATGCCGCGCGCGTGCTGCGCTGTCCCGATACCAGGAACAATAAATTCAAGCCGCCGCGGCCGGTGGCGATCCTGCCGCGCTACTCGCTCGGCACCAAGCACGATTTCGCCCAGCTCTTCGGCATCGAGAAGCCGCAGGTCGCCGAGGCGTTCCGGCATATCGACCCGAAGAAGTTCGGCCAAGGGATCGAGATCCACGAAGCCGATCCGCTGCCGTTCGCGCCGATCGCGGCCGGCTGCCCGTTCTTCGCCGATGCCGTCGCCACCGGCGGTGCCAACCATGACCAGACGCTCTGGCATCTGGCCGTGTTCTGTACGGTGTTCATGGAGGACGGCCACGCGATCGCGCATGCGATCAGCGAGAAGCATCCGGACTATACCCAGGCCGAATGCGAGCAGATGTGGGACCGGGTTAATACCGATCATGAGAAAAAGAAGATCGGCTGGCCCAGCTGCAAGGCGATCTACAACGCCGGCTCGACCTTCTGCACCAGCTGTCCGCATTTCGACAAGGGCAAGTCGCCGCTGCATCTCGGCCATGCGGCCCTGCACGCCGCGCGCGAGACAGAAGAGCTGAAACTGCTCGGTGCAGACCAGTCCGAGGAAGCGGAAAAGCTCATGCTGCCGAACGGCTACGTGCCTGATACCACGACCAAGTACATCTGCGAGGTCACGGTCAAGCACCAGAAGATCGGCGGGGTGGATCACCCGATCAAGCAGCTGGTGCCGCTGTTCCTCTGCCGAATCTGGGATCCGCTGCCGGAAATGATCGATGAGGATTTTGCGGTCAGCTTCATGGTCTCGACCGATCTAGGACGTTCTCGGCGCGTCACCATGCGGATGGTCGACTGGAGCGAAGGGCGCGTTTACACCTCTTTGCTCAGTAAAGGGGTCAAGCTTATCGGAGACAAGAGGGTCGCCATGCGCTTCGGCATCAGCTGGATGGCCAAGATTCACGGCAAGCACCGGTCGACCGATTACGGCGGCCTGGGCTGGCGCTACGAAGACGGCAAGATCAGCGGTTTCGTCTACGGCGGGAATTTTTTCGGTGTCGACGGGGTTGTTGCTTCTGGCGGGCACACGACCAACGACAATGTGCTCAAGTGGTACCGGCCGATAGGCAAGAAGGAGGTCTGGTACGCTGCCGCCAAGATCCTGACCGACCGGAAGCGCGTCGAACTTAACATCCTGCTCGCCATCGCTTTCGCTGCCCCGCTGATGGCCTTCACCGGCTCGGTGTTCGGCGTCATGCTCACCATCTGGGGTGAGCCCGGCACCGCCAAATCGAGCGCCCAGCAGGTCGCT
>Ga0126371_10001785_pt1 | contig 18294 bp, 14 predicted proteins | sample PanSoiMetaPlot_4_FD_110145 | JGI IMG/M metagenome (GOLD analysis project Ga0126371, IMG submission 110145) | Tropical forest soil microbial communities from Panama - MetaG Plot_4 | ecosystem: Environmental > Terrestrial > Soil > Tropical forest > Bulk soil | place: Panama | collected 2016-02-17 | reverse complement strand
CGGCACCCGGATCGCACTGCTAGATCGTGGCAGACTGGAGACACTGGACACACCGGAACAATTCTTGCAGTCGAAGGGACCGCAAACGCGGGCTTTCCTTGCCGTGCTGGAGGATAGGTTGCGCGCGCCTTCGGAGCAATTGGAAGCGCATTCATGACGCGCAACGGACTGTGGCGCGAGATTCTTGACCTTACGTTCGAACATCTGGCTCTGGTTGCGGTCTCGATATTGATCGCGGCGGCGATCGGCGTTCCACTCGGCGTTGTATTGACAAGAAGGCCGCCTCTGCGCGGTTGGGTGTTGGGCTTCGCCAACGTGATGCAAACCATCCCGAGCCTGGCGTTATTCGGGTTTCTGATTCCGATTCCGCTGATCGGCGGCATCGGCAAACGTACGGCCATCGTCGCGCTTGTTCTTTACGCCTTGCTGCCGATCTTGCGCAACACCCTGGTGGGCATTCTTGGCGTGGACGCGGCGGTGCGGGAATCGGCGATCGCGATGGGCATGACGGATCGGCAGCTTTTGCTGGAAGTCGAGCTGCCGCTCGCCGCACGAACTATCCTGGCCGGACTTCGCGTAGCAACCGTGACAACCATCGGTACGGCAACCATCGCTGCGGCAATCGGAGGAGGCGGGTTGGGAGTATTCATCTTTCGAGGTATTGCCTCGGTGGACACGACGCAAATTCTCGCAGGCGCTATCCCCGCGGCCCTGCTCGCGCTGCTGTCGGACGGAGGAATCGGTTGGATCGAAAAACGTTTCTCGGCTGCCTGAGCGCGCTGTTCGCAGCAGGCTGCTCCGGGAAGCGGCCGCGCATCGTTGTCGGGTCCAAGAATTTCACCGAGCAGGTAATACTCGGAGAGATCATCGCGCAGCACATCGAAAACCGGCTGCATGTTCAGGTTGACCGCAAGCTGAACCTGGGTGGGATGCTGCTGGCGCATCAGGCTCTGCTTTCACAACAGATTGATCTTTACCCCGAGTACACCGGCACGGCGTTCGCGAATGTTTTGAAAAGCGGCGGCGTCACCGATCCCACGGTTGTCCTGGAACGTGTGCGTGCCGAATACGCCCGCATGCAGCTCGAATGGTTGGATCCCTTGGGCTTTGAAAGCTCCTTTGCGATGACTGTGCGCGGTGAGGACGCCAGAGCGCGACGTCTCGAAACTTTGAGCGATGCCGCCGGCGATCCCAAAGGATTCGCGCTCGGCTGCGGTTACGAGTTCATTACGCATCCAGATGGATTCGCTGCGTTGAACTCAAAGTATGGCCTGAGATGGACCGCTGCTGAAAAAACCATGGACCTGGGGCTTCTCTACCGTGCCCTGATCGACAAACAAGTGAGTATGGTGGCGGGCAACACGACCGACGGCGCCTTGAGCAAACTGGACGTTCGCGTCCTCAAGGATGACAAGCGCGCTTTCCCGCCCTATCAGGCCTGCGTGGTGGTTCGAGCTGGCGTGCTCGCGCAATATCCCGAGCTACGCAAGACGCTCCAGGAATTGTCGGGCAAGATCTCCGAACAACGAATGCGCGCGATGAATTACGAAGTGGACGGCGCGCATCGGCAATCACCGGAAGTCGCGCGCCACTTTCTGGAACAGGCGCTCAAGAGCTAACGCTGCTGTGACGGCTCGGCCGGGATAGGTTCGTCTTTGCGGCGGACGCGAGCAATAGCGCGTACGAGTTTGCGGTATGGCACTTCGTCCAAGCCCCGGAATCCGATCCACTCTCCGTCGCTCCAGGTGGCGTAATGCCAGCGGGCCAGCAGTGCCAAGTGCTCCTGCTTCTCCACGAGCGGAGGCTGTTCCGGCTGAATCGATTGAACGATGTGGCGCAGGCGCGCGTCGAGCGACTCGTGCGAATCGAGCGCCAGAACTTGCGGCGCCTGCCATGCCCCTTGACACACGAACCAAAGCAGGACGCTACCTGAAGTTGCGGCAGGGGCGATCGCAACGCCATAGAGACGATCGAGATCGCAGACCAGATCGTCGCGCAGCGCCAATACTTCCTGGATGCGTTCGTAGCGCTTATGTTCACGTCCGGCGGCCTCGAAATCCAGCTCCTCGCTCAAACGGTCGCGCGCCGCGGCCGTGACATTCAGCAGCGCTGCGCCGTTGCCGGTCAGAAATTCCTGCACGCGCGCGGTCTCGGCGAGGTACTCTTCGCGGCCGACCACTTGCTGGCACGGGCGCATGCACATATTCATCTCGCCGTAAATACAGCCGGGATGCTGGGGGCTCGGCTCCAGATTTTCCTGGCAGCGGCGGATCTGAAAGAAATCCAGAAAATGATTGTCGAACAGCTCGGCGCCGGCGCGCGTGCGAAACGGTCCGTAGTAGAGTGCGTTTCCGGCCGATAACTTTGTGGTCACTTGCGTGCGCGGAAAATCGTTCGCCAGGATCAGCTTGATGTACGCCGGCATGCGGAGCTTAACCAGCCGAACATAGTCAGTCGGAAAATTGTCGCGGGCTAGCGCGTAGTGCACCAGCATCGATTCGAAACGCGATCCGGTAAGCCAGTAATCGACGCGCGTTGCCACTTCGCGCAGATTCAGCGACCGGCGTAGGCCTTCGGCGCCGGACGGCTTCAGGATGCGCAGCAGGCGGCGCCGGAGCATGCTGGTTTTCGCCAGGTAGGCCGAGCGGTCGCCGGCCTGTACCAGGAACACGGCGTCGGAATTCGGCAGCGCGGCAATCGCCTCGTCAAGTTGGTCGGCGCTGATCGTCGCCGGATCGGGAACCCTCATCGCTTTCTCTCTCTCAGTGTGTCACTATAAGACAACTCTCCTCGAGCGCATTTCGCAAATGGATTTCGTCGAGCAGTTGAAATCTTCCGTCGATATCGTCAAGACCATCGGCGAGTACGTTCGGCTGAAGCGCGTCGGCAGCACGCCGCGCTACATGGGCTTATGCCCGTTCCACAACGAGAAGACGCCGTCATTCTCAGTGCACATGAGCCATCAGTTCTTCAAGTGCTTCGGCTGCGGCGCGGGCGGCGACGTGATCAAGTTCGTGATGGAGATCGAGCGCGTCACATTTGTTGAGGCGCTCAAACTGCTTGCCGAGCGCAATGGCATCGCAATGCCGAAGCGCGAGTACGCCGACGCGGAGTCGAAACTGAGGGGCGCGCTCTTTGAGATGCATGAGACAGCCGCAGCCGCCTTTCAGAAAAACCTGGCGGGATCGGCGGGCGCCGATGCGTGCAACTATCTCGCCCGGCGCGGCGTCTCACCGGAACAGATCGCCGAATTCGGACTCGGACTTTCGGACGCCTCAGGCCAGCAACTGGTTCGCCTTTTCGAACCTCGCTTTTCAACTGAGCAGCTCGAAGTTTCAGGATTGGTAATGAAGCGCCAGGACGGTTCCGGCTTCTTCGACCGCTTCCGCGGCCGCTTGATGTTTCCCATTCACAACGAATCGGGAAAAATTATCGGCTTCGGAGGACGGGCTTTGCGCACGGGCGACGAGCCGAAATACATGAACTCGCCAGAGACCGCGCTGTATCATAAGACTCACGTTCTTTACAATCTGCATCGCGCCAAGGAGACGGCGCGGAAGCTAGAGTACGCTGTGTTGGTCGAAGGCTATATGGATGTGATCGGCGTCTTTGCGGGCGGCGTTCGCAATGTAGTCGCGAGCTGTGGCACGGCGCTCACCAACACGCAGGTGCGCGCTCTCAATAAACACTGTTCACGCATAGTCGTCAATTTCGACCCGGACACAGCCGGCGCAAACGCGGCGGAAAAATCCATCCAGATGCTGCTCGACGAAGGATTCCAGGTGCGCGTGCTCGAGCTCGGCGGAGAACTCGATCCGGATGAATACATCAAGGAGAACGGCGCCGAGACTTATCGTTCGCGCCTCGAAAAAGCGCCAAGCTATTTTCATTGGCTGGCCGACCGCGCGCGCGCCAAGTTCGACATGCGAACCGTCGAAGGCCGGATGCAAGGCTTCAAGTTCGTCGCGCCCTCGATCCAGCGGATCTCCGATCGCCTGGAACGCTTCGCGGTCGCTAACGACGTTGCCGACTATCTCGGTGTCGAAGAGAAACTGGTGCGGGACTATTTCAGCCAGGGCCAGCCCGGCAAGACGGCGGGCCAAAATCGGCCTTCGGTCCCGCCCAACGAGAGGCTGCTGTTGAACGCGCTGCTGATCAGCGACCAGGCGCGAGATGAAACAATTCCGGATCTCGCGGCACTCTCTATGGTGGAACGCTTCACCACCAAGCGTGTTTTTCAAACCATTTTCGCCATGCATTCGCAAGGCCCGGTCCGTTTCGCCGATCTCGAAGCGCGTCTAGGCGATGCCGACCGAGACCTATTGTCGGCTGTGATTTTCGCCGATGAAGTATTAGAGGAGGAGAAGGCTCCTGAGCAGGCCCAAGCCTGCCTGCGAAGTCTTCAATCCCAGGATCCCAAGAGCGAGATCGCGGCGCTGCGTGCACGCATCAAGACCGCCGAGCGTGAAGGGAAACTGGACGAAGCCATCCGGCTGGCCGAGGAGTTGGATAGGATCGCTCGCAACCGGAGTTCCGTGCAGGGGAGTTCTGTTCAAGCATGAGGACTGCGGTGCGATGAGTACTAAGGGAGCCAGCAGAATGCTTGTGGCGCTGGTGTACACTAAAGTGAATCAGGGTCCAGGTATCGCTGGTTAAAGGGTGCCAGTGGCAACGGAAGAAAAGTTCGGCCGGCTCAGACAACTCATGGAAACGGGCAAGGAAAAGGGGTTTGTCCTCTACGACGAAGTGAACGATCTGCTGGCTGAGGGGTTTCCTTCCGGGCGCGAGCTCGATGATCTGCTGACCGATCTCGACAGCGCCGGTGTCGAGATTCTCGAAGAACCCAAGCTCGATTTCGAAAAATCGAAGGATGGCGAAGCCGAGGACCTGACCGATCTCGAACTGGCGCAGGAAGCCGGGGATAAGACCAACGATCCCGTGCGCATGTATCTGCGCGAGATGGGAACCGTCCCGCTGCTCACGCGTGAAGGCGAGATCGAACTGGCCAAGCGCAACGAGCGCGGCCAGTCCGCCGTACGCAAGGCGCTCTCCCGTTCGCCGCTAGTGATTCGCGAGATTATTCAGCTCGGCGAAGATCTGACCCGAGGCGCGGTCTCAGTACGCGACATTCTGGTGCTGCCCGAGTTTGTCATCAGCGACGAGGACTTCACCGCGCAGCATGACGATCTGCTGGCGCGCATCGCCGAGATCGAAAAGTTCTACAAGAAAACGCAACAGTTCCGGCAGAAGCTGCAAGCGGTTTCGCGGCAGATGAAGCCCAAGCAGCATCGCAGCCTGCGTTACGGCCTGGCGCGCAACATGGTCGTGATTTCGCGGATCATTCGCACGGTTGCTTTCACAACCGCAGTGCGGCGCGCGCTGGCCGGCCGTCTGCGCCGGGCTGTCGATGAGCTGAAGCCGCTCGAACGCGAGATCGCTCGCATCCAGCGCAAGCTCGAAGAGCCGGTGCACGGCCATCCGAATCGCGATCTCAGGAAAGAATTGCGGCAGGCGAGCCAGCGGATCCAGCAGCTCGAGGAAGAGTGCGGCGCATCGTCCACCGAGCTGCGTCGTACGCTGCAGATCGTCGAGCGCGGCGAGCAGGAAGCCGAGTCGGCCAAGAAGCAGCTCATCGAGGCCAACCTGCGCCTGGTGGTTTCCATTGCCAAGCGCTACACCAACCGTGGGCTTCAGTTCCTCGATCTCATCCAGGAAGGCAACATCGGTCTGATGAAGGCGGTGGATAAGTTCGACTACCGCCGCGGCTACAAGTTTTCGACATACGCGACGTGGTGGGTGCGGCAAGCGATTACGCGCGCCATCGCCGATCAGGCGCGCACCATTCGCATTCCAGTCCACATGATCGAGACCATCAACAAGCTGGTCCGCACTCAGCGCCAGTTGCAACAGGAGCTCGGGCGCGAACCAACCACCGAAGAATTATCGGTCAAGATGGAGCTGCCGGTCGGAAAAGTTCGCAAGGTGCTGCGCATCGCGCAGGAGCCGATCTCGCTCGAGACGCCGGTAGGCGAAGAAGAAGAATCGCATCTGGGGGATTTCATCGTCGACCGGCGGGTGGTCTCGCCGTCCGAGGCCGTCATCAACCTCAACTTGCGCGAGCAGACCGCCGAGGTGTTGAAGACGCTCAGTCCGCGCGAGGAAAAGATCATCAAGATGCGCTTTGGCCTGCAGGACGGCAGCGAGCATACGCTCGAAGAAGTCGGCCAGCATTTTGCCGTAACCCGCGAGCGTATCCGCCAGATCGAAGCGAAAGCCCTGCGGAAACTGCGGCATCCCAGCCGCAGTCATCGCCTGCGCGCATTCCTCGATACCAGCCTTCACGAATAGGGCTTTTTCGAATAAATCTCGCGCACCTGATCCACGATCTCTCGAGGTACCATGTGTTCCCATGGTTCACCGCGAACGATTCGCTCCCTGACCTCCGTGGACGACACGGCGTCGTGATCGCTGCGCATGTACATCCGTTGAACACGGGAGCGCAGATGGGGCGGCGGCTCGAATTCGCCCTGACGTGCGGCCACCAGCAACTCGAACTCCTTCAACATTTCCTCGACGACGCCAGGCCGGCCATAGTCCCAGGTCAAGACACGTTCGGCGGCGTCGCGGCCGCAGACAAAATAGAGTTGAACATCGGGACCATAGCATGTCTTGCATTCGCGAGCAATATCCACAAACAGGGCCGCCTCGGAGCTGGCAATCGAGCCGAAAAGCGACATGTCGATGGCGTCCAGCATCTCGAGCCGCTGTTCGAGGGTCGCGCCGAAGTACTCCTTATGCGGTAGCGCACTGGGTACTACGCACAAAACCTCATCGACGTAGAATCCCGCAGTGCTCGCCAACTCCTGATGCGCAATGGTGGGCGGATTAAAACTCCCAGCCAGTACGCCGAGTTTCTCAGGTTTTCGCAGGCTCTTCTGGTGGAACTTCATCGTTTACAGGCAATAATTTCGGATTCCCCGACGCCCTAGGTGCCGTGGCCTACCAACTTAAGGCCTGAGACAGGTTGAGGTAGGGTAAGTCCCCGACAGATCCGGCGCCATTTTCGCCCTAAATTTGTAATATATGCTGTGCTGGACCTGTTCGGAATGCGGCCAAGAAAACTCGCCCGCGCTCCGCGAATGCCCATCGTGTCCGCCCGCCACCGCGCGGCCGCCGCAACCGGCGGCAGAGGTAATCGCAAATCGCTCAAATGATGGCATTCTGGCCCTGGCCGACAACCTGGAGACGATCCACGCGTTTCCCATTCTGAGTGCGGTCCCCGAACACGCGGTCGAGATACGGGAAAACGGACGTTCATCCCATGGCTCAGTCGCTGCAACTTTGACAGAGGAGTCCCATCTCGAGTCAGGACCCGAGGCGACGGGGAGGTTCAACGGCGAGGACGACGTCACTGGTGCGACGCAGGAGGCGATGCTGGTATTAGCCGAAGAGACGCTGGCGTTTCCAATGCAGCATTCGGTGGATTCACTCGTGCGGCCTTTGGTGGAGTCGGCAGCGTTGGCAGAGACCATAGGGCCGGTGCCCGAAGTGGCTGCCGAGCCGGAGACCGCTGCGGCTTTGACCGAGCAGCCAGCCCAGACCCTAGAAGAAGCCGCGCTCGAGCCTGCCGCGACGCTTAGCTCGATTGCAGCCGAGCCGGCCGTGGAGGCAGCGCAGGTCAGCGAAGTGCCTGATGCACCAGAGACTCCGCGGACCGAATCAGTTTCCGAAGTCGTTGAGCCCGCTGCGGAGGCCGAAACGATTGAACGCGCGGCCAACCAGAGCCCACTGCCCGAACCGGTTCAGACGGACCGCGCACCCCAGGAGACCGAACCCTCCCCAGCGCTGGCCGAATCGGAACGCAGTGACGTGCCTCCTAGCGTCGCAGCTGCCGCCCTGACACCCGAACCAGTGTCGGCAAACGATTCCATTCGGGCCTTGGCTACCGAGCCAACGCAATGCGAAGTGCTGCCGGACCCTCCTCCATTCGAACCTGCGCCCGCGCCCATCTTCGCTGTCGAAAAGACCTCAAGCGCCGCCGCCGAGCCCTCGCGATCCGACGCCACCGAACCAGTTCAAAGCGAACCTGGGACCGCAGCGCTGAATTCTGCCTCAGGGGCCGATTCGCTCCAGGCTGTCAGCGAGCCTCCCCAGCCTGCGACGCTGGCAGCCGAACCAGTTTCTACTGCCGCGATCGAATCCGCGGCCGTCGAGCTCGCCCCCAACGCTACACCACCCGTCGCCGAGCTGGTTGTCGAGTCGATTCATGCCGAACCTGCGCCCGAATCGCACGAGCCTGCCTCAACGCCCTGCACGGTGCGAGTCTCGGTCATCGAGCTGCCGCCTTCCGAATCGCTGGCCCCGCAGATGGCCGCCGAACCCTTATCAACCACCGATCAGATCGAGAGCACAGCCGTCGAGCCTCCACACTTCGAAACCCTACCGGCGGCGCTGATCGCGGAACCGGTCGGCGGCTTGAATCACGCCGAACCTGCATTAACGGCGGACCCGATTCAAGCATCGGCCGTCGAGCCTTCGCCGTCCGAACCACTTCCTGCGCAGGTGACCGATCCGATCGAGCGCACTGCGGTTGAACCTTCACGGTCGGAAGCAACGCCGGCAGCGCGCGTGGCTGAACCGGTTGTCGAATTGACTCACGCCGAACCAGTGCCGGAGGCAGTCGCGCAAGTCCTGTCGAACGACGGATTCGCGCTGGAACCTCCGATCGCCGATCCAGGGAAGCCAGACCTGATTGCGGAGGCAACGGAAGTCCTTGCCGTGCCAGTGTCCGAAGCGCAGTTAGCGATCGATTGGGAGCTGCCAGCGGAAAAGCAGTCACCTGCCGTGGATAGCAGGGCCGTCGATACGGAAGCCTTTTCCGCTGCCTTCGCCTCCAGCGCCGAGGAACGGGTCGAAAGCATTCGCCGGAAGCTGGATTTTGAGTACGCAGCGATCCGCGCCATCGCCGCGTCTTTCGAACGACGATCCGCGCTGCCGCTACTGGGCGCACCGCCGGACATCGTGACCGCCCCGGCACCCCCGATTTTCGAGACCATTGGAATGCGGGGGCCGCGCATGCCGCCCATGGCGCCGCCGCCCGCCAACCCGACGTCCCTCACCTCGCGCCACCAACCTCCGACGCTTGCGGGACCGTGCCTTCCGTTGGAGCTTCGTAATCCAACCGAGTCCCGGGTTTCCAAAGATCATCCCAAGTCGCGCTCGATGCCGGGTTGGGTGATCAGTTTCATCACGGCCATGTTGTTGCTTCTGGTTGGAGTCACAGCTTACCAGTACTTCAATTCGCAAAGCGGCGGCGGAACTGCCTCAGCCAGCACGCAATCGGCGCCGGCTTCGGGCGCCGCTCAGGCGGATGCGGCTGCTAAATCGCTCGAAATTTCCGGATTACGGTTGACCAAGTCCTGGAACGGCAAACAGCAAGTTCGCTTTCTGATTATCAACCATTCGACTAAAGACCTCTCGGGGGTAACGGCACAAGTGACGGTGAAATCGGATGGCTCACCGGTGCTGCTGATCCAGGCGCCAATTCGATCTCTGGCATCAAACCAGTCCGAGGAAATTCGGACCGACCTCGATTCCGATGTACCCGCTTCAGTGCTCTCCGACTGGCAGGCCTTGAGCACCGAGATCCGGCTGACTAGCCAGCAATAAGCCTCGTCCGCGGGATCGATCACTTCTCGCCCAAAGCCTTGGATTGCTCCTTGCTGTATCTGCATCCCTGCCCGGGCGGAATCTTGCCGCCGAGACGCTGCAAATTGAGCCGCGCATCGAACTGACACGGATCGATTGCGAGCGCGCGCTCGAAATCCTGCCGGGCGGCTTGTTTTTGGTTCAGCGCGAAAAGCGCAGCGCCGCGATTGTTGTAGGCGTCCGCGCTGCGCGGCTCTAACGCCAGCGTGCGGCCGAAGGCCATCAGCGCCTGATCCGGCCGGCCGAGCGCGAGGTACAGCCTGCCTTGTTCCGATGAGACGCGCGGATCGCGCGGGGCGAGGGCCTGCGCCTCCTGGAGAATTGCGATGCCGCGCTCAGGCTCAACCGCGCGAGCCAACTGAATTTTTGGCCGCACTTTCAGAGGCGCTTTGCTCGCCGCATCCTGCCAGAGCGACTCTTCGGTGCGCCAGGTCTCTGTGCGAGCTACGCTCAGGATGGCCAAAACAGCGACAACGGCGACAGCTACCGCCGGACGGAGCCGCTCGAGCAGCAATCCGGCAGCCGCAGCGAAGCCGATCAGCGGCAGGTACAGACGCCGATCGGCGGCGAGGTCAGCAGCCGGAAGGATGGATGAACTGGGCAGCAAGAGTATAAGACCGCCCAGGAACCACAACGCTGCCTCCCGGCCGCGCCAAGTGAGCGCGGCCGCAAGGATCACCAGCAGAGTAACGGCGGCCCATGCGAGCAACCCCAGCGAAGCCGAAGGTGCGGCAATGTCGGGATCCACCGTGAATCCCCAGGGAAGCACCAGCATGCGCAGATAACGAAGGATCACAGTGCCTTGCGCGAGTCCGTAAGACTTCCAGCTGATCCCAGCATTCGCCCCCGCGCCCGAGCCGGCGATTTGCGAAGTTGCCACAAGAACACGCACGCCGGCCGCGAGCGCCAGTCCAAACATTGTGAGAATGGGAGCCAACGCCGATTTCAACACGGAACGGCCGCCACTCGATTTGCGCGATCGCCAGAGTTCAATAAGGAGCAGCAGCACCGGAAACGCGACGCACTCCTCTTTGGCCAGCAACGCCACCCCGAACCATACAACTGCCCACCAACGCCGGCCTCGCGCCCAACTGAATAGCGCCGCCAGGCACAACAGCGTCGCCAGCGTCGTGCTGCGCGCGAAGATATAGTTCACAGGCTCTGCTTGCAATGGATGCACTGCGAAGATTGCAGCGGCGATCCAGGCAGCTCTCTCCGAGATCAGGAGCCGCATCGCCGCCCACAACAGCAGGACGGCGACGGCGTGCAACAACACGTTCACCGCGTGATAGCCGATCGGATCGCGGCCGTTCATAAGCTCATTCAGCCAAAACGTGAGATAGGTGAGCGGACGAATATCGAACGGCCGCCACACGTCCGAGGAAAACAGGGAGTAGTCGTCGAAGTGGAACGAACCCCACAGGCTGCGTCCAAATGCGATGATAACGGCGAAGAGGAGAAGCCCAGTCTGCCGAAGAGGAACACGAAAAACGATACCCCCAGTGTTGCAGAAAGCGCCGCGCGAGGCCCGCACGGAACCGTTACGCCGCCTAAGCTGGTTCCCCGCCCTAAGAACGCCGCCGACCGCGCCGCGCGGCTGCAAAAGATCTTTGCCGGGCTCGATGAAATGTATCCAGACGTGAAAGTGCCGCTGCTGCACCGTAACGCGTGGGAACTGCTGGTAGCGACAATTCTCTCGGCTCAGTGCACCGACAAACGCGTCAATGAAGTCACGCCGGATCTGTTTCGCAAGTACCCGACCACGGCTGACTTTGCCAATGCGAATCAGGCCGAGCTGGCCCAAGAAATCCGGTCCACCGGCTTCTTCAACAACAAGTCGAAATCACTGATCGGCGCAGCGAGAAAAATCATTGCCGACTTCGGCGGCCAGGTTCCCAAGACCATGCAGGAGCTGCTCACCATCCCCGGCGCGGCTCGCAAGACGGCTAACGTGGTGTTGGGCGGCGCCTACGGGATCAAGGAAGGCGTCGTGGTCGACACCCACGTGCAGCGTCTTTCCGGCCGGCTGGATCTGTCAAAGCACACCGATCCCGTGAAAATTGAGCAGGATCTGATGAAGATCGTTCCGCGCGAGCGGTGGTTCACGTTCCCCCTTCAACTGATCTATCATGGTCGGACGTTGTGCTTCGCTCGCAAACCGAATTGCGGCGAATGCAAGCTGGATCCGGTCTGCTACGCCAAGGACAAAACGTTAAGCGATGTGACTTCAGGCCACCCTTTGTAATCGGATATTAACTGAATCGTCATTTTTCGATAATCCCCTACGGCTATCCTCAACAACGGCGTGGAAGCAACGCCACCTTAAAGACGAAGATCTCGCAAGAGAAGATTTCGCAAATACCGGCCTTCCGGGATGGAGAAGATGAAAGCTATACGATTGCAACCAATCACTTGGACTTTGACGGTTCTGCTGGCTCTGTTGCCGGCCACACTCACGGCACAGAGCGCGGCTTCAGACCCGAAGGACACGGACGTCAACGCCCTGAAGCAGCAACTGGCGGAGCAGCAGAAACAGATCGATATGTTGAGGCTGGCTCTCGAAGATCAGAAGAAACTGATCGAGCGGGTGACGAACGGCGCTCCGGCGCAACCGGGCTCAACAGCAACTGCCGCAACTCCGGCCAGCACGGATTTCACGCTACCCTCGAAAACGCTAGGGCAAGTAGCGAGCGCGACACCGGTGATTCCCACAGCCCCCGCAGCACCCGCGGCAGTTCCACCGTCGGTTCTAAATCCGCCGCAGCAGCCACCCGCAGGAACGTCCGGAAATCCCTGCGAAGCCGTTCCTGAAGGACCATCGCCAGCGTTCCTACGCCTCGGCAGCACATGCGTCGTGCCGATCGGATTCATGGACGCCACGATGGTGTGGCGCGACAAGAATACGGGTTCGAGCATCGGCTCGAATTTCGGAAGCGTCCCTTATAACAACGCGGTGAACGGAAGGCTTTCCGAATTTCGCTTCAGCCCACAGAACAGCCGCATCGGCTTCCGCTTCGACGGCGACTGGAAGGGCGCGCACTTCATCGGCTACAACGAGTTTGACTTCCTCGGGACGAGCGGCAGCACCGCGCTGACCGTCACCAACGGCGCCTTTGTTCCGCGCTTGCGCCTGTTCTGGGTTGACGTTCGTAGAGGCAAGATCGAGTTTCTGGGCGGCCAAAGCTGGAGCATGCTGACTCCGAATCGCCGCGGAATCTCGGCCTTGCCGGGTGACCTGTTCTACTCGCAGGTCATCGACGTGAACTACATGGCGGGCTTGACCTGGACCCGTCAGCCCGGCTTCCGTGTTCTGTTTCACCCGAACAACAACGTAACATTCGGATTCTCGGCCGAAAATCCGGATCAATACATCGGCGGCTCTGGTGGTGGATCTTCGATCGTTCTGCCGGCGGCATTTACGGGCCTCGCCAACACTCAGTTAGATAACGCGCCTGGCATCGGCACAGCGAATACTGTTTTAACGGCGCCCACGGTTCATCCAGACTTCATCGCCAAGCTTGCGTTCGATCCCAGCGCGAGGTTCCATGCTGAAGTCGCTGGCATTGAGCGTACGTTCAAGATCGTCAATCCGAACAATCTCGCTCTCGGTGTCTATTCAACCAAAGCTGGCGGCGGTATCCAAGCCGGTCTGAATGCGGAAATCTTCAAAGGCTTCCGGCTGATAACCACCAACTATTGGAGCGACGGCGGTGGGCGATATCTCTTCGGTCAGGCTCCTGATGTCGCGGTCACGGCTGCCGGCAACCTCAGTCTAATCCACTCCGGCGGCACGGTTAATGGCTTTGAGGCAACTTACGGGAAGTGGCTGATCTACGCCTATTACGGCGGCATCTTGATCGACAAGAACGTGATCATCGATGCGAATGGATCCAAAGTCGGTTACGGTTATGTCGGATCTGCGAACAGCCAGAACAAAGCCATTCAAGAGGTCACGTTTGGGTTCAACCAGACGTTTTGGCGCGACCCGCGTTACGGTGCGATCAATTTGATGGGCCAGTACGAATATCTCACACGCGACCCCTGGTCCATCGCAACTGGGGCTCCGAAAAATACGCACGACAACGCGATCTACATCAACATTCGGTACACGCTGCCCGGCAGCATGCCACCGTTCTAAACGTCCGAAACGTGGACGCCAATGCGTCAAACCGATGGGGCGGCTAATCTGCCCCATTTTGCTAACAAGGGGGATTTAGCATGACGAAGCAGGTTTTCTTGACAGGCTTGTTGGCGCTAGGGACTGCTGTAGCGCTGCCCGCGGCCGAGACGATCAATGCGGCGGGAGCAACATTTCCCGGGCCGATTTATCAAAAATGGTTCGAGGAATATCATAAGGCTCATCCCGACGTACAAATCAACTATCAGGCCATCGGATCGGGCGGTGGCATCCGGCAGCTCACCGAAGGCACGGTCGACTTCGGTGCTTCCGATATGCCAATGACCGACGAACAGATTAAAGACGTGGTTACCAAGCGGCATTTCAAACCGCTCCACTTTCCCACTGTGCTGGGCGGCATCGTGCCGACGTACAACGTGGCGGGCGTGAATACAGAACTGAAATTCAGCGGCGAGACCTTGGCCGGTATTTTCCTAGGCGATATCACCAAGTGGAACGACGCCGCAATCAAGAAGGACAACCCGGGAGTAAATCTTCCCAACGAGGACATCACGGTGGCTCACCGTTCGGATTCGAGCGGCACGAGCTTCGTATTCACGGATTATCTTTCTAAGGTCAGTCCGAAATGGAAAAGCAAAGTCGGAGCGAACACTTCCGTGAACTGGCCGGTCGGATTGGGCGGTAAGGGTAACGAAGGCGTCGCGGGGTTGGTCAAGCAGACTCCGAATTCCATCGGCTATGTCGAATTGATCTACGCCGTCCAGAACAAGATGGGTTATGGATCGGTGAAGAACGCCGCCGGCAATTTCGTGAAGGCGGATTTCAACACCGTCACCGAAGCCGCTGCAGGCGCCGCGCAGAACATGCCCGACGATTTTCGCGTGTCTATCACCAGCGCGGCCGGCAAGAATGCATATCCAATATCGACTTTCACCTGGCTTCTGATTCCCGACAAAATCGAGAATGCAGCCAAGAAAAAGGCGATTACTGAGTTTCTCAAGTGGATGATGGCTGCGGGACAGGGTGACGCGCAGGGCCTGAGCTATGCCCCACTGCCGAAGACCGTCGTCTCGAAAGAAGAGAAGCAAGTCGCGCTGATAAAGTAAGAAGCTACGGATGAGCACGGCTGTCATGGCCGCGCCGCCTCAATCGCGCGCGCGGAAATTCGTAAAACTCTTAGTAAATGGTGACCAGGTTTCCCACCTGGTCACACTTCTATTTGCGGGCAGTGTTTTTCTCGTTACCGTCATGCTGGTATACCAGCTTTGGATACATTCCGAGCCTTCCCGCGGCAAATTCGGTTTCAGCTTTCTGTGGAAGCAAGTCTGGGACCCGGTGACCGGGGAGTTCGGCGCCTGGCCGTTCATCTACGGAACAGTAGTGACCTCGATTGTTGCGCTTCTGATCTCCGTGCCACTGGGAGTAGGCGCGGCGATCTTCCTGGCCGAGCTTGCGCCACCTCGCCTCTCCAATGCATGCACGTTTCTAGTCGAACTTCTAGCAGCGGTGCCCAGTGTGATCTACGGATTGTTGGCACTCTTTACGCTGGTTCCGCTGATGCGAAGCTATATCGAGCCGTTCTTGAAGAAAACCCTCGGATTCTTACCCTGGTTCACCGGACCCGCATACGGCCTAGGCTATCTGACAGCGGCCTTGATTCTCGCGATCATGACCTTCCCCTTCATCATTTCGATCTCGCGAGAATCGCTGTTGGCAGTTCCTCGTGAGCAGCGTGAGGCCGCGTTGGCGCTGGGCGCGACGCAGTGGGAGTCCACTTGGAAGGTGGTTGTTCCCTACGCGCGCTTGGGAATCATCGGCTCAGTCTTTCTTGCTTTGGCACGCGCGCTTGGCGAAACGATGGCGGTCACGATGGTGATCGGCAACAACACCAGCGTTCACGCGTCGCTGCTCGCACCCGGCTATACCATCGCCGCGGTAATTGCAAACGAATTTACAGAAGCCACTGATGCAGTGCACTTGAGCTCGCTCGTCGAGCTGGGCCTTGTGCTTTTCGGGCTCACGATGGTTCTGAACGCCATGGCTCAGTTGCTGATTCTGGCAACCACCGGGAAGGGATCGAAACGGGACTAATGGACCGGATCGCGCGACGCAACCTTCTGAACAACATCATGCTCAGCCTGACGGGCGTGTGTACGTTCCTGACGGTCTCGGTTCTCTTCGTCATTCTCGGTTTCTTGGTGTGGAACGGAATCGGATCGGTGGACTGGAATTTTTTCACCAAACTGCCGCTCGCGCCTGGCGAACTGGGTGGCGGGATGGCGAACGCTATTGTCGGCAGTGGCGTGGTAATTCTGATCGCCGTCGTAATTGGAGTGCCGGTGGGTTTTCTCGGGGGAATCTATCTGGCGGAGTTCGGCGGCAAGACCGTGCCCATGATGATCCGCTACACGGCTGACCTGCTGAACGGCGTTCCTTCTATCGTCATTGGCATCTTTGCGTGGACAATCCTGGTGGTGCCGATGCGTCATTTTTCAGCTTGGGCCGGCGGTTTCGCGCTGAGCTTAATGATGGTTCCGATTGGCTTGCGCGCCACTGAACAGTTCCTTCGCGGCGTGCCGAATTCGCTGCGGGAAGGTTCGCTCGCCCTAGGCGCCAGCAAGACCCGCACTATCTTGTCAGTCATCGTGCCGGCGGCTAAGCAAGGCATCCTGACCGGATTGATCCTGGGCGTGGCGCGCGTAGCCGGCGAGACCGCGCCGCTCCTTTTCACGAGCCTGAATAATCAATTTTGGGCAACGAGCGCAAATGAGCCAACTGCTACGCTTCCAGTGATGATCTTCACTCACGCTATCTCGCCCTATGAGGATTGGCATAGACAGGCCTGGGCCGCAGGACTAGTGTTACTGGCGTTAGTTCTTGTAGCGAACCTTGCCGCACGATGGGTTTTGTCGCGAGGAGTCGCCGCCCAAAGGGGATAATTGTGATGGGAGCTATGCCGGAACAAGTCAAAACCAAAGAGAACACCAGCGTGCAACCTGAAACATCCGGTTCACAGACCGAGGCCGCGCGAACGAAGCTGCAAGCCGTCAACCTGAATTTTTTCTACGGCAGTTTTCATGCCCTGCACGATATCAGCCTGGAGCTTCCCGAAAAGCGCATCACAGCCATGATCGGGCCGTCGGGCTGCGGTAAATCCACGTTCCTCCGTACTCTGAATCGCATCAACGAAACGATCAAGAGCGCGCGCTATGAAGGCCAGGTACTGCTGGACGGACAAAACGTGCTGAGCATGGACGTCACTAGCCTGCGCCGGCGGGTGGGCATGGTGTTTCAGCGTCCGAATCCATTCCCCAAGTCCATTTACGACAACATCGCTTACGGAGTGAAGGTCAACGGGCTCGCGAAGAACCGGAAGATGGACGAAATCGTGGAGCAAAGCCTGGTTCGCGCCGCGCTGTGGGATGAAGTGAAGGATAAGCTGCACCAATCGGCCTACGGTCTGTCGGGCGGCCAGCAACAGCGCCTCTGTATAGCCCGCGCATTGGCGGTCGATCCCGAAGTGTTGCTGCTCGATGAACCTTGTTCGGCTCTCGATCCCATCGCCACGGCGAAAATCGAAGACCTGCTGTTCACGCTCAAGGATCAGTGCACGCAGATCATCGTTACCCATAACATGCAACAGGCCGCGCGCGTGGCCGAATTCACGGGATTCTTTCTGCTCGGGAGGCTGATTGAGTTCGACAAAACCGATGTCATTTTCAAACGACCTTCTCGAAAAGAGACAGAAGACTACATCACCGGCCGGTTCGGGTAAAGTTAGGAAGGAGCAAGCGTTGGTTCACTTCAGAGAGGAATTGGACGAACTGCAGGCGCGGCTCTTGGAAATGGCCGGCATGGTGGAGTCGGCTATCCATCAGAGCGTCAACGCGCTGGTGCAGCGCGATGAACAAGCCGCCAAAGAAGTGCTATGGAAAGAAGCGCTCATCAATCAGAAGGACATCGAGATCGATGAGTTTGCCACGCGTCTGCTCGCGCTCTACCAACCCATGGCTCGCGACATGCGATTCCTCACGGCCGTGATCAAGATCAACGGCGATCTGGAGCGCATGGGCGATCTCGCGGTGAACATCACCGAGCGCGCCATTGCTCTGATGCGTGACACGCCCGTGAAGCCGTTGATCGACATTCCGAAGATGGCGAGCTTGGCCGAGACGATGGTCCGCAAGAGCCTGGACGCCCTGACCAAGCGCGACGAGGCCCTGGCTCGCAGCGTTCTGATCTCAGACGATGAGGTGGATCGCCTGCGCGACGCGGTCTACAAAGAGCTGGTCTCGTTCATGCAGGAAGAGAGCACGACCATTCCGCGCGCGATCGACCTGATGTTCATCGCGCACAATCTCGAGCGAATTGCCGACCACGCTACCAACATCGCCGAGGATGTGTTGTTCCTGATCAAAGGCATCGACGTGAGGCATCATGCCGAGGTT
>Ga0126371_10001784_pt1 | contig 18295 bp, 15 predicted proteins | sample PanSoiMetaPlot_4_FD_110145 | JGI IMG/M metagenome (GOLD analysis project Ga0126371, IMG submission 110145) | Tropical forest soil microbial communities from Panama - MetaG Plot_4 | ecosystem: Environmental > Terrestrial > Soil > Tropical forest > Bulk soil | place: Panama | collected 2016-02-17 | reverse complement strand
TCCCTCGAAAATCACCGCGCTCGCCGGCAGCACGCTTGCCCCAGGGGGAGGGGCATCCTACAACCCACAGTCTCCTGTTGAGAATGTCCGAAATCTGAAATACTTCTTTTCCAATTTGGCTGAGATTGTCTGCGGGGGGCCCAATGAACCGGTTTCTAGCGACCTTGGTGTTCGCACGGGTGGCAGAAAGTGGTGGCTTTACGGCCGCCAGCCGAAAGCTCGGCATGTCCGTCTCGTCCATCACCAAAAGTGTCGCCCGTCTTGAGGACGAACTCGGCGTGCAGCTCCTTAATCGGACGACGCGGCGGATGGCGCTCACCGATTATGGGCAGGAATTCTACGAGCGATCGGTTCGCATTCTCGCCGAACTGGAAGAGGCTGAGGCCGCGATGCGCGAGGCAAATCTTTCCCCGCGGGGACGGGTGCGCGTTGTCATGCCTTTCTCCTTTGGCCGGGTAACACTTGTGCCAGCCCTAGGGGCTTTCTACGCCCGCTATCCCGATATCACCCTCGATCTCAATTTTAGCGACGTCGCTGTTGACTTGATCGAAGCCGGATACGATGTCGCCGTGCGGACCGCCGAGGTAAGAGACGCTCGCCTGGTGACGCGGATGCTAACCCGTGGTCCGCAGATAACGGCCGCTTCGCCAAAGTACTTGGCCGAACACGGGGTGCCCCAGCACCCGGAAGACCTTCAGAAGCACAACTGCATCGTGAGTCGCTTCGGCCCGGAATGGTCGTATCGGACCAAACAAGGTCGAGAACTCAAGATTCGTGTGGGTGGGAATTTGGTAATATGGAGTGGCGACGCTGTGCGCGAAGCCGCCGCCGTGGGGCTAGGCATTGTCAACGCCACCTGGTGGCTGTTGCGCAAGGATCTTGAGGCTGGTGTCATCATTCCGATCCTCGATGAGTATGTGACGGAGGGAGCGCCCGTATCCGTCTATTATCCCGTCAATCGTCACCTTCCCGCCAAGGTCAAGGCATTTATCGATTTCCTAATCGATATCACCCAAGAGCGGTAAATCGCGCTTGCCGTGCGGCCTAAAGCAGGGTGGCCACTCGGATCGTCGCGCTGGCATCTCCGGACGGCCCAGCTTCGGGTCTGTGACTTTCCGCTCCGTGTCGGACAGTCTCATTGCCAAGCGTTGGCTCAGTGAGGATTCGGTTCCATGTCCCGGCTCAAAAAAAACCAGGCGGCCGACCGGTGGTCAACCGCACGTAACTTTCGCCATGCACACATGGCCACCCGCGAAAAGATTGGTAAAATGTAGCAAATCATCTACCAGGTACGGACTCGCGGACAAAAAGCAAGCGAGAATTATAGTGTTTCGGCACTCGACACCTAATTGCCCGGTTCTGGTTGATACTTGGGACGGCCGTTAGAGCATGCGATGAGAAAGTAACCAACGCGATGTGCCAACTTGTCGTTCCTTCCGCATGGCCTGCGGAAGGCCGGCGTCAGTGATCACCTGGAGGAGCCATTGCGCTTGTCATTACAGACGGACTTGGCGCTAAGGTCCCTGATGTATCTTGCAGCAAACGATGCACGCGCCCGGGTTAGTACATCGCACATCGCCCAGCGATTCCGCGTCTCCAAGTTTCACTTGCAGAAAGCGGTCCAAGCACTTCGTAAACTGGGATATGTTGGCAGCACCTCTGGACGACTCGGTGGCCTCAGCCTGGCCGTACCCGCTTCCAGCATTCGAATTGGCAGCGTCGTGGCGGCTCTGGAGTCCATGGGCCACCTTGTCAATTGCAACAAGGGCCCGTGTCCGCTTGACGGAGCGTGTCTGTTGAAATTAGCACTTGACCGCGCTGAGAGGGCCTTTTTCCTCGAGCTCGACCAGTACTCGCTTGCGGATATGGTGCGCGGTCCGACCGCAAACGTGCTCGATAAGCTTCTCAGCGCGTAACTTCGGCGCCTCGAGAGCGAGCATTCGGAGTCCGATCATCGGGGGCCGCTCCGACTGCGCGCGCATCCATCGCGTCTCGGCCCGTTCCTTGCCCTCGCGTAAGATATGCGCCCTTCGGCCCTTGACTCGGCGACTATTTGCATCACTGTCCTAAGCGCAATCGAATCAGAGCGGACAAGGTTCGTGACGCTGACCCGATGTCATGGACTTCCTCGTGCCATTGGTGTGATCGCGCTAGTTTTTGGCGGGCTTGGATCGCGACCTGCCTTCGTGTTACGACAATAGTGGATATGAATCATAAGAGCTCCTCAACGGATTTCGATTCGGAGAAGCAACAACAGACTGGGCCGGCTCCTGAAGCAGCCGCCGCTGATTTGTTTAACGCGGGCTTGAGGCTCCATCAAGCTGGACGTTTGATTGAAGCCGAAGCGCTTTATCGGCGCACCCTTGCAACTCGTCCCGATCACTCCGACGCGTTGCATTTGCTCGGCGTCATCGCGAGCCAAAATGGGCGCCACGAGCTGTCGGTCCAGTTGATCGAGCGAGCTATTCAACGGAACACGAGCAACCCTTTATACTATTCAAATCTCGGCCTCTCACTTCAGGCGTTGAATCGCTCGGAGGAGGCGCTGGCAAACTACGACCGCGCGCTGATATTGCATCCTGAGTACGCAGAGGCCCTCTTTAATCGCGGCGTCGCCCTGCAGAAGCTTCAGCGTCTGGAAGAAGCGGTGAAAAGCTATGATCGGGCAGTGGTAGTGCGCCCGAGCTATGCGGAGGCGCTGTGCAATCGCGGCGTCGCTCTGCAAGAGCTGGGACGTTTCGCTGACGCAATCGAGAGTTACGATCGAGCGTTAGTCGTGCGGCCCAATTTCGTGGAAGCGCTTTCCAATCGCGGCAATGCTCTCAAAGCGGTCAAACGTCTGGGGGACGCCCTCGAAAGTTACGACCAAGCGTTGAGGTTACGCCCAAACCATGTCGAGGTGCTCTATAATCGCGGCAATGCGCTCAAGGATCTCAAGCGTCTGGACGACGCGGTAGAAAGCTATGATCGCGCGGTCTCGGCGTGTCCCCAGTACGTCGAAGCGCTCTCCAATCGTGGCGCTGCGCTTGAGGAGTTGGGGCGTTTGGAAGACGCGCTGAAGAGCTATGATCGCGCAGTCGCAGTACGTGCCGACTTTACTGAAGCTCTGTCCAACCGCGGCAATACCCTTAAGACGCTAGGTCGCTTCGAGGAGGCGCTCGAGAGCTATGACCGCGCGCTCGCGGCGCATCCCGAGCACGTAGAAGCGCTCTACAATCGCGGCGTCACCCTGCAGGAATTGCAGCGCTTCGCCGACGCCGTGGAGAGCTACGATCGCGCGTTGGCAGTGCGGCCGCATCACGCCGAGGCGCTTTCCAATCGCGGCGGCGCTCTTCAGGAATTGCGGCGTTTCGCCGACGCGCTAGAAAGCTATAACCGTGCATTGGCGATCCGCCCAGACTATGCAGAGGCACGATGGAATAGGGCGCTGTTGTTGCTTCTAAACGGCTCCTTTGCTGATGGATGGTTGGGGTACGAATCGCGCCGAAGCATGCCGAGCTGGACCGCGCGAAACCTCAACGGGCATGAGTGGTCCGGCGATAGTCCTGCGGGTAGGCGACTTCTGCTCTATGCCGAGCAGGGGTTCGGCGACACGATTCAGTTTGCTCGCTATGCGCCGCTTGCCGCCGCTCGGGGTGCACGAGTGATTCTTGAGGTACAGCCGCCCCTGGAGTCGCTGCTAACTATGTTGAATGGCGTCGAGGCAGTTGTTGCCAAGGGCGATCCGTTGCCACCGTTCGATCTGCATTGTCCGTTGCTCAGCCTGCCGTTGTTATTCGGAACGACCAGGGACACGATCCCAGCCGATGTCCCCTACATTCGCCCCACAGCGGACCGCTGCGATATATGGAGGAGGCGGCTACCGCGTGACGCTGCAACAGTTGGTCTTGTCTGGTCAGGCAGTCCTGAAAGCAGCAAAGATCGCCAACGGTCAATTCCCTTCGAGCAATTCGCGCCATTGTTGACCGTTCCCGGCATTCGGTTTGTCAGTCTACAAAAGGACGTTCGAGTGACAGATGCCTGCGCGCTACGAGAGCAGGGCAAGGTAATCGATCTTGGTGCAGATCTAAAGGACTTCTCCGACAGCTGCGCGGCAATCTCGCAGCTCGATATGGTCATTACTGTTGATACAGCTGTTGCACACTTGGCCGGAGCGATAGGCAAGCCGGTATGGATCTTGCTGCCATATGTACCCGACTTTCGCTGGCTGCTCGATTGCACTGACAGCCCGTGGTATCCGAACGCCCGGCTCTTTCGGAAGTCCAAGGACGGTGACTGGGCCGAGGTCGTATCGCGTGTAAAGAGCGAACTTACCGTCGCAAGTCCAAACCTACCGGGTCGGCGCTCAAACAACAGGGTGTAAATTAAATTAGAGACCATCGGAGTCTCTATCCGGGTTCTCGCGCGCCGCTGGTTGGAACCAGCGTCTGAAGTGCTAGCAGACGACCCCGGTGCCACGTTTGGCAAGCCCGCAGTCCTCAAGACGGCATGTCGACATGCGCGGTCGCCGGGGCGCCACAAGGCCACGACCCCTATGACCTATGACCACTGGCACCGCCTCCGATAAACAGCCGACCAAACGTTTATTTGAAAAACACGATGCATCATGTTGCACGCATTTGATGTCAAAGTCGCTTCATAGTTGCAGAGATTCGGCCGCTAACCATGTCTCGCTGTCACGAAGGCCGCACCCGTAAATGGCGCACGGCTTGCAACAAATGCAGACGATCCGCACAGAATCTCTGACTGCAATTTGAGGATTGGCAAGAATGAAGTTCTTGAGAAACCTGGGCAATCACTTGGAGATATTCGGCAGAAGGCACCGATGCTTTCTGCCCTGTGGCGTCTCGAATTGAGACAAGGTGCAGCGAAGGACGTTCATGAAGCGACAACGGGTGTGTAGACCAGGCAGTGTACCAATGCTGAGGACATGGGAAGGCACTTTTGGAGATATCGGCTATGGAGCGGTGTAGCTGCTGCAAGGCCAAGTTGGGCAGCATTCGAACATATGGCTACTACGTTACGCCGTGGCTGTTAGTCGTTCAAAGGCCATTTTGCAGCAAAGCTTGCAAGGAGGCATATGATGCCGAGCTTGTCAAAATGGCGAAGACAACTCAGACCCACTCCCAACAGCAACCCCCCGGCCATAATTAGCAGCGTGAACGACAAACTCATAGTACGTCGCCGATACGCGAGCGCGGCCTCAGCTGCGCGTCCAGCGGCAACACTTGGTGCGGTCGGAAGCCCAAGGACCCGCAGCCACGTCAATCTGGTTTTTTGCCATTCGTAGTCCGCGGAGCTCCTCGAGAGAGTAGTGTCGTAGATTCATGCTACAGGCACCGGCCGGGCACGCTGGTTATACAGGATTTTCCTGATGCGGGCTTGCTCTTGTGGCGACAGCTTGCTGACGTCCGTCGATAGATCACTACCGACGCCCATCCCACGTTGTACCGCCGGTCGCGCACCGACCTCCTCGAACCACCGCTTAAAATAGGCAAATTCGTCGATGTCTTGCCCTTGCGCCTTCCAGTTGACCGTCCACGGATAAGCGATCATGTCGGCAATCGTATAGTCTTTGCCGGCCAAATACTGGCGATCGTAAAGCCGATTGTTAAGGACACCATACAATCGGTTGGCCTCGTCCGTGAAGCGGCGCACGGCGTAGGTTTGGTCACCTTCCCGATCACCAAGTCGGCGAAAGTGTCCGCATTCCCCCAGCTTGGGACCCTGGTTGGCCATTTGCCACATAACCCATTGGTTGACCTCGTACTTCGACCGGACGTCTTGCGGCCAAAATCGGCCGACCTTCTCGGCGATGTACATCATTATTGCGCCAGACTCGAAGACACTAATCGGGGCGCCGCCGTCGAGCGGAGCATGATCAACCATCACCGGCATACGATGGTTGGGGTTGAGCCTCAGAAAGTCGTCCGTGAACTGGTCACCTCGCCCAATGTTTACCGGAGTAATTCTGTACTCGAGGTTGCACTCCTCGAGAAGGATCGTTACCTTTTTGCCATTGGGTGTGGGCCAATAGTAGAGCTCGATCATGCCGCTGTCCCTCGAGTGGGTGCCGGTGGACTATTAGGCTATCCTATTCGTCGGGTGTCGCAAGGGGCAGACGAGTCGCCCAGCGGCACGATCGCCAACACAAGGCTTGGGTGGAAATGTTCGGGCGCCTCGCGCCGTAACTTGGTGTGGAGTCCGCGCTCGGATTTCCGAGAAGTATCGCGGCTTTCGACCGCGGCGACAGGGGCTCCCGCCGCAGATCAGGCGACCCATTCCGTTGGACATCGCCTCGCGTGAGCGGGCCGCCACACAGTGGCCCGACGACCCGGCGGTTTCGCAAGCGCCGCGGCGAATCGGAATTTGGGTTAGATCTACTCAGGTTCTAGTAACCATTCACCAGGAACCGGAATCGATTGCCTGACGATAGGAATGCATGGTCAGCACGGCCCGTGCTTGATTGGTTGAGCACGCTGAGAACGACCGATCGACGGTAGCTAGATCAACGAATGCGTAAAATGAAGTCGGGATTGAGGAAAAGGAACATCTGCACTTCCTCGCGTTGACGTATGCGATGAAGCAATCGGCGCGGGACTCTGGAACCGCGATTCGTTAAAAAAAATTCAGCATATCTTGCAACATATTCGTGAACGCTCTCAAGGTTTCACTCCTCTAGAATGAATAGTCGGTAATGGACATTAGGTGGCGTTTCGAGCAGAATCAATGCTTCCATCGTCAAGCTGCTTATTGTTATGGGACAGCTGGCCTTTTCTCAGTGTGGTCGGCGTTGCCGGCCTATTGGGAATTTTGTTTGCTATATCATTTCGGTTGATGCGCGAAAGAGACAAGCTATTGCGTATTGCTGTGACCAACATGTCACAGGGCTTGCTTATGTTCGATATAAATGCCAAACTCGTCGTCTGCAATCGACGCTACCTCGAGATGTACTCACTCTCACCGAAAATCGTAAAGCCTGGTTGTTCTTTGCATGACTTGATCACGCATCGAATCGAAAACGGGAGCTTCGAATCGAGCGATCCCCACCAGTATATTCGCAATCTACGGCTGGCTATATCGCAGGGGATGACCGTCGATAAGATAGTCGAATTGACAGATGGGCGCACCATCTCGGTCTCAAGCCGCCCGACGGCTGACGGAGGTTGGGTAGCAACCCACGAGGACATTACTGACCGCCGCAATTCTGAGCGCGAGCTCGAGCGCACTCGCAAATTCCTAAACGCAGTTATCGAGAATATTCCGGCTACAATCCTAGTTAAACACGCTACCGACTTCCGCATCGCACTTATCAATAGTGCCGGAGAGCACCTTTTCGGGGTTTCCCGGGAGCAAATTGTTGGAAAAACAACTTGCTATCTAAGCTCTGCGATTGAGGATGACTTTATTGAGAGCCGGGACGCAGAGGCGTTAAAGTCAGACCAGAAAATACTGGTCAGCGATTTTGAAATTAACACACCTCAGAACGGCGTGCGAACTGTCACGAGTAAAAAGCTCGCGATTCTCAATGAGAATAAACACGCGGAATATGTGCTTTCCGTGATTGAGGATATAACAGATCGCAAATTCGCGGAAGACGCGCTCCGTCAAACGCAGACATTTTTGGACACGATCATTGAGCACGCTCCGTCGCCTATCGTGGTTAGGGACGCACAAGACTATCGCTATCTCCTGGTCAATAGAGCTGCAGAGGAGCTGTTCGGCATAACAAGAGAGAAGTTCATTGGGAAAACGGCGTATGAAATTCTCCCCACGGGGGCAGCTAAGATGATCGCTGCTCACGACAAAGAACTCGTGGAATCAAGTCAAAAATCGATTTTCTGCGAGAATTTTCTAGAAACGATAAATAATGGGGTACGTCTTGTAACCATGAAGCGGATTGCGATTCGAGCTAATAGCGGAACGCCGAAATATTTGCTGGACGTTATTGAAGACATAACGGAGCGGAAGGAAGCGGAATCGAAGATTGCGTACATGGCTAGTCACGACGCGTTGACGGATTTGCCGAATAGGACCGCATTTGAGAAATATCTGGCAATCACGGTGGAGAGCGCTGCCGAGTCGCATCAGCGATTTGCAGTCTTGTGTATGGACCTGGATCGATTCAAAGAGGTCAATGACGTGTTTGGGCATTCAGTAGGTGACGCTCTGCTGAGAGAAGTGGCCAACCGTTTGCGGATCGCCGCCGAAGGTACTTTCGTGGCGCGTCTGGGAGGCGACGAGTTCATGCTGATCGTGGCCTCTGATGCCCAACCCGAAGCCGCGGAAGCGGTGGCCCGTCGTCTCGTTGCGGCCGTCGCCGAAGAACTCAATGTGGACGGGCACCAATTGCGGACCTGCGTAAGCATTGGTGTCGCGATATTTCCCAACGATGGGAGCGACGCCAATACACTGTTAGTGAACGCAGACTCCGCGCTTTACCGAGCTAAGGCGGAGGGTAGGGGGTCGGTCCGGTTTTTTGAAGCCGACATGGATCGCCAGCTACGTGAACGACTCGCGTTGCAGCAAGATTTGCGTTCGGCCATTAGCACTGATCAGATAGCGATACACTACCAGCCACAGGCGCGAATTGACGGCGAGATCATCGGATTTGAGGCGTTAGTGCGGTGGAAACACCCGAAATACGGCTTCATACCTCCCGCCAGATTTATACCAATCGCCGAGGAGAGCGGTCTGATTATTTCCATCGGGCACTGGATCTTGCGAGAAGCTTGTCGAGAAGCGGCGTCTTGGCCAAGGCCGCTGCAGATTGCCATTAACCTGTCGCCAGCACAGTTCCGTCATGGTGATCTTCCAGGAGTAATGCATGCGATTCTCCTGGAAACGGGTCTCGCGGCGCCGCGGCTGGAGCTAGAAATCACTGAGAATGTTTTAATCGATGATTTCCCGAGAGCGTTGTCGATCCTGCGGCGGCTTAAGTCATTGGGCGTGCGTATCGCAATGGACGATTTTGGGACCGGCTACTCGTCGCTCTCCTATTTGCAGTCGTTTCCTTTCGACAAGATCAAGATCGACAAGTCATTTATCTCCGGGGTGCGGGAAAACCTCCAATCATCGGCCATCGTGCGAGCGGTCATCAATTTGGGGCGAGGGTTGCAGCTGCCAGTGGTCGCCGAAGGCGTCGAAACAAAGGAACAGCTCGAGTTCTTGTCGGACGAAGCTTGCGACGAGATTCAAGGTTACTTTATTGGGCGCCCCAAGCCAATCTACGAGTACGCTGAAATGGTTGGAAGACCGCGCGTGGCGGCGCGCGGAGCCCACGAGGCGCGACTTGCCGTGCGGATCACAAGCGGTTGAGCCGACTTGCCGGGCGTCCACGCCGGCTGCCGAAGACGGTGTCCTGTATGAGAAAAGAAATGCGGACGCGGGACCACTCAGTCGACGGCCGCGCCTGCGCACAGCCGAGACGCTTATGCCGCCATAGTCTGGGCCAACGCTTGGAGCACAAAATTATAGTTCACTTCGTAAAACGCAGTGGCGAGTCGTTCTCCGGTCGGCCCCCTACCCGCGGGCCTTTTGTTAAAATCGACGATGAGCTGTTGTTTGACGCCGTAGACAACGTCCACGTCGAGGTATTGATCGCCCCGTTGGAACAAATGGGTAATGATGCGATGATAGCCGGGCGCCTCCACTAAAAAGTGGATGTGCGCTGGCCGGTAATGACTAATATCCGTGCGCTGCATCAATTCACCGACGGTACCATCCATCGGAATGGTGTAACCGATCGGTGTGACGGTGCGGATCAGGAACGAGCCATCAGCTTTGGTGTGATACACGCCGCGCAGCCACGGCTGATCAACGTCCCGCTGCGCCTCGTAGAGGCCCTCACCGTCGGTCTGCCAGACGTCGAGAACTGCACCCTCAATAGGCCTGCCGTCGAGATCGCGCACGAAACCGGAAACAAAGCAGGGCACGCCTGGCGCGCCATCCGCCATGTTGGCACCATCGGCAAACTCGGGAGAGCCGTGAATGTGGAATGGCCCGGTGACGGTCGTTGGAGTGGCGCCGGTTGCGAGACGATGGTTGATTGCGTCCACAAGCATGCTCACCCCGAGCACGTCCGACAACAGGATGAATTCTTGACGCTTATCACTGGACATCTTACCGGTCCGGGTCAACCAGTCGATCGCGGTGGCCCATTCTGCCTCGGTCGGTTCGATGTCGCGGACAAAAGCATGAATATGCTTGACCAGTGAGGTCATAATTGCGCGCAAGCGGGGATCGGGAATATTGTTCCAGCGCTCCCGAGCGATGTCAGTGAGGTTTGCCTCGGTCACAAAGGGCATTCTCGACTCCCTGGTTTAACGACGAGATTCGCGTGAATGGGGTGGTACGCCATTTGCCTCGATGTTCTCTCGAACGATGGCGGCGCCGGCGGTCATGGCTTGCATCTTACCAAAGGCCGTTTCCCGCGCGAGATACTTCAGGCCGCAGTCCGGTGCTACAATGAGGCGCTCGGCTGGCACGTGGACAAGCGCCCGGTAGATCCGTTGCGCGACCGTTTCGGGCGTCTCGATGGTGGGATTGGAAAGATCAAGGACCCCCAAAATGATGGTTTTTGAGGGTAGCCTCTTCACAACCGCGCAATCGAGTGAGGCCTGTGCGGTTTCGATGGAGATCTGCTTGGCGGTGGAACGCTCGAGCTCCGGCAAAAAAGAGTACCCGCTCGGGCGTTCACGAACCATCGCCGCATAGCCAAAGCAGATATGAATCGCGGTTGTGCCGTCGATGCCTTCCAGCGCACGGTTGACGGCTTCAACCCCATAGCGTCGGGCTTTTTCCGGTCGTGCTTGCATCCACGGCTCGTCGAGCTGGACCACATCGACGCCGGCGCTGAACAGGTCCCTGACCTCCTCGTTCACCGCCGCCGCGTAGTCCATCACCAGACGCTCCTCGTCGTGGTAGAAATCGTCCTGACACTGCTGCGCCATGGTGAATGGGCCAGGGACCGTCATTTTGGTCATGCGGTCAGTGTTCTCGCGCAGGAAACGTGCGTCGCGGAGTTCGACCGGATATTTGCGTTGGATTCGTCCGATGACGCGCGGTACGGAGATCGGCTGGCCACTGCGACTGAGGATCGTACCAGGCCGATCTAGGTCGATGCCGTCGAGGGCCGTGGCAAAGCGATTGGAATAGCTTTCGCGACGGATTTCGCCGTCGGTCACGATGTCGAGGCCCGCGCGCTCTTGATCCCGGATCGCCAGAATCGTGGCATCGTCTTGGGCTTGGTCCAACCAGTCCGGCCGAATTCGCCACAACTCACGCGCGCGCACTCGCGGCGGCGTCTGCTTGCCGAGCTGCAGGCGGTCGATCAACCAATCGGGTTGCGGATAGGAGCCGACGAGGGACGTCGGGAGCAGCGTGGCGGGCATGGCAAGTCACCTGTGGCGATGTCGTTGGCCGCCGCAAGAAATCGCAGCCAGAGAGCGCGATGCGCGCTCGCGGGACCGGATTGATAAGAGCAAGATTTGCGGCGCCGCACCCTGAAGGTTGCTATGTCGAGTATAGTCGAGTTCGGTGGTGTTAAAAATCAATAGATGCCCGGGGACAGCGCCCGAACTCAGCCGGGGAGGCGCGCGGTCAGCCGTGAATGCGGGTCGGGTGACCAAGGTTTCGAACTCGGACGGGATGGTTTCATAGTACCCTAAACGCTCGCAGAAGCCAGGTGCCGTGTCCGCTAGGTGGATGTCTGCTCCGGCCGCATGGCTTCCGCATAAAAGCGAGCCTGTACGCGGGGCGTATGACCCGAAGGGGCAACGCCGTAAAAGGAGTTTCAGGGCCGTCGAGCCCCGAGGTGCTCGCCTAGCCGAGTACCTCAGATTTGGTCAGTGTTAGTGAATAGCGCGGATCTGCCGCGAGGCATTCTGCTTCGGCAATTCCAAGTTCCCGCCTTACGATATTGGTGCCCAGCACCATGGCGATCATCTTGTAGGTTGCGTGCCGACGGCTCATGCCTTCCCTTCCCATTCCGCAGTCCGAAGAAATGACCAGTCGCTCAGGCGGAACGTGCTTGAGGGCTTCGCGAATGAGCGTGGCAACTTGGTCAGGGCGTTCGATCTGCAGGGTATGGTGGTCGACGACGCCAATCACGATCTTCTTATCTTCGACAATTTCGCCGATCGCCTTAAGGTCTCCCGTGCCGGAGGAGCAGATCTCAAAGGTGAGCGCATCGGCATCGACTTGGTTTAGTGCTTCGAGGGTTGGTTGATAGCTCTGAACTTCCTTAAATATTCGCTGCTGAGATGGATTGCCCCAACAAGTGTGGCACCAGACTTCTGTTTTATTGCGCAGATCCTTCACGGTATTGTTAAAAACCCCGACCAGATCAATCGCATCGAGCTTCCCAAATGCCTTGCCACGCATTGGAACCATATGGATCTGGGGTTCCTCCATTTGAATGACCGGACAGCCAGCATCGGCAAGGTCGTTCAGCTCCGCGTTGAGGGCATTGCTCAATGCCATAGTTCGTTCCACGGGGTCGCTGTAGTGTTCGTCGGCGACCGAGGCCGCAAGTAACTCGGGGAGAATTGTCCCAAACTTGACGGGTCTCTTGGTCAGGCGCTGCGCGACCTTCCACATCGCTGTGTATTGTAAGACTCCCGGTCCCACGGGCCCAATGATCTTCGGGAACACGCGTGCTTCAAGAAAGTCATGCAGAATGTGCCCGCGTGGATAGGCGACAGCACCCACGTTATAGACGGTGGGCTGGGGTTGGGTATCAAAACCCGACATGTGCATCAGCGGATAACTCTGCCAACTCATGCCGCCAACTTGCTCATCATAGTGCGCGTCCCCATCAGTACAGATGTCCAAACCGGCTGTTTCTTGCGCACGCAAGTGAACTGAAACCGCGTCCTCGTACTGTTCCCGGTAGCGTGCATTGGACATGGCTTCCAGAAAGCTCTGCCTTCCCAGCACGGCGGTGTACCAAGCTGGCCTTGGAAGTGATCCGATGATCGAGGTGGGGAGCATGACGCCCGCTGACGCTTTGAACATGGCCGTTTCTCCTCATCGGTTTCGAAGAAAGAGGAAACTCTGACGGCGTCTCTTCCCCGTCTACCCGTCATCGTGGTCACTGAGAGACAGGATATATTATACGCGACCCCTGCTCGTGCGGTAATGTCGGCGCGAAACTCCACACCGCGTTCGCGCGATAAAGCCCGACGAATTCGGGAAGCCGCAGGCCGGTGAACACAAGCAGCAAAAGCACGCGGTCGCGGCGTCCGGGCCAGGTTGCCGCATCGGCGCAGAGAGACGAGACCCGACGTCTGGGCGCCTCAGAAAGCGAACGGCACTGTCAGCCCCGCTCGTCGTGCCGCGTGCCGCTGAGACGCATGGGCTGTAGAGAGTGTGCCGGCCTTTGGAATGGCAGGCAGATCCGCCAGAACATCTGCGCCCGTGTCGATTGTATCGCAAGGAGCAAGTCGGCGCGCCCCGGGGCGGACGGCCTCTGGGACCCGCCAGGACGGCGGACTTTGCGTCACACCACTTGCTCGAAGGTCGTCACGTGCTTTGCCCGGCTCGGCTTGGCCGAACTGATGCGCAGTGTAGTCCCGACAGGGCGACGATTGGCGGATCGGCAGGCATTGCATCGCGGTTCGTCTGCCCGCCGTGCGGTGGCGTTGGAGGCCATCTTCCCCAGGGTCGGCTCAAGCAAGGACAATGCCTTATGGCAATCCCTTGGTCACATCCGCTGCATGGAGCGAGTAGGGGGCAGCGATGCGAGTTCTCCAGACAATTTTTTTCGATCTCACGTACGGTAGGCGGAACCATTTCTGCGTTTCGGTGTTACAACGTCGCAGCATTCCGCTGGGGCATATCGCGTCAAAAATTCTTTCGTTGGGGAGCTGGTCCCTTCCGGCGCTTTCGATTTATTTGGCAATACTCGAAGCGCTGGAGTGCGATTAGCTGAGTGTTGGCGCGCTTTGCGGATGAGCTGTCTGCATCATGTGGTTGGTAAAGGTCGACCGTAGCCTGCCTAGACCCCCCATGATGCGTGGAAATGCATCTTGAGCTCTGACGGGAAAGCGTCCACAAGCCTCATCCTCCGCTGCCGACTCGGGCAGATCTTGGGCAAAAAAGAGACCAAGGGGAACGGGAGTCCGTGAAATTCGAGATGTTCAATCAATCGAAAATTCCTGCAATTTTTAGTTGGTGGTTCAGCAACCATGGAAGTAACGATGGAAGATTTACAATACAAATATCACCACCGAGAATGCTTCTTGTCTTCGCCGCCAATATGTCTTAGATTTTAATAGGGGTTGAAAAGTTAATAATACCAGTACGTCACCAGGATTAAGAGCTACGTCACCCGGGCTAAGAGCGTGTCAATGACCAGTGATTCGTGCTGCAACGACAAGGTCGTCGATATGTGGACGGTGATGGAAACTGAGCAAAGCGTGCTCTCTAAGGGAGAGGGGTTTGATTGCTTTTTTGATTTTTGCTTGCTCGACATTGTTAGGCGCCGGACAATTGGTGTGGGTAAATGAAAAAAGTTGCTGAAAGCACGCAGAACGAATTAGCAAACATCGCTCTCCCGGCAGAGGTATTGCACGGTACTTTGATTTCTCTCGGTCTTGCCAAATGCTCTGCGAGGAGTGCAGCAAGCATCCACAGGCGCCGGATCTCGCCTCGTCGTCAACTTAACTTTGGATACGCCGAACGCCGCGGCGATGGGGCTCGCCGGCAGCGCAGTACCTGCAGCTACAGTGGCGATCCTGTTGTACGTATTTCCCCGAGTGAAGGAACTGATGGTTATCGGGCGAGCTCGACTTGCACCCGTGGTGGTTCACGCCAAACAAGGATGTACCGATCATGAACGCCAGACATTCTTTGCTTGCGCTTTTCGCGGCTGTCGCGTTGCTCCCAAGCGCGTTGCCGAGTGTCGCACGAGCTCAGACGGCCTCACCTCAAAGGTATGAGGAAAAAAAGCGAGAGGCTAATGACATTGCGGTCTCTATCGTGGTGTCGGGTCTGTCCTGTACGTGTGCGCGCTTTGCAGAGGATATTCGTAACGTCGTCAATGACTTGCGGCCTGATGGCATTCGCATTTTGCCTATACTAGGTGTTGGTGGGCTTCAGAACCTAAATGACGTACTGTTCTTAAAGGGCGTTGATATGGGGGTTGTTGATCAGGACAACCTGGTTCTTTTGAAGCAAAGAGATCCTAAACTATATGCGAATGTAGAGCAAAGGGTACAATACATTACGAAATTGTACAATGCTGAATTTCATCTTATCGCGCGCAATGACATCAAGAGCTATAGTGATCTAAAGAATAAGAAGGTCAGTTTTAATCTGAAGGATAGCCAGACTGACGTGACTGCTCAACGTATGTTCAACATGCTCAACATTCCCGTTGAGCGCTTGAATTTCGACAACGACGAGGCAATCAAGCGGCTTTTGAGTGGTGAAATCTCGGCGCACGTCGTGGTTACCGGCGCCCCGCAAGCGGCGCTTGCCAAATTGAAAAGCGAGGATGGTGTCCACTTTCTGCCGTTGGACCCAGAGAACATGCCGGGTTACGACCTTACACCCATATTGGCCGACTATTTGCCGGCTGAGCTAACTCATCAGCTATATCCGAACTTGGTTCCCGAAGGCACTTCGGTGCCGACAGTGGCCAATCGCGCGATCTTAGCCGTCTATAACTGGCCGGAAAGCTCCGAGCGCTATCGCAAACTGGCGCGATTTGTGAACGAGTTCTTTGGCAAAATTAACCAATTCAACGACGGCGCGCGGCACCCGAAGTGGAAAGAGATCAACCTTTGGGCCGAAATTCCCGGATGGACGCGCTTTAAGCCGGCCGCGGATTGGCTCGCCGCGCATGAGAATATTTCCGCAAACGATGACGGCTCGAACCTGTTGCGAATAATTGAAAAGTTCCGAACGAACTATCAGCGTACCGCGGGCAACAGGCCAATCACTGAGAGTGATCGGGAGCTCATCTTGAAACAAGTCAAGCAGTTTCTTGATGCGCAGAATGCCAAGCCGGTCGCTCGGTAGATTCCGATAAAGGGCGGAGCGGCTCTGAGACGGGGACAGTGAGATGGGGCTCGGGCTTTGACGCAACACAGGCCAAGAATTGCGGCGTCAGGTGCAAGGAGAGCTTCAATGGTGGCTTTGCGAGGGCTCACTCGGAGTACCATGGTCATAGCTGTGCTGGTCGCCGCACAGTCAATACCGGCAGGTGCCGTCAATCCCGGTGGCCGAACGCTGGATGTGGCCGGACCACGGGCCGCAACGGCATACCGGCATCAAAGTGCACTTTCGCAAGCGCGGGATCCCTCTCAATGGGAGAGCTCGGTCTTCGGTGATGGGGGTTCCGCCAAAATAGCACCACAGCCCGGTTTGGCTTTGTCCGGGCGACACGTCTGTCAAAATGTTCAGGCCACCACGGGTACGCCTATTCCTCGTCAGACGGGGCCCTCTGATCTGGCGTACTTGGAGCGGGCAAGGGCCTTGGTGAAGAGCAATGACATCGCGGCGGCACGCTTAATCTTTACCCGCTTGGCGAACAACGGCGTCGCGGAGGCGGCATTCGAGTTGGGACGAACTTATGACCCGGAGTTTCTAAAGACGATACCTGTCGCAGGCCTAGAGCCGGACCGCGAGGTGGCGTGGCAATGGTATAAGAGGGCAGCGGCGCTCGGAAACGCTGATGCCAAGAGCCGGCTCGCGAAATTGAAGATTGATACCCAGCAATAAGCCGATCGACTTACGCGCTTCGTAATATTATCTTACTATCCAAGGAGCTTGGTGTGCCCGCGACTGGGTTCACTCGAGCGACCCTGGTGATGTGCCCAGCCCAGCGCGGCAGATTTGAGGCCGACGGGTTATCCGGCCAAAGCGCTACCACTCACGGTTGCAACGCGAAGGTGTTCGCAGGCGAGCGCGCACTTGGTCCTGACCGCACTGCCGACGAAGCGATCTGCAGGGCGTTGCCGGCCAACCGGCGAGCATGATGCCGATGCGGGGGCATTTGCGTACGATCGAAGGGACGCCGGATTTTTGCTCGTTCACTTTGTCATGCTGTGGCTGGTGCACACGCGGCCAAAAGACAGGAGACCGGTTATTTGCTGGAACACTGCACCTCGTCCCGTGAAAGCGCGGGATGTCGGTCGTCGTGATGTTTTGCAATCTGTACGCAAACGGTGGCAATGGGAAAATGAAGCGTTGTTTGAGGCAACTTGAATCCCCAACGCTCGACTTTGCAGGAGGACCACTATTTAACGCACTCGCTATGCGCAGAATCAATGCTTGAAGACGTTGACTCGTCTATCGCAAAGGTAATCCATCTGAACTCAAAGAATAGGTTTCTGCCCCATTACTCCATAGCGTAGCAGGCATGACGGCGCCGAGCTTGCGGGGGTTGGTATGACCGGGCTACGGGCTTGTTGTTCGCTGCGTGGCGGGGGGCAGTCCGCAAGCGGATCACCGCGGTCTTCGGAGCTTCGCGTGGGTAACCCAGTGGCAAGCCTTTTCAATCTTGAGATTTACCGCGATTCTTACATAGTTCACCACAAAGATGTCGAGCGGGCCGAATGCCGAGCTGGTTCAGTCTGATGCGTTGCTGTGGCCGCCCGGGAGCGAGGCCTCGGCGGCGGAGATTCATGGTCGATATCACGCTGGCGGTCGCGTCGGGCCGGCCGATAACTAGGGAGGTGTATGATGAAGGTCGGAGCGGCGATCGCCGAGATTATGAAGCGCGAGGGTGTTGACATTCTTACGGCTTATCCGGTCAACCATCTCATCGAGTTTTCCGCGGAACTGGATATTCGCCCTATCGTCGTGCGCCAAGAACGTATTGGTCTGCATATGGCTGATGCGATCTCCCGGATGACCTCGGGGAGAAAAATTGGCGCGTTTTGTATGCAACACGGACCCGGCACCGAAAACGCCTATGGCGGCGTTGCGCAGGCCTTCGCAGAATCCGTTCCTATCTTGGTCATACCTGGAGGCTACGCGCGCCGGCTCGCTCACGTCGCGCCGAATTACAATGCAGTAACCCAAATGCGCGGTGTCACGAAATCGGCAGAGCCGATTATTGTTCCCGCGGAGGTACCAAATATAATGCGCCGCGCCTTCTCGCGCTTGCGTAACGGGCGTGGAGGTCCAGTTCTGGTCGAAGTTCCGTCCGATCTCTGGAATGAGGAATTGCCGGGGCCGCTCAATTACACGCCCGTCACCGCAACGCGGTTTGGCCCCGAGGTGCAGGCGGTGCGGGATGCGGCACGGATGCTCGCCAACGCCAAGCGCTGCGTCATCTACGCCG
>Ga0126371_10001783_pt1 | contig 18295 bp, 15 predicted proteins | sample PanSoiMetaPlot_4_FD_110145 | JGI IMG/M metagenome (GOLD analysis project Ga0126371, IMG submission 110145) | Tropical forest soil microbial communities from Panama - MetaG Plot_4 | ecosystem: Environmental > Terrestrial > Soil > Tropical forest > Bulk soil | place: Panama | collected 2016-02-17 | reverse complement strand
GCGCTGATCGGCCAGCTCCTTGCGAAGGTCGGCGAGGCGTGCCTGGCTGGCAGCATCATCCTCCTTGGCCAGAGCTGCCTCCTCGATTTCCAGCCGCATCACCCGGCGGGTGAGCTCGTCGAGCTCCGCCGGCATCGAGTCGATCTCCGTGCGCAGCATCGCGCAGGCCTCATCGACGAGATCAATCGCCTTGTCAGGGAGGTAGCGATCGGAGATGTAGCGATGGCTCAGCACGACGGCGGCTACAAGCGCGGCGTCCGAGATCTTCACGCCGTGGAATACCTCGAGCCGTTCGCGAAGGCCGCGCAGGATGGAGATGGCGTCCTCGGCGCTGGGCTCGTCGATGAACACCGGCTGGAAACGCCGTTCCAGGGCTGCGTCTTTCTCGATGTGCTTGCGGTACTCGTCGACTGTCGTGGCACCGATCATGTGCAGCTCGCCGCGAGCCAGCATGGGTTTGAGTATGTTGCCGGCGTCCATCGCGCCTTCGGCGGCGCCCGCTCCGACGACGGTGTGCACCTCGTCCACGAACAGCAGGATTCGGCCATCCGAGGCTTTGACTTCGTTCAGTACTGCCTTGAGCCGCTCTTCGAACTCACCGCGGTACTTCGCGCCAGCGAGCAGGGCTCCAAGATCGAGGCTGAAGATAGTCCGGTCGCGAAGCCCCTCGGGTACATCGCCCCTGTTGATGCGCTGCGCTAGCCCTTCAACTACGGCCGTCTTTCCGACGCCGGGATCACCGGTGAGGACAGGGTTGTTCTTGGTCTTGCGTGACAGGATCTGAATCACGCGCCGGATTTCCGCGTCGCGCCCGATCACGGGATCCAGCCGCCCTGCGGCTGCCTCAGCGACCAGGTCACGCCCGTACTTCTCCAGCGCTTCATAGGCTGCTTCCGGTGCGGCTGACGTGACCCGCTGGTTACCGCGCACGGCGGTCAGTGCGTGCAGGAATCGGTCCTTGGTCAGCGCGGCGTCGTGAAGCAGCCGGCCGGTGCTAGAACTGCTCCCCTCATCAATCAGCGCGAGCAGCAGGTGCTCCACCGACACGTACTCGTCCTTCAGCCGACCGGCCTCCTGGTCAGCGGCATCAAGCAGGCGGGCGAGACGCTGAGTGATGGCGACCTGGCCGGGTGGCACGCCGGGACCGCTGACCTTCGGCAGCCGTGACAGCTCGGCCGCCAGGTCAGCCTTGACCTTGTCGGCGTCGACGCCTGACTGGGCGAGCAGGCGGGGCACGAGGCCATCCGGCTGTTCAAGCAGAGCATCGAGCAGGTGCTCCCCGTCGACCTCGGTATGACCGAGCCTTATCGCCCTCGCCTGGGCATCGTGGAGGGCTTCCGAGGATTTGCTGGTCAGGCGGTTGGGGTCCATGGCTAGCCTCCGCTGCGCTTCGATGCGCGGGCCACAGCTTCCAGCCTCGCGATCTTGTCCAGTAGGTCACATACCAACCCGACGCTCGCGTAGTTGATGGACAGACTGGCTCGCAGCCGCTTGATCCTTGCCATCGACGCGACCTGCGCCGGGGCGAACCACAAGCGGCAGGCAGAATCGGTCTGCGCGTCGAGAACGCCGAGGACTACGAGCTTGGCGACCAGATCCGGGTGAGTCTGGGTCGCACGGGCGAACGACTCAAGATCGAGGCGTGCCGGGCGAGCCAGCGCGTAGGTCGCACGTGCCTGGCTGGTCATCGTTACCTCCGCGGGTCAAAGTGGCTGGCTGCAGCGAGCTCGGTGAAGAGCCTCCGTTCTTCTGGCGAGGGGTCGGCGGGTACCGTGACCCGGGCTTCAGCAATGAGATGGCCGGGTCTGCCTCGCGGATTCGGCAGACCGCGCTCGCGCAACCTGAGGCGCCTGCCACTGGACGTGCCAGCAGGAACCTTTACCTTGGCCTCGCCGTCCGGGGTCTGGACCGCCACGGTGGTGCCGAGCGCTGCCTCCCACGGGGCCAGTGGCAGGTCCACGTAGATGTCGCGGCCGTCCAGGCGATACCGGGGGTGCGGTGCCGTCTTGACGATCAGGTACAGATCTCCCGCCGGTGCCCCATCGCTGCCCTGACCGCCCTGGCCAGCCAGCCTGATCCGCTGTCCGTCCGTCACGCCTGCCGGGATGGTCACCTGCAGCGCACGTGTCCCCTCCGGGCCCTGGATCGTGACGGAACGGCGGCCGCCGCGGTAAGCCTCATCCACGGAGACCTCGACCTCGGTCTCCTGATCCGCACCAGGGATCGGGCCCCACCGTCCCGGCCCGGCCCTCCCGCCGGCCCTGGCGCCGCCGAACATGCCGCCGAGCAGGTCCTCGAGATCGAAATCGGCGGGAAAGCCCTGACCGGCGCCGGCGCCGCTCGGCGAGCGCGCCCGGCCCTGTCTCGCGCGGCTAGCGCGACGGAACGCCTCCGGGTCGATATCCTCGCCCATCCGGCGAAAGTCTGGCCCGAACGCGTCGTACTTTTTCCTGGTATCCGGGTCGGAGAGCACGTCATAGGCTTCGGAAACCTGCTTGAAGGTGTCCTCAGAGTCCGGTGCCTTGCTGACGTCCGGGTGATGCTTGCGGGCTAGCTTTCTGTAGGCACGCTGAATCTCACTTTGGCTTGCGGTACGCGGCACGCCCAGGACTTCGTAGAAATCGCGGGCCGCGGCCATCAGTCATCCTTCGCGACGATCACCAGCGCAGGTCTGAGCTGCTGGTCACCTGTGCCGTACGCCGACTGGAGGACCTCGACTACGGTGCCCGGCGGGGCGTCCGCATCCGGCCGGGACCCGGCCGCCTCGTGCCGCGACGGGTCGAAACGCTCTCCCAGATCGTCCTGGCGCGGGAAGCCGAGCCGCCTGACCAGCTCGACCGCCTGGCCGCTCACCGCCTCAAGTCCGCCGACGATGGACTCCGGGTGCGCCCCGGCGTGCGCCAGGGCCCGTTCGAGGTTGTCCAGCACCGGCAGCCATTCTCGGGTGACTCGAATGCGCTCTTGCTCACGGACCTGGCCTAGCTCACGGTCGTACCGTTTACGGGCGTTATCGAGCTCGGCGAGGGCGCGCAGTCGCTGGTCCGTCAGCTCGGCGACGCGTGCCTCCAGCGCGGCGCGGTCTGCCTGATCAGTTCCGGCCCCCGCATCGCCCGCCGGGCTGGTGGCTCCGGTGGGCTCCGGCTGCTCGCTACTCATCGGTCGTGAATTCCGCGTCGATGACGTCATCTGGCGCGTCGGGACTGCCCTGCCTGGCTTGGCCTTCCCGGCCCGCCGCCGCGGAGGCTCCGAGGGAGTGGAAGGCCTGCTGCAGCTCGCTCGTGAGGGATCTCACCGTATCCAGCGGGGCTTGCTCGCTGACCGCCTTGCGGGCGTCGTCCAGGAGCACTCCTATCCGCGCCTTCTCGTGAACCGGGGCAGCGTCACCCAGCTCAGTCAGCCCGCGCTCGACCTGGTAGACGACAGCGTCCAGTTCGTTGCGGGAGTCGGTAGCCTCGCGCAGTTGCCGGTCCTCGGCCCGATGGCTCTCGGCGTCCGCCACCATGCGCTCGACCTCGGACTGATCCAGGTTGGAGCTGCCGCTGACAGTGATGCGCTTTTCCGTGCCCGTGTCCTGGTCGCGGGCCGTCGCGTTGAGAATCCCGTTCGCGTCGATATCGAAGGTGACTTCGATCTGAGGAATCCCGCGCGCTGCGGGCCGGATGTTCTCCAGCCGGAACTTGCCGAGAACGCGGTTGTCACCGGCCCGCTCTCGCTCGCCCTGGAGCACGACGATGTCGACCGACGACTGAGAGTCCTCCGCCGTGCTGAAGACCTCGCTACGCCGCGCCGGAATCGTGGTGTTGCGCTCGATCACCTTTGTCATGACGCCACCGAGGGTCTCCACGCCCAGGGACAGCGGGGTCACGTCGAGAAGCACTACGTCCTCAACCTCACCCTTGATGACAGCCGCCTGGATGGCGGCGCCCAGGGCGACCACCTCATCCGGGTTGACCGTCATGTTCGGGTCCTTGCCGCCGGTGAGGCGGCGTACCTGCGCCTGCACGGCGGGCGTGCGGGTGGCGCCACCGACCAGGATGACCTCGTCGATGTCATTGGCCGTCAGCTTGGCGTCGGCCATCGCCTCCTCAACCGGTCCCACCGTCCGCTGCACAAGATCGGCCGTGAGCTGGTCGAACTTGGCTCGGGTAAGGGTGTCATTCAGGTGCTTCGGTCCGGACGCGTCGGCAGTGATGAAGGGCAGGCTGATGGTCGTCTGGGTCACCGACGACAGCTCGACCTTGGCCTTCTCCGCCGCCTCGAAAAGGCGCTGCAGCGCCTGCGGGTCATCGCGCAGGTCGATGCCGTTGCTGGCCTTGAAGTCGTCGGCGAGGTAGTCCACGATCCGCCGGTCGAAGTCATCGCCTCCCAGGTGGGTGTCGCCCGCGGTGGCGCGAACCTCGACGACGCCGTCGCCGATATCCAGGATGCTGATGTCGAACGTGCCGCCGCCAAGGTCGAAGACCAGAACTGTCTCCGCGCCCTTCTTGTCGAGCCCATAGGCGAGCGCGGCCGCCGTCGGCTCGTTGATGATCCGCAGTACCTCCAGGCCGGCGATGCGGCCTGCGTCCTTGGTGGCCTGCCGCTGCGCATCGTTGAAATAGGCAGGAACGGTGATGACGGCTTCCGTTACCTTCTCGCCGATGAACTTCGCCGCGTCGTCGGCGAGCTTGCGCAGCACCAGGGCGGAGATCTCCTCGGGGGCGTAGAGCTTGCCGCGGACGTCAAACCGCACCATTCCATCCGGTCCGGCCACAACGTCGTACGAAACGGCGTTCATCTCGCTCGTGACCTCGTCGAACCTTCGGCCCATAAACCGCTTGGCAGAGTAGATCGTGCCCTTTGGGTTCAAGATCGCCTGGCGCCGGGCCAGCTGCCCGACCAGACGTTCGCCCTGCTGGGTGAAGGCCACGACGGACGGCGTTGTGCGAGCGCCCTCCGCGTTCGGGGCGACCGATGGCTTCCCAGCCTCGGTCGATGCGATCACCGAGTTTGTCGTACCGAGATCAATGCCGACCGCTACCGCCATTGCTGCTACCCCCCGCCACGCCACCGATGATCGGACGACAGCCGCGCGCCCCGTTGGACCCTGCGTGGACTGGCGTACCCGTGATCCAGGGGCCGAATCGCCCCGCAGCACCGGGCAGAACTAGCGCGCGGAGCGGCCGCGCTCCACCTCGGTGGCCCGGACCGACTCCAGCCGCAGCGCGCCCGTCAGCTCGCCGAGGACCCGCTGCCCGTCGATCGCGCCGCAGCTGAACAGGTCGATCGCGATCAGGCTTTCTTCCGGCCAGGTGTGGATCGACAGATGCGACTCGGCGAGGATCAGCACCAGCGTGATCGCGCCGTTGGGGAACACCACATGGCTGTTGGCCAGGACGTGCCCGCCGCCGGCCCGCACGGCGGCACTGGCAACGTCGGTGAGCTCGCCCACCTCGGTCACCGGTGCGGCGGCCGGGTAGGTGGCGTCGATAGCGTAGAGGCGCTTAGCCGAGGCGGCTTCCTGACGCCGCAGGTCGGCATAGCTGCTCGCCGCGTCGATAGACGGCATGATGATGCAGGATACCGAGCCTCCCGGCGGGTCAGAGGGACCGGGGTAACAGTGAGCCAGCTGATGGACGTGGATGAGATCGTGACGGCCGTGGCCGGCGCCGTCGGCCTGGCGGAGGGCGAGTCAGGGATCCGCGACATCCTGCTGGCCGTCCTCGCAGCGGAGCCCGCCGCGGTGCGCGAGGTCGCCCGGCTGGCTGAGCTGCCGGTGCCCATCGTCGCGGCCGCGTGCAACGAGCTGCGCCGGCGCGGGATCGTGGATACGCAGCGGCCGGTCCGGCTCACGCCAGCGGGCCGGTCCGCGGTGGCGGCCGCGAACCCGGCGGTCGCGCTGCAGGTGACGTGCCCCGAGTGCGGCGGGCGCGGTGCCATCGTGCCGCCCGAGCTCGCCAGCCTCACCACGACGCTGCAGGCGATCGCCGATGGGATGCCGGGCGCCAAGGCCGAGCTGGACCAGACGCACTGCACGGTGGACACCAAGCTGGGCCGGGTGCTGGTGCTGCACCAGGCCCGGGCGCTGGCAGGCCAGCGGATCCTGCTGCTCGGCGACGATGACCTGATCTCGGTCGCCATTGCCCGCGTCGCCGCGCAGACAGGCAGCGCTGCCGCGATCCGGCGCCTTGTGGTCGTGGACACCGACCCCGCCATCCTCGGGTGGATCGACGAGCAGGTGGCGGGCACCGGGGCGGCAGTGGAAACGGTCGAGCACGATCTCCGTCAGCCGCTGCCGCCGTCGCTGGCTGGCGTGTTCGACGTCGTCCTCACTGATCCGCCGTACACGGTGGCCGGCGCCGAATTGTTCCTGAGCCGGGCGGTGTCCGCGCTCGTACCGGAGCCGGGACGGCACGTTTTCTTCTCGTTCGGGGCCCGCCGGCCAGACGAGACGGTCGCGGTGCAGCGGGCCATTGCCGAGATGGGTCTCGCGGTCAGATCGCTCGCACCCGGCTTCAATACCTACCTCGGAGCCGGCGTGCTGGCGGGCACCAGCAACCTGTATCACCTGCGCACCGCGCCGGACGCCCGCCCGCTCATCGAGGGCGTCTACGACGGTCCGCTCTACACGGCGGACAACCGGCTGACGGCCACGAGGCCGTACCGCTGCGCCCGGTGCCGCGCGGTACACACGGTCGGCCCCGGTAGCCGCTGGCCGCAGATCGGCGCTTTGCAGGCGGCAGGCTGCCCGGAGTGCGGCGGCACCGTGTTCCGGCCTATGCCCTTGGTGCAAAGATGACTGACTACCTCGTTCGGGCCGCGACCGACAGCGACGTGGAGCCGATCGTCGGCTACGAGATCGACATCGCCCTCGTCTCCTTCGGCGAGGAGGCGATCACCGATCCCCAGCTGCACCGCAGGCGGGTCACCGGTGCGCTCGGCCGGCCTGGGGAGATCATGCTGGTCGCGGTCGCCGAGCAGGCACCGCAGGTGCCGCTGGGCTGGGCGTGGCTCTCCGCCCGGACCAACTCGCTCACCGGCGACCGCTATGGCAACTTCCGCTCGCTCGCGACCTCGGACGTCCCTGACCGCAGTCAGATCGCCGAGCTGCTCATGGCCGCGGTGGTCGCGGCGGCCGAGGACGCCGGGCTGACCCAGCTGACCGGCAAGGTGCACGCCCGCAATGTCGGCATGCGCACGCTCTACAGGAAGTTCGGCTTTGCTGCTACGCACCTGACGATGGAGCGCCGGTCACCGTGATCAAGTGCGTCGTCTGGGACATCGACAACACCTTGCTCGACGGGGTCTACCTGGAGTCCGGTGAGCAGCCGCCGCCCGCTAATCCGGTGCTGCTCGGCGTGCTGCACGAGCTGGCCAGGCGCGGCATCCTGCAGGCCCTGGCGAGCAAGAACCCGCCCGCCGTCGCCGATTACGTCGCGCGGCTGGCCGGCCTGGACTTCGCCGCCGCCGAGTGCGGCTGGGACGCCAAGCCCGACGCGCTCGGCCGGATCGCTGCCAGCCTAGGACTGGCCGACGCGGAGATGGCCTTCGTCGACGACGACATGCTCGAGCGGGCCGAGGTCGCGGCTGCCCTGCCCGACGTGCTCGTCCTCACCCCGGAGGACGCGGCCGAGGCGGCCAGCTGGCCGCAGTTCAATCCGCCGGTGGTGACGGCCGAGGCCCGCCGCCGCGGTCAGCTCTACGCCGAGCGCAGCCGCCGGCAGGCCGCGGCCGGCCAGTTCGGCGGCTCCCGTGCGGAGTTCCTGCGGCACATCGGAACCCGGGTCACCATCGCGCAGGCAACCGCCGCCGACCTGCCCCGGCTGCACGAACTGTCGGTGCGGACCCACCAGCTCAACTCGGCCGGCGAGCCGCTCACCGAGGAGGAGCTGGACGACCTGCGCTCGAGCGCCGGACACGACGTGATCACGGTCAGGCTCGCCGACGATTTTGGTGACGACGGCCTGGTCGGCGCGGCGATCCAGGTCGCACGTGGCCAGCCGCCTGACGTGAGCGTGCCCTTGGTGATGATGTCCTGCCGCGCGCTGGGCCGCGGCACGCTCGACGCGCTGCTGGCCTGGCTGTGCCGGTCGGCGGCGGGCGCGGGCGCCGCTTGCCTGCACGTGCCGTGCCGGGTGACCGACCGGAACGTGCCGTTCCGGCTGGCGCTTGCGGCCTCCGGGTTCCGGGCCGAGCCGGGTGAACGAGCGCCAGACGGACGGGTGCTTTTCAGCCGGCCGCTGGACCGCGATTTGCCTGCCGTGCCGGAGTATGTCCTCGCGCCGGGCGAGCCGTGACAGCCACCGCGGACCAGGTGGCGGCCGAGCTCCGCGACGTGCTGGCAGAGGTCACCGGGCGAGACGAGCTGCGCGCCATACCGCTGGCAACCCCGCTGTTCGGTGGCGGCGTCGGGCTGGACTCGCTGGCCGGAACCCTGCTGCTGCGCCAGGTCCAGCGCCGGTACGGCGTCGACGTTGCGGCGGAGGACCTCAACCTGGATTCGCTCGAGACGCTCGGCACGCTGGCGGCCTTCATTGCTGCCCGGAGCTGAGCCCGGATCGGCCGCTTCGACGCAGCAGCGTGGCGACGGCGGGAAACACCAGCACGGACACCACACCCGCGCCGACGAGTGCCGCCGCGTTCGAGGGCAGCATGACGCCGTCGCTCAGGCCGATGGCGGCTAGCGCGATGAGAAGCGGCATGGTCGTCGCGGTGATGAATGTCATCTCCACCCGCTCCCGGAGCGGCAGCACGCGCGCGTAGACCAGCAAAGACGGCAGACCGCGTACCACCAGGAGCAGCACGAAGAAGACCACGAGCCGGAACGGGTTGTGGATGATCGACCGGACATCGAGCGTCATCCCGGAAGACACGAAAAAGAGGGGGATGAAGATCCCATATCCGACAGCCTCGAGCTTGTTCTCGAGCGGCTGGACATCGCCCATGCGGTTGGTCCAGCGCCGAAGCACCAGGCCAGCTAGGACGGCGCCAAGGACGACGTCGAGGCCGAAATGCGCGGCCAGCGTGAGCAGCACGACGAGCAGCACGATCGACCAGCGCAGCGTGGTCTGCGCCGTCGCTCGCTGACCTTGCCTGACCAGTGCGCGGAGCCGGCTCTCGCCGAGCACATGCGGCGCAGCCGTCAGCAGCAGGGCGGCGCCGAGAACTGCGACCAGGGACAGGAACGCGACGTACTCGTTGCGCCTGGTGAGGAAGATCGAGATCGCCACGATCGGGAAGAGCTCTCCGACAGCGCCCGCCGCCAGCACGTACTTGCCGAAGTCGCCGGACAGCATGTCGGCGTCCTGCAGGATCGGCAGCAGCGTGCCGAGTGCGGTGGTGGTCAGGGCCAGTCCGATGGGGACGAAGTCACGGACGAAGCCGGTGGCCGTCAGCACCGCGACAATCCCCACCGCGAGCGCCGCGCTGGCGGACCAGCCGGCGATGGCCATCCGGCCTGATCGCTGCCGCAGCTGGCCGGGCTCGAGTTCGTAGCCGGCCATCAGGAACAGGAATCCGAGGCCGATATCCGACAAGAGCGAGATGCTGGCCGGATGGCCGATGCCAAGGACCTGCGGGCCGATCAGGATCCCGCCAAAGATCAGCACGACTACCTGCGGGATCTTCCCCGGCAGCAGCGCCACGATGGCCGGCGCCAGCGCCGCCACCAGCACGACGGCGAGGAGGGTGTCCAGCCCTGCAACCGATGGCGTCACGTGCGGCAGTTCCCCCGTGCCTGACCAGCGCCAGCTCGATGGCGGGCGATGGTGGACATGCCCGCGCGGCGGGCAGGCTACTCTCCGGCGATCCCTGCTGACAACTGTCGCTGAGCGGGGTGACAGCCGGCCGCGGTCACAGACTCGAGCCGGCGCAAGATGGAAGGGCAACCGGCCGCGGGGAGGGGGGCCGCGATGGACGATCTTTCACCGCGCTACCAGCCGAGCGCCATGCGGGCATCAGATGCCGATCGGGACGCGGTCCTGGCCGAGCTCAGCGAGCACTTCCAGGCCGGCCGGCTGACGCACGAGGAGTTTGACGAGCGGAGCGACCTGGTGCTTCGCGCGAAGACCTACGGCGAGCTCGCGGACCTGACCAGGGATCTGCCGGCGCTCAGGCGCCTGCCAGCGCCGAGCGTGAAGCCGCCGTTCAGGGCGACGGGGCCGCGGCTGCCGGTCGCGGCCGTCACCGCGACGATTTTGCTTATCGTCCTGGTCGTGGGCACGATCAGCAGGGACGCGGTGGTGGGCCGGGCAGTCCTCAGCTTGTGGTGGCTCGTGCTCATCGTGCCCTTCGTCGCGTCGCGCGGGGGCCGCGGCCGTCGCTGAGCGCTAACCACCATAAACAGGGCGCAACGGCGGGACTCGTCGTAGCAAGGTCGCTCCCCGCGACGGCCTCGTGGCCGGTCCCGGCATGATTGTGGCGTGGCAGTCACGCCGACGTTCCCGAGCCGGGAGACGCTGACCCGGCTCAGGTTTCGCCCGCTGGACGTGAGCGTCGGCATCGTCGTACTGCTGGGCGTCTATGTGCTGATCCGGGTCGGGGCTGGTGCCCGCGCGCCGGTGACCGCGTCCCGCAGTATCGACCTGTCTCCGTCGAACCTGCCGTACTACGCCGCACGCAGCCTGCTGCGGATGTTTATCGCGCTGGCCCTTTCATATGCGTTCAGCCTTTCCTACGCGTACGTCGCGGCGCGCAGCCGGCGCGCCCGGCGGGTCCTTGTGCCGGCGCTGGACATCCTGCAGTCCGTTCCGGTCCTCGGCTTCCTCGCCGTGACGGTGACGTTCTTCACCGCTCTGTTCCCCGGTTCTGAGCTCGGGCTTGAGTGCGCCGCCATCTTCGCCGTCTTCACGTCGCAGGCCTGGAACATCACGTTTTCCTTCTACTACTCCCTCATCAGCCAGTCGGCCGAATTCGACGAGGCGAGCAAGCTGATGGGCCTATCGCGGTGGAAGCGCTTCTGGGCGGTCGACGTGCCCGGCGGCGCGATCGGGCTGGTCTGGAACGGGATGATGAGCTTCGGCGGCGCCTGGTTCTTCCTGACTGCGTCGGAGCTCATCACGGTGAAGGGGCGCCGGTACACGCTGCCCGGCGTGGGCTCGTACGTCGGGGAGGCGGTCAACGACGGCCGCCTCACTGACGTGGTCTACGGCATCATCACGATGATCGTCATGATCATCGTGATCAACTTCTTTTTCTGGCGGCCGCTCGTCGCGTATGTGGACAAGTTCCGGGTGGAGCTATCGGAGTCGAGCCAGAAGCCAAAGTCACTCGTGCTGGACGCGCTGCGCAGGTCAAGCTGGCCGGAGGTGCTGGGCCGGGGCAGGCGCTCGCTCGCCGAGCCCGTCAACGCAGTGCTGGGCAGGGTCACCGGCGTGGACGATCACAGCCTGGCCGACTCTGCGGCGCGGCGGCGGGCCGCAGACGCTGCGTTCACCGTCGTGCTCGCGCTGGCGCTCGGCTATGGCCTGTACAGCATGCTGGCATTCATCGCGACCGGCGCGGACGGCCTTTCCATCTTCGGCACCGCATTCGGCCTGGGCCTGCTCACCTTCCTGCGGGTCGTGACGGTGGTCACCATCGCTTCCGTCATCTGGGTGCCGGTCGGGGTATGGATCGGATTCAACCCGCGGGTCGCGCAGTTCATGCAGCCGATCGTTCAGGTCCTGGCCAGCTTCCCGGCGAACTTCATCTTCCCGTTCGCGATCGCGGTCTTCATCGCCATCGGCCTGCCGCTGAACTTTGGCGCGATCGTCCTCATGGCGCTGGGCACCCAGTGGTATGTGCTGTTCAATGTCATCGCCGGCGCGAGCGCGGTTCCGTCGGATCTCAAGGAAGCCATGGACAACCTCGGCGTGCACGGCCTGGACCGGTGGCGGCGGCTGATCCTGCCGGGCATCTTCCCTGCCTACGTGACCGGCGCGATCACCGCGGCCGGCGGCGCGTGGAACGCGACGATCGTCGCCGAGATCGTTTACTACAACCACAAGACGCTGACAGCTAAGGGCCTCGGCAGCTTCATCGCGCAGAACACGGGGCATCTGCCGGAACTGTTCGCCGGCCTGCTGGTCATGGCGATCTATGTGACGGGGCTGAACGCGCTCGTGTGGCGCCGGCTCTACCGGCTCGCCGAGACGAGGTACGCGCTCGCATGAGCGGGCCCGCGACCTCCGGGACGGCCGTGGCGCGGCCGGTGGCGGCCACGCCCCTGATCAGCGCCAGGAACCTGAGCAAGTCCTTCACCGGACCCGGCGGCCGGCCGCTCCCGGTCCTCGACGACATCAATCTCGACGTCGCCGAAGGCGAGTTCGTCGCGCTCCTTGGCCGGAGCGGCAGCGGCAAGTCCACGCTGTTGCGCTGCATCGCCGGGCTGATGGCGCCGACGTCGGGCGAGGTCCTGTTCCGCGGCCGCCCGCTCACGGGCACGAACCGGGAGACGGCCATGGTCTTTCAGACATTCGCGCTGATGCCCTGGCTGACCGTGCAGCAGAACGTCGAGCTGGGTCTCGAGGCGCGCGGCGTGCAGCCAGCCCAGCGCACCGAGCGCGCGCTGCGCGCCATCGACATCGTCGGCCTCGACGGCTACGAGAGTGCGTTCCCGAAAGAGCTATCCGGCGGCATGCGGCAGCGCGTTGGCTTTGCCCGCGCGCTGGTGGTCGAGCCGTCAGCCCTGCTCATGGACGAGCCGTTCAGCGCCCTGGACGTGCTGACCTCAGAGAACCTGCGCGGCGAGCTGCTGGAGCTGTGGGAAGGACGCAGGTTCCCGACGAAGACCATTGTCATGGTGACGCACAACATCGAGGAGGCGGTGCTGCTGGCCGACCGGATCCTCGTGCTCGGCACCAATCCCGGCCGGATTCAGGCCGACATGGTGAACCCGCTGGCGCGGCCGCGCCAGCGGCGCACGCCCGACTTCGACGAGCTGGTCGACCAGATCTACCGCATGATGACGCAGCGGACCGTGCCGGAAGAGCGGCCCGCGACGGTCGGCGGCCGGGTCCCGACCGGGACGATCAGTGACACGCCGCTGCCGCAGGCCACGGTCGACGGCCTGTCCGGCCTGGCCGAGATCATGCTCGCCCGGCACTCTGGGGCGGCCGACCTGGCCGACCTCGCCGAGAGCCTGGGCCTTGAGGTAGACGACTTGCTGCCGCTCGTCGATGCACTCGTGCTGCTCGGCTTCGCCGGCCTGCACGGCGACCGGCTCGAGCTGACCGGCAACGGGGAGGTGTTCGCCGGCGCCAGCATCCAGGACTCGAAGGAGATGTTCGCGCGGGCGTCCCTCGACCGTGCGCCGCTGGTCCGGACGATTTACCGGAGCCTGCGGGGCAGCCGGGACGACACGCTGCCCGCCGGCTTCTTTACCGACATCCTGCGCACCAGCTACGGCGAGGACGACGCGGCACATCAGCTCGATGTCGCGATCAACTGGGGCCGCTACGCCGAGCTGTACGACTACGACGCGGCGCGACAGGAGATCATCCGCGAGGAGCAGGGCATCGGTGCCACCATCGCCGACGCACCGCCGCCAGCCAGCCGCGGGTCGCTCACCGTGTATCTCGGCGCGGCTCCCGGCGCAGGCGCGACCTACACCATGCTGCGCGAGGGCCGGGCGGTGCGCGACCTGGGCGAGGACGTAGTCATCGGTTACGCCGACGGCCACGGCCGGCCGCACACCATCGAAGCCATGAGCGGCCTGGAGACGGTGCCGGGTCGGACGGACTCCGAAGAGGGCCGCGCGCAGCTCGACCTCGCCGCCGTGCTCGCCCGCAAGCCGGAAGTGGCGCTCGTCGACGACCTGGGCCGGCACGCCGCGGCCATCGAAGCACTGCGCGGCGCAGGCATCCACGTGATCAGCACGGCTGAGGTGGCCGACGTGTACGCGACGTCAGCGGAGGTGCAGGCGATCACCGGGAGACCGGCGCCCGGCACGATCTCGGACGAAACGCTGGCCAGCGTCGATGCACTCCAGTTCGTCGACTCGTCACCGGAGGCCCTGCGCAAGCGGCTGGGACACGGCAACATCTACCCGCGGGAGCTGATCGACGAGGTGCTTCGCACCGAGTTCCAGCCTGCCAGGCTGGCCGCCCTGCGCGAGATAGGCCTGCGGCTCGTGGCACGTCGGCCGGCCGAACCCGGCCCGGCCGGCCAGGCGGCGCCGGTCTCGGATGCCACGCGAAGCTCCGGCGCCCGGGATGTGCTGGTCGTCGTGCAGCGTCCCGAGCAGGCCGAGCACCTGGTGCGGCGGGGCGTCCGGCTCGCGCGGCAGCGCGCCGCCCGGTGCACGGTGCTCGTGCTCGAGCAGGGCATGTCCGGCCGCGCGCTGACCGAGCAGGCAGAGGTGGTCGCCACCGCGAGCGGGGCCACGGTCCTGGTGCGGGAGAGCCGCGACCCCGGCGCCGCGATCATCGCGGCGGTGCAGGAGCTGAACGCACGGCACCTGGTCCTGATGGTGCCTGACGCAGGTCTGCTCGAGCGCTGGCGCGGCAGTCTGCTCGAGCGGCTGGCAGGCCAGCTACCCGGCGTGCACCTCTACATCGAGACCGCTCCGCTGCACACGTACGGCGACGGTGCTGCCGAAGAGGGCGCGCCATCCTGGCCGTCGCGACCACGCCGCGGCGCGGTGCGGGTCTACCTCGGCTACGCGCGCGGCTGCGGCACCACGACGGCGATGCTGGAAGAGGCACAGCGGCGCCGGGCACGCGGCAGCGACGTCGTTGTCGGCGCCGTCGACACGCGTGATCGCGAAGTGGTCGCGGCTGAGCTCGACGGGCTCGAGCTGGTGGGAGACGGCAGCTCGGTCGACACCGCCGCGGTTCTCGCCCGGCGGCCCGAGGTCGTCTGCGTCGACGACCTCACCGAGGGCACGACCACGGCCGAGCGCCGGTTTGTCGCGGCGCGGCGCCTGGCCGAGGCCGGGCTCACGGTCATCGGCACCGTCCAGCTCGGTCGGCTGGGCGGTGCCGCGAGTGGCGACGTGGCAGTCGAGCCAGTGCTCCTCGACGAGGCGGGCCTGCTGGCGCTGGCGGACGAGATCGAGCTGGTGGACGTCCCGCCGTCGATCCTGGCCGACCGGGTCAGGCGGGGGGAGATCGTGCCTGCCGACCAGGTGGCCACCGCCCTCGCCACCTCCTATGCGCTGCCGGTGCTGCGGGCAGAGCGAGAACGAGCGTTCACTCTGGTCGCCGAGCACGGCGAGCGCCAGCTCGCCGCCTACGCGGGCGAGGCGGCACCCGAGGCGCCCGGCCAGGACCGGCAGCCGATCATCCTTGCCTGCGCGGGTCCCTGGCCCGGCATGGAGCCCCTGATCCGGCGTACCGCGGCGCTGGCCGCCGGCGTGGACGGGCAGTTCCGGGTCGCGACCGTTCGGCCCGCGCAGCCTGATGCCGCGGCCGGCCAGATGCTGTCGGGGTACGCGGCGCTCAGTGAGCAGCTCGGCGGCGAATTCGTTGACCTCGCCGGCCCGTCGGTGGCCGCAGCGCTGGCGGACTATGCAAGCCGGGAGCAGGTGACCGAGCTGGTGCTCGAGCGGCGGCCGAACCAGGCGGGCCGGTATCCCGTGCTGCGGGACCTGGCGCGGCTCGCCCGCGGCGTCGAGCTGCACGTTGTGCCCGGCAGTCAGGTCCAGCCCTAAGCGCCCGAGACGGCGGTCACGCCCGTCGTCGTGCCGATCAGCAGGAGCTGCCCTGCCAGGCTCGGCGAGACGAAGTGCGGCAGCGTGCCGGCCACCTTGATGTGCTGGCGGACGGCACCAGTCGCCGGATCCAGCTCATACAGCACGCCGGAGCCCGGCCCGGCGACCCACACCGCGCCGCCGCCGGCGACCGGTGAGCCCGATCCGTCGGCAGGGCCGCGCCAGCGCACCCTCACCCGGTTGCCCGCCGTATCCACGGCTGCCAGGCCGCCGAAGAGGCAGGGCACGTAGACGATGGTGCCGCTGACCGCGGCGCCGCCGAATGCTGCACAGACCCGGCCGCTCGCGACCTGGCCGCCTACCCCGCCGAGGTGCGCGGCGCTCAGGAGGTAGCCCGTTCCGTCTTTGCCCACCTGCAGGATCTGCCCGTCAGATAGCAGCGCAGGTGACATCGATCCGAGGTCCAGATCGTTGGCGCTGAGCGTCCGCCAGTTAGCCGGAGCGAAGATGTCGGTGCGATGCAGCGACGGGGTGAGTGCCGTGACCGAGTTGCTGCCGTCGTAGCGGATCTGAGAGGAAGCCCCGTTGCCGACACTCACATAGATCGTGCCGTTCGGCCCGACGGTCGGGCCGCCTGACGCCCAGATGCCGCCCTGCTGCGAAGTCGGGACCAGGTACGACACGATCGGGCCGTGGCCGCTCGCTGGCATGCCGACGACCGAGCCTACGTAGGGGCCGCAGTCGCCGTAATGACCGCCGAAGACCACGTCGACGTACCCGCCGTCGAGAGCGAGCGCGCCGCGCTGCTGGTCGTAGAACGGCTGGTGGTCGGGTGACGGCACATCCTGCCGGACGCGGACGCTGCCGGTGGCCGGGTCGAGGCCGACCAGGACGTGCCGGCGGGCTCCGGACTGGGCGACAAAGTAGGCGAGCCCGTTATCCGGGTCGTAGACACCGGTGCTGGTGATGCCGAGCGGCGAGATGTTCCCGCACGGCTGCTGACTGGTCGATGCGGCAGTCCCGACACTGGTGTGCCAGCGCACCGCACCGGTTGCCAGGTCTAGGCCATAGATCACATCGTCGGTTTCGGTCGCTGCAACCACCGTCGTGCCGATCACGAGCGGCTGGCCGTAGACGGCGCCGCCGAGCCGGGCCGACCACGCGACACTGAGCCGGCCGGCCGCCGGCAGGCCAGCGACATTACCGGTCCGCTGCCCGTTCCCGTGGTATTGCAGCCAGCCGGTGACGGACGCCGGCGGGGTCGTGCCCGGGGTCGTGGTGCCCGCCGTGGGCGTGGCGGCGCGCGATGAGCTGGACTGGCCGCTGGCCGGCCCGCTCGAGCACCCGGCAAGCACGGCGAGCAAGACAAGTACGGCGAGTATGGGCGGTCGGGTCCGCATCCCGCCAGTCTGCCGCAGGGTAAGGTCGGCCGTGCGGCGCAGAGCAGCAGGGTTCGGGGGTTTGCCGTAGATGAGCCAGCAGGAGGACGAGGCAGGGCCGGGCTTCACCGCAGCGGAGCCGCCTGAGCCTGGTGACCGGATCCTGACGATCCCGAACGCCATCAGCGTGGCGCGGCTCGCCGGGGTGCCGGTCTTCTTGTGGCTCGTGCTGGGCACGCCGCACACGGCGGCGAGGGACTGGTGGGCTGTCGGCCTGCTCATCGCCTCGGGCGCCTCGGACTGGCTGGATGGCAAGATTGCCAGGGCGCTCAACCAGCAGAGCAGACTTGGTCAGGTCCTCGACCCGGCAGCGGACCGGCTGTACATCGTGGCTACCTTGGTAGCACTGGCCGTGCGCGCCATCATTCCGTGGTGGCTCGTGGCCCTGCTGGCGGCCAGGGAGGTGCTGATGGCGGCCGTGCTGTGGCTGCTGCGGCGTCGCGGGTGGGCTGCGCTGCAGGTGAGCTTCGTCGGGAAGTCTGCCACGCTTTGCCTGCTGTATGCCTTCCCGCTGCTCTTTCTCGGCCAGCACGTTGCCGGTTACGCGGAGACGGCGAGGGTAGCAGGTTGGAGCTTTGCTATCTGGGGAACCGCTCTCTACTGGTGCGCCGCCCTGCTGTACGTGGTTCAGGCACGGCGGCTGCTCACTGCACAGGCAGGAGACGCGGCGAGCGCAAGGGTGCCGGCATCCCGTAACACGAGGCCCGGATAATCAACAATAGGAGGAGAGCATCGTCGGTGGCGGAGTCGGTGGTGGGGCCGTGAAAGCTGTCGTGATGGCGGGGGGCGAGGGCACGCGGCTGCGTCCCATGACGGCCAGCCAGCCGAAGCCCATGCTGCCGGTGGCCAACAAGCCGATCATGGAGCACGTGCTGCGGTTGCTGCGGCGGCATGGACTGACCGACACGGTCGTCACTGTGCACTTCCTCGCGTCGATGGTTCGCAACTACTTCGGTGACGGCGAGGACTTCGGCATGAGGCTCCAGTACGCCACAGAGGAGACGCCGCTCGGCACCGCCGGCAGCGTCAAGAATGCCGAGGACGCGCTGCGGGACGAGCCATTCCTGGTGATCTCCGGGGACGCGCTGACCGATATAGACCTCTCTGATCTCATTAAGTTCCATAAGGACAACAATGCCCTGGTGACCGTGGCGCTCGCCCGCGTCCCCGACCCGCTCGAGTTCGGCATCGTCATCGTCGACGACGATGGCAAGATTCAGCGCTTCCTGGAGAAGCCGACGTGGGG
>Ga0126371_10001782_pt1 | contig 18299 bp, 16 predicted proteins | sample PanSoiMetaPlot_4_FD_110145 | JGI IMG/M metagenome (GOLD analysis project Ga0126371, IMG submission 110145) | Tropical forest soil microbial communities from Panama - MetaG Plot_4 | ecosystem: Environmental > Terrestrial > Soil > Tropical forest > Bulk soil | place: Panama | collected 2016-02-17 | reverse complement strand
TGCCATGGTAGTGCTCGAGGACGGGCGCGTACTCATCGATAGCGGCACGCTTCAATACGGTCCGTTTTATGGCGATCCAAGAGTTGCGGTTTTTGACCCTGTCACGAACGCTTTTACTAACGTTCAAAATATGGCCCATGGCCGCTGGTATCCGACATTAGTGACACTAGCAGATGGTCGAGTGATGGTCTTCTCCGGTCTGAGCGAAGCTGGTAGTACCAACACCGCAGTCGAGTTCTATACTGTCGGATCGGGATGGAGTCAGCAGTTCCCGGCCTCCTGGACCCCAGACCTGTATCCAAGGCTGCATCTTCTTCCGAATGGCAAAGTCTTCTACGCCGGCGCGCAAACCACTTCCAAGATGTTCGATCCCTCGACGCAGACCTGGAATACAAGTGTTGCGACTACGAACTACAGCGGAACACGCCCGTACGGCACATCTGTTCTCCTTCCCTTAACACCGGCCAACAACTACGACCCCCAGGTGATCATCATGGGTGGTGGCAGCCCCGCAACCGCCACTACCGAGACCATCGACTTGGGGGCTACTAGTCCCGCTTGGCAATATGGGCCCAACATGAGCCAGGCTCGTATTGAGATGAACGCGGTGATTCTTCCCAGTGGCAAAGTTTTGGCTCTCGGCGGCTCGGTGAATGATGAAGACACGACGACTCTCAGCTTAAAAGCCGATCTTTATGACCCTGCCACTAATACGTTTTCTTCCGCTGGCGCGAATGCCTCCCAACGGCTATACCACTCAGTCGCACTCCTGCTACCGGATGCGACGGTATGGGTGGCCGGGGGCAATCCATCGAGCGGAACCTATAACAATACGATCGAGATCTACCAACCTGCCTATCTGTTTAACTCACACGGTACATTGGCTACCCGACCTTCGATCACAGGTGCGCCGAGTTCGATTTCCTATGGCAATACCTTCACGGTGCAGACTCCGGATGCAGCAAATATCTCATCGGTCGTTTTGGTTCGGAACGGAGCTGTGACTCATGCTTTCGCCATGGACCAGCGCGAGGTAGGACTGTCCTTCACCGCAGGAAGCGGAGCCCTGACAGTCACAGCACCGGCTGACGGCAACATCGCTCCTCCGGGATACTACATGCTTTTCTTACTGAATTCCGCAGGAGTGCCATCGCTGGCTAAATTCGTACAAGTGGTGGCAGACTTCTCAATTTCGGCTTCTCCGAGCAGTCAAACCGTAACGCGAGGTTCCAAGACGACGTACGGAGTGACAATCACAGCGTTGGGACCGTTTGCTGGTACAGTGAGCTTCAGCGTGAGTGGACTGCCCGCCCGCACGAGTTCCTCTTTCAATCCAACGTCGGTGGCTGGTTCGGGCACGTCAACCTTGACAATTTCACCGAAACGAAACGCACCCGGAGGCAGTTACCCCTTAACTGTAACGGGCAGCGGAGGAGCAAAACATTCTGCAACCGTAACCTTGGTAGTACAGTGAGGCTTTCATGTAGTTGATCGCGAGGGAGGATCATCATGATTAGGAAGATTCCCGTGTTCCTTGATCTGCTGCTCGTACTGACAGTAGCAATGATTGCGCCCAATCTTCATGCTTTCCGCTTCGGCAATCCAAGAAACCAGAAAGCAGCCACTTCCGGAACATCGCGGCAAGTATCCTCATCTCTGCAAGGGGTATGGTCCGGTGCCTTCTTCTCCAGATATTCGAATACTTCAGGGTTCACCATGACGGTAGTTATCAACCCGGACTCGAACGGCCATCTTGTGGGCGATTCCAGTCTGAATTCCAATTGCCTCAAGGGTGCAAAGCTGCAAGTGACGGTGACTGGCTCTAAGGTTGTATTGGCCGGAAGCGATCAGGAAGGTGACAGCCTCACCGTGCACGGAACGCTTGACAGCACCGGCTCACTAATGCAGGCGAGCTACATCCTTAATGGGAGTGCTAGCGGCAGGTGCGAGACGGATGACGGTACAGGTAATTTGAGCAAGCGCTAGCCAGAACCATTTCATTGACCACGGAGACTGAGTGGCCGTTTCGCGGAGGGCCTTTTTCCAATCCGTCGGGCTCGGCGCCGCTGCCGGCGTATTTTGGCCTTTGCCGACGCGTTCGCAACCCCTCCTCTTCGAGGCATTCGACCGCGATCAAAACGACGCTCTCATGCGGTTGAACAGTAATGAAAACCCATATGGCCCTTCGCCCAAGGTTACTGAAGCGATCCGTGCGGCTGTTGGGAACGCAAACCGTTATGCAAGGGTTGAGTATCCCTCTCTTATCGAGCAGGTCGCAAATGTTAACCACGTGAAACCCGAACAAGTACTCCTCGGTTGTGGATCAACCGAAATTCTTCGCATGGCTGCTTTTGCTTTTCTGGGCAGCGCCAAACCATTGATCCAAGGCTCGCCAACCTTTGAGGGGATTGAGCATTACGCGCGAGCTGTAGGTTCGCAAGTCATCTCGGTTAGCCTCACGCCGAAATTCTCCCATGATCTTGACGGCATGCTGGTCCATGCCAAATCTTCCAGTGGCCTGGTATACATCTGCAATCCGAACAACCCGACGGCCTCCCTGACGCCACGAAAAGACTTGGAAGATTTCATCGATCGGCTGCCCTCATCCATGTTGGTTGTGATCGATGAGGCCTACCATCATTATGCCGGAGAGTCCGGAATGTATGCCTCCTTCATCGAGCACCCGCTCGCTGATAAGAGAGTTATTGTGACTCGCACATTTTCTAAGGTATACAGCCTTGCGGGTCTGCGGCTGGGCTATGCCGTGGCATCGCCCGAGACAGTGCAGCAAATGCAACGGTTCGCCACTCAGGACAGCATCAATGCGATCATCACGCGAGCCGCTTCAGCTGCCCTCGCCGACAGCCAGGCGCTCACCGAGTCCGTCCAGCGGAATGAGAACGATCGCCAGGAATTCTTTAATCAGGCTATGGCTCGTTCGGTAAAACCCATCGACTCGCATGCCAATTTTGTGATGATGAATACCTTTCACCCGGCCGATGACGTGATCGCCCACTTCAGAAGCAATCGTATTCTGATCGGACGTCGTTTTTCGCCTATGGATACATACATCCGAATCTCTCTCGGCCGCCCTGAAGAAATGCAGGCATTCTGGAAAACCTGGGACACGCTCCCCTGGGCAAAGAACTTCATGCACCACTAAGTGCCTCGATTCTGCCCTTTGAGGCATGCATCATATTTCCTAAAAACATTTTCTGGATCGGTGATGGGGACGTAGAGGATATCGTCGCGCCCATCGCCGTTAAAATCAGCAACCCGTATTCGTCCTGCTAGTGCGCTACGGCCAGGTGGAGTCGTCGTGATATTAGAGATCCCAGTGTCGATTTCATGGAACGAGAGCTGCCCAAGATCCCAGTTGAATGAATGGCTCCCCTTGCGAATCCCCGAATGATCGCGTTCTTCGACCGTTGAGAGAAGACTGCGGGAGCTCACGCTATCGTTCCTGTAAGTCATCACATAGCGACGCAGTTCGGCCGGTTCCACTGGGTCCGGCGCACTCATTCTCACTTCCTTAAGGCGCTTCCGCTGGACCAGTCGAAGCCCGGTCATGAAACGGGTCTCCAAATCAGGGCGGTCCTCCCAAACGAAGTCCACCGTTCGGAGTGCTGGAGTACCGTCGACAGGAGATCCGGTGTAGAGGATCTTCATTGGCAGGTAGTCGCGAGAAGTAGGAAAGCCGCTCTTGCCGGCAGGATCGCCATCGTAGTAGATGAGCAGCGTGTTGCCCGCGCGATCCCGAATGCTCGAGAGCGACCACGCATACCGAACCGTTTGCTCCAACGGTACCAAAGCGTTCAGTGCTGCGCGAAGACGTTCATGATGATCTTGATCCGGATCATTTGGCACCAGTGAGCCTGGAAGCCAACCGCCCAGAATTGGCTGATACCGCGTGGAGATTCCTTCGAAGCGGGATCCTAGGTCTCCACTTCCGATACCCCCGAACGTAAAGATGCGTCCATCTTTATAGAATGCCTCGAACCAGGTCGGTCCCAGCATCCGACCATTCGACTCGAAATCAACATCATGCAAGATAATCTTGGTAAACGTGTCAAGCTTCGTTCGGTATTGCGCGCCATCGAGCCCGTGAGTGCCACTTACTAGAACAAGCCGCTCACCGTCGAGGTAAAACGGGTCGCTTTGGTCAAAGCTAACGGGCCCGATCGCCCCATCGTCAGCGACGGTCTTTTTGTCACGAGTAATCTGAGGAATACCGTTCAACGACCATCCGACACCGAGTAAACCGTTTCCACCGCGGCTGTGGTAGCGAAGCGAGAGTTGTGGCTGAATCCCGAGCCCACCGGGCGGCGTCCAAAGGGGCAGGGTGTACGTACCAGCTCCGTCAGGCGTAACCGCAAATTCACCACCTTCGATTCGGCCCCCCGTAACGCCTTTGTCGTTGTCGGTCTCGACAATTGCTGGACCAGCGGCTGAAGAAGCTCCAATTTGTGCACGAGGCCGGCCGCGACTGACGTGGATCGTGTCCGCGAATTGTCGCTTCGTAGTACCCGCCTGTGCAGCCTTTGCAGATTGGCGGACGTTACCTCGGCGTTTTTGCTTCCTCTTCAGTTTTCGCAAGGGAGGTTCCCCACAACCAGCGCATCCTTAATCGGGGCCAATGTTACATTGGGTAGTCAACGAAATGCTACCTATCTGACGATCTCGTTCACGGCATCGATACAAGTCTTTTCAGAACCGTGGTTTTGAGTACTCTCTGTTTTTGCAGTCATCCGGACACTTCAACACAGGCCCCGCTTGTCGAACAGGTGTGTTGGTCAGACGCTTACGATTCAATAATATCTTCACTGTAGCGGGACGCGTGCCAAGCCCCTCTGTGCTGTTTCAATTTCGACCATTTGCCTTGCGGCGTTGAACTCTTCCAATTTCCGCATTGCGTCCGCTTGATGCTGCTCAGTTGGATGCGCGTACCTCAACACCATCTGAATCCGCGAGTGGCCCAGCATCGCGGCTAGGGTCACTAGGTCAATGCCAGCCATGGCCGCTCTCGTGGCCCAAGTGTGCCTCAGATCGTAGAGCCTGAAGTAAGGCACTTTGCTACGCTTTAACGCTCCACTGTGAGCGTTGTTGACCTTTAGCATAGGTTTGTTTGCATCTTTTTCGTGGGGAAACAGGTAACGACCGCTGACCGCATTCAGTCGCAAACGAAGCAAAGCGGCAGCCGCAGCGGTTAGGGCGATCTTGCGCTTCGCGGCTGCCTACCATTTCTGGTAGACCTCTTCTCGCAAGCGCCATTTCAGGTCTTGTCCTATGAAACTGCGAATTTCTGCTTCACTCTTGAGCGTTCTTGCACTTCTTGTCGTGTCAGGCATGTTGCGAAGCGATCTGCGTGGCGCAGCCAGCGGGCCTACGCCGCGACTAACCGCGATCACGCAAATCACACATGATGGGTATCGCAAGGCAAACCTTCTTTCGGATGACTCGCACCTGTACGTCACGGAGCTACCGGCCTCCAGCCGTGTGATCGCACAGTTGACCCTGCCCATTGTCGACCGTTCAGTACTCATCAGTCCGTTCTCAAGCCTGCAGGCCCTCGATGTATCGCCGGACCACTCCAAGCTACTGGTTTCTTCGACTTCACGGGGCTCTGGAGAGAGCGAACTCTGGACTTTACCGGTGTCAATGGAGATCCGGTAAGGCTGGCAGGCCTCAGCGGGCGAGATGCAAGTTGGTCTGCCGATGGTAACCAATTGGTTTTTGCAAAGGACTCTGATTTGTTTGTGGCGAACGGAGACGGCAGCGAACCGCACAAAATCTATACGGCTGCGGGATCGGTATTTGCGGCCCGATTCTCTCCAAATGGCCAGCGGATTCGCTTCAGCATCAGCGATAGCGAGCAGAACACAACTTCCTTGTGGGAGATCAGCAAGGATGGCACACAGCCGTACTCGTTGCTCGCAGACTGGCCTTATAAGACGACCGCGTGTTGCGGGAATTGGACGGCTGACGGTAAGTATTACGTCTTCCAGGCCAGTCAGACGGTCGCGAACACCAACCTTGTTGTGACAAGTTTGTGGGCCCTGCCGGACACCAAAGCGGAGATGGCGGCGCGTCCAGCGCAAATCACGAGCGGGCCGATGTCATTCGGCAATCCTTCGCCGGCTCGCGACAACAAAAATATTTGGGCTATCGGTGTACAGCCGACGGTCGAGGTCGTGAAGTACGAAATGCAGAAGAAGCAGTTTGTGCCGTTGATCCCCGGACTTTCGGCAACGGATGTCGAGTTCTCGAATGATGGCAAATGGATCGCTTATGTTGCGATTCCTGAAGGAACTCTGTGGCGTGCACGTGCGGATGGGTCGGAGCGGCTGCAGCTTACAACCGATACTGAACGGGCCGCGTTGCCGCACTGGTCTCCTGATGGCAAGCAGATCTCGTACGCCAGTACGACGCCGGCCGGATCATGGAAGCTCTCGATCGTCGGAGCGGACGGCTCCGACGCTCACAAGATGTTGTCGGAAAACAGTAGCCAGATCGACGCCAACTGGTCTCCTGACGGGGAGCGCTTGATGTTCGGAGAGTTCAACCACGATCAGAACGGCTTGAAGATCCGGATCATCGATTTCAAGACACATCAGATCACAACCATCCCTGGATCGGACGGATTGTTCAGCCCGCGGTGGTCTCCGAACGGCCGGTACATCGCAGCTCTTTCGCCGAACGGAACAGACTTGATGCTGTTTAATTTCAAAACTCGGAAATGGACCACATGGCTCAAGGAGCCGGCGGGATCGTTCACTTATCCGGTCTGGTCGGGAGACAGCCAGTTTCTGTACTTTGACGACTTCGTCACCGGGGCTGAGGCGATCCGGCGAGTACAGGTCGGGCGAAGTGAGGCCGAGTTGGTCTTTGAGTTAGGAAATCTGGAGCGGTATCCCGGCGCACTTGGTCCTTGGACGAGCCGCGCTGCCGATGGTTCCTTCATGTTCGTGAGGGACCGCAGCACACAAGAGGTCTATCAACTGACCTTGGAATTGCCGTAAAAGAAATTGCGAGGGGGAGCAATGTCGAATTTGGGACACGCACCCCGCCGGTTAACTCGAAATATTGGGTTTGCGCTCCCGGTGGGCGTGCTTTTCATAAGCAGCCTTTGTGTCGGGATGTTCAGCACGGCTCGTTGCGCCGCACAGGAAAGCGATCGGAAAGTGATCACGCGTGTGGAACCCGAATATCCAGACGCGCTCAAGAAATTGTACATCGGTGGTGTGGTGCGCGTAGAAGTCGATGTGACTCCGAGCGGCTTTGTGAAGGATGTGAAGCTGCTCGGCGGAAATCCAATCCTGGGCCAGTCCACGATGAAAGCGGTAAAGATGTGGAGGTACGCGCCCGGGGCCGAAGAGAAGCTAACCGTGAAATTGGAGTTTGACGCGCATAAATAAGTAGCTATTTAGTTCCCTGCACTCTTCATGTTGTCCACGAGTGCGTCGATAATTCTGGTCAGGCTCTCAGTTGCCCGCAGCGCGATCTCACAAGTGTTGTAGTACCCCAACTTCACACTTATGTCATCGGGCGTCTCTTGACGGATAGTGGCTAAGCTCCGTTCTCCACCTCGGCTACAACCAACGCAGGCAATGGTTTGTGCGGAAACCCATGAGCCCACTGCCACAGTCTGCTCTCTTACCTATTGATAACTGTTGGCGCAGGGCAAAGCCGGAGTTGTCTGACCTCCTTGCAAATTATTAATGACGGATTCCTGCAGTAGTACGAAAGTCCCATTCTTATTGACGTAGTACTTCCAATCGTACAAGCCAACGCCGAATCCGAGACTGTAGACCTCCATGTATTGGCAATTTCCATAATTCTGATTACAGCTGTATTTGTAAGTGAAGAGGCGCGTCTTAACCGGTCCAATATTGCCCACGTTCACGAGGCTGGGTACAGAAATAGAATTCACGACGTTCCCGAGCGGCTGCGTTTGCGTCGGGGCACACTGCGAATACGATTGATACTGTGTGTTCACGGCTGGAATCCTGAGAGTCGCTCCAGGCTGATCGGTTCTCACACACCGTTGCGACATGGCGAGGTCTTGGTTGAATCGTTTGAAGCTAGTCGGATCGTTCCAGTTCAGTTCAGTAGATCGATCATAGATGTAATAACTGTCGAAAGTCTTCACGTCCCACGGATAGCCATTTGGACTCTTCGTCCAAATGAAATAACCGCTACTCGCATAGGTACTGTTGGCGTAATCCGGAACGATGGAACTGAAAACTGGGTTAGCGTTGCCTGGGGCCATGTGTTGGTCGATGCGGTTTGGATAGGCCATAACGAAGTAGTTCAGCATGTCTTCGGTTTTTCGTGGACATGAGAACGTCTGGGCTGGGGACAAGGCAGGCACAGCAGTACAGAGCAACAGCGCAAAAACGCACTTCAACACGGATCCTCCTCGGGGGCGCAAACCGGGGGATTTTTGCGCATGGAATTTTGGGTTGATGGGTTTGGGACCGGGCAATTCTACACGCGCAAAGCGATAACGCACGCGTTTTTCTTGGTAGGATTTGCGACCGTTTAGGCGTTGTCGGCGAACAAGACGCGTAGCCTAATCTGCTGCTTTTGCGGACGAACCGGGCGGCGTATCTTCACCTGAAACTTGAATCCGAGCGTGAAGCGCCATAGGTCTGACCATCTCCGAATGCTGATGGATTCTCTCTCGTAATTCGCCAAGGATGGGTTCGATCTCCCTGTCCCGCGCCATGATCGCCTGAGCGCACAAATGCCGGATTCGATCATTCAATTCATCTGAGCCCATGGAAGTCCCGCCAACGAAGAATTGCAGAGATATTAGTAGGAACAATGTCCCTCGCCAATACGGCCAATTCCGTTGCGAATACGACTATAGATCGCACCAGCCGAAGGCGATTCTTTGGGCAGGCTTTGCACTTCGCAGAATCTTTAGCGCGCAGAGAGCCAAACCGGAAGAAAATCGCACTGACCACAATCTCCGATCAGGTGCGGGAACTCATCTAGTCGAGGAAATACTCATTTCGGCAGAAGTGGACAAATCATTTCCAACTCAGAAAAACACCAACACTCACACACGACATCACTGCAGTAGCGATCCAGCCTGTCCAAAGAAGATAACGAGGAACCAAGAACTTGCCCATCACCTTGCGACTCGATGCCATAAACATGATCACCACCATAAGCGGGGCAGCAACAACTCCATTCAGAACAGCGGCCCATACCAAGGCTTTCACAGGATCGATGTGCATGAAATTCATGAGCAGACCAATCACAGTTGCGACAGCAATCGCGGTATAGAAGCCGGGCGCACTCCGCACGGGTTTTTCTAAGCTGGTAGGCCATTTGCAACTTTCGCTGATCGCGTATGCGGCCGAAGTCGCCAGTATTGGCACAGCGAGGAGGCCCGTACCGACGATGCCGCAGACAAAAAGTGCCCCGGCAAAGCGCCCAGCGATCGGCGTCAGTGCGGAAGCCGCTTGCGCACAGGTAGAAACGTCCACGATACCGTGAACATGAAGCGTTGAGGCGGCCGTGAGAATGATAAAGAAGGCAACGGCATTCGAGAAAGCCATGCCAACAAGAGTATCGATGTGAATTCGCTGAAGTTGGGCATCCGCTTGGGTAGGCGCGTGCTTGAGCGGTTTCTCTCCGTGATTGGTCTTCACCTCTTCAGCTTCTTGCGAGGCCTGCCAAAAGAATAAATATGGGCTAATGGTTGTTCCCAACACAGCGACCAGGGCGACGAACGATTCTTGTTTGAGTCCAAATCGCGGGATCAGAGTCGCATCTAGCACGGTCCGCCAGGGAACATGGATCACGAACGCCACGGCAATGTAGGCGAAGAGCGAAACGGTCATCCACTTCAGATACTTCGCGTAGGCGGTATATGGAATAAACAAGACCGTGAGAAGAGACGTTAGGCCGAAGGCAACGGTGAACAATCTAGCAGTACCAGGTATGAGCAACGCCACCGAGGAACCCATCGCCCCGATGTCCGCGCCAAGGTTAAATACATTTGCCGCGGACATCAGTACAAGCACGACGATCAGGATCGGCCGCGGATAGTTCTTGCGTAAGTTAGCAGCCAAACCACCGCCGGTCACACGGCCGATGCGGCCACAGATTTCCTGGATTGCAGCCATCAATGGATACGTCAAGACCATTGTCCACAGCAGCGCATAACCGAACTGGGCACCTATCTGCGAATAGGTCGCGATCCCGCTCGGATCGTCATCGGACGCGCCGGTGATAAGACCAGGACCAAGTTTTGATAAAAGCGCGCGAAGGGACAGATGCTTTGTCTCCGCAGCGCCGGCTTCGGATGTTGCAGATCGACCTTTGTCGATTGTGATTGGCACTCTCATAGGTCATGCCGAGCGCATCCAACAAGTTCAACTTACTCGGCAAAACCGAGACTGCTCCGCCACGCTTTTCGCTAGTTTAAGGCGCGACGCTGACCACCCCCGTTCGCTTTGCTCGCGGCTCGGATCAGCGTGAGTACGCCCGCGCTAGTCGCTTCTGCACCGCTGTTCGACTGATCCGGTCTTTGCCCAAATTTTTGACCACCTTGTTCGGTGCTTTTCGTCGAATCGTCTGTGCTCCTGCCCTTAGTTGCCTTGGCGTGCTTCATAGGTTGGATCACTGCCGCGCATCTCCGATCACGCACTGATCGCCGCGAGACTCGTGGCCAGTGGTAGCCTGTTTGAATGGCGAAAAAGGAAGACGCCGACGTACTGTCGATTGACGGCCGTGAAGTTCAGATCACCCATCCGAACAAGCTCTACTTCTCCTCGCAGGTGCAGATCTCGAAGCTCGACCTGGTGCGCTACTATCTCGCCGTCGCCCCAGGCGCACTTGCTGGGATTCAAGATCGTCCGATCGTTCTGAAGCGGTTCGTCAAAGGCGCAGAGGCCCAGCCCTTCTATCAGAAACGCGCTCCCGAACAACGCCCTTCATGGCTCCGCACGGTCACTCTGTCATTTCCTTCAGGCCGCACCGCGGAAGAAGTTGTTGTCGATGATGCCGCCGGGCTTGCCTGGATCGTCAACCTCGGTTGCATCGAATTGCACCCGCACCCGGTGCGGTCCGGCGACCTCGATCATCCGGACGAACTGCGGATCGATCTCGATCCGATTCCCGGCGTCAGTTGGGCCGACGTGCGCAGCGTCGCTTTAGAAGTTCAGGCGCTTCTCCAAGAGGTCGGCCTGCGGGGCTGGCCCAAGACCAGCGGCTCCCGCGGTATGCATGTAAATGTACGGATCGAGCCGCGCTGGACCTTTTCCGAAGTACGGCGAGCCGCTGTTGCTTTGTCCCGCGCAGTAGAACGCCGAGCACCTTCGCTGGCGAGTTCGAAGTGGTGGAAAGAGGAGCGTCACGGCGTCTTCCTTGACTACAACCAGAACGCAAAGGATCGAACTACCTGTTCTGCGTACTCGGTGCGTCCGCTGCCAGATGCCCGTGTTTCCGCTCCGCTCGATTGGGCCGAGGTTCCTGACAGCGATCCCGCGGACTTCACCTTATTCACCATGCCGGATCGATTCGCGAAAATCGGCAACCCGCACGCAGACCTGGACGCGCATCCTGGCGTTCTGGATGGGCTACTTGAACTGGCGGCAAAGGACGAGGCGGCCGGACTCGCCGACGCCCCGTGGCCGCCGCACTTTCGCAAGATGGAATCCGAGGCACCGCGAGTGGCGCCTTCCCGCGCAAAATCCGCGGTGAAGAAGCCTCGCGTGAAGATGCCGCTCATCACGATCGCCAATTCCACTGATAAAGCGGCGGCCCTCGCGGGGCTTGAACGATGGAAGAGTAAATATCCCGAAGTGGCCGCTCTTCTCGCGATCGACGACGTGCTCGTTGATTCGATGCGGGGCCGGTCGTCAACCTGGACGCGTATCAGGATCAATTTGCGTCACGTACCTGAAAATCAGCGACCGCCGCAAGAAACTCCCGATCCCGACGACGATCCGACTCGCGAATGGAGAGAACACTTTAAGAAGAGAGCGAAGAAGACGACTGACAGCTAAAGACCTCAACGGCCCTGTGGAAAGATCTCGGCTAACTCCTGCGGCGGAACAACTTCCAATTGAGCGTACGTGCAGTCGGTGGGCTTTTTGTCCTTGCGCCATCTGCGAAATTGCGCGGTATGGCGGAAGCGGTCCCCTTGCATGTGGTCATACGCTATTTCAATCACCAACTCGGGCCGCAGAGGCTCCCAAGAGAGATCCTTGCCCTGGCTCCAACGGCTCTGACCACCCGGCATGCGACTCATGCCGCCGCCTTCTACTCCGTGCTCTGCCCACGCTTGCCATGGGTGCGCGGCTAGCGCATCTTCTCTATACGGCGCGAGGAAATCTACGAGTTCCTTACGCTTCGCGGTGGAAAAGCTGGCGCACACGCCCACATGCTGCAACGTCCCGCCATCATCAAAGAGCCCAAGCAGCAGCGAACCAACCAGCGTGCGATCTCCTTTCTTATGCCAACGGAAACCGGCGACTACACAGTCACAGTCACGCTCGTGTTTCACCTTGATCATCACTCGCTTGTTCGGCTCATACGTGCCGGACACGTCTTTCGCGACGACTCCATCGAGACCAGCGCCTTCAAATCGTCGAAACCAGTCCGAGGCCAACTCTCGATCGCTGGTCGCCGGCGTCAGATGAATCGGCGGAGGTGCTGACGCGAGTATCTTCTCCAGCTCTTGACGCCTTGTGCGGAAGGCCTCACCGCAAAAATCGTGCTCCCCCACGCACAGCAAATCAAAGAACACAACCGAAGCGGGAGTCTGTTGCGACAAGAGTTTCACTCGTGATGCTGCTGGATGAAGACGCAGTTGCAGCGCGTCGAAGTCGAGCGAGTCTTCTTTCACGATGACAATCTCGCCATCGAGAACACAGCGGGCGGGCAACGACGAACGTAGTGGATCCAGCAACTCCGGGAAATATCGGTCCAGAGGCTTCTCATCGCGGCTCTGAATCAGGATCTCGTCGCCGTCGCGAAAAACCAGCGCACGAAAACCGTCCCATTTGGGCTCAAAGATCCACTCATCTCCCTCAGGCAACTCGCTCACACGTTTGGCGAGCATTGGCAAAATCGGCGGCTGGACTTTTAAATTCACGCCTCATGGTATACCGCACGGTTCGTTTTGTGAGTGCGACACCGCAAGATTTTGTTCTGTGCGGCGAAACATGTCGGCTGCAGCGTTCGTGTTGACTCCACGGCGGAAAACATAATTTCCGTTAGCCGCCCACAACAACTGCATCCAATCATGTCTACCTGCAGTTTCGAGCCTTAGGACGACTCGGCTAGAGTCGCGCCGTCGAGGATACATAATGAGAGTCCGCATCCAAACCCCGCTAATACAGGTTGCTCTTGTCCTGGCGCTGTCGTGCAGCGCGCTCGGTCAAGAGGTCATCAACTTAGACGTCAATGCCAAAGCTCGCTCCTTTCCTCATTTCTGGGAACAGATGTTTGGATCCGGCCGTGCGATTCTCTCTCTCCGTGACAGTTACCGCGAAGATCTTAGAGAAGTAAAGCTGGCTACCGAGTTCCGCTACGTTCGTTTTCATGCCATTCTTCACGATGAAGTCGGGGTCTACGACGAAGATGAGCACGGTAATCCGGTCTACAACTTCTCCTATGTGGATCAGATTGAAGATGGCCTGCTACAGAACGGAGTGCGCCCGGTCGTTGAGATCAGTTTTATGCCCAGAAAGCTGGCAGCCAAGGAGGCGATCCATCCCTTCTGGTACAAACAAAATGTCTCGCCTCCGAAATCGTACGAGCGTTGGGATGAATTGATCAGACGTCTGGCTCAGCACCTCGTCGATCGATACGGCGTCGATGAGGTGGCTCAATGGTACTTTGAGGTATGGAACGAGCCTAACATCGACTTCTGGGCGGGAGAGCCGAAGCAGGCAACTTACTTTGAACTCTACGATCACACAGCGCGTGCCTTGAAGTCGGTGAGCCCGCGACTCCGCGTCGGAGGACCGGCGACCGCTGCCGCTGGTTGGGTACCGGAATTCCTCGCGCACGCCGCGAAAGAACATGTGCCCGTCGATTTCGTCTCTTCCCATGGATACGCGGACGACACGCCACAAGATCTGTTCCACACGAACGCTGACATCCCGGTCTCGCAACGCGTCTGTCGTGCGATCAAGATGGTGCACGACCGGATCAGCGCTTCCGCCTTTCCAAACATTCCGCTGTTCTGGACCGAGTGGAATGTCCCTGGAAAAGAAGAAGCCCGAGATACGATCTACGCGCCAGCCGCGCTGGCCAACACTATCCCGCAATGCGATGGTCATGTTGCCATGATGTCGTGGTGGACCTTTGACGACATCTTCGAGGAACAGGGCGTCGTGCGCAAACCGTTTTATGGCGGGTTCGGCCTCATCGCCGCAGGCGGTATCAAAAAGCCAACCTATTACGGCTTCTCGCTGCTGCACAAACTTGGGGATGAACGACTACCCGTCGACTCGCCGGATGTCCTTGTCACCCGTCGCCACGATGGAACGATCGTAGTCGCCACGTGGAACCTGGTGGAATTGGACGAGACGGGAACAACGCGCAGCCTACGACTTAACTTCCGTGGAGTTGCGGGAGATGCAAAAGTGATCGTGAACCGGATAGACGAAACTCACAGCAACCCTCTCGCGACTTATAAAACAATGGGAGAGCCACAGTACCCAACACGAGCTCAGATCGAAAAGCTCAACGCCACGTCGAAGTTGGAGGCGAAGGAAGCGCATCTGAAAAATGGATCGTTCGACTTGGAACTTCAGCCTAATGCGGTCGTGGTAGTTGAGGTGTCAAAGTAAAGCCTTACCCAGCGCTCCACTTACTTGCGATTCGCACGAGAGTCAAACCGATACCCGAACGTGAAGATCCACTGATCGTAGTTTTGCGACGCGCCGCGATTCCACGTGTAGCCGGTCTGCAAGAAGTAGTGCTGTCCTAGAGCCGCCTCAAAGTTCCCGGTCACGAAATGAGAAGTGTCATTGAGCGTCGACGAGACGAAAGACTGCCGCCCGCCTAACACCTCCCAACGCATCATGTCATTGATATTGCGCGAAAACGAGACGGACTCATACGATCCGTTACCAAACGAGCTGGCGAATTTCGTATAGTGCACATCGGCGCGGACCCCAAGCCACGGAACCCGGTTCGCTGTGACACCGTAAAGCTGGTTCCACGAAGGCTTCGCGTCGCCGGAGCGATTACTTCGTCCCAGGGTGACATAGGCCCACCAATCACGCACCACTTCGACGCGCGCTCCACCACTGAATCCCTGAAACAGATACTTGTCGAGTAGTCCGGTGCCGATCAGTTGCGCGTCATAGGTTGGGATATCGCGGAAATACGTGTGATTCAAATTCAATTCCAGCCGCTGCATCGGTTGCACGCGCACCGTCAGGAAACTGCGGCCTACGCCGGCGCCCGGGGCAGCAACTTGTGGATTGCCGCTTGGACTGTCCGCCTGCAACGACTGATAGATCGAAAGGAAGCGCTTATAGAAGATCCCGTTTTCAAAAAACACAAACGGACGATCGATCTTCCACTTGATCATATTCAGGCCCAAACCTTCGGTGCTGGTATAGCGAAGATCGTCGAAGCTCCCTCCCTGGAAGTTTACGAAGGCTCCACCGAGTCGCAGATCGGGGTTATAGTTCCATGACGTTGGATCCGGAGAGCTTCCTGCGAAAATTCCAGCTGTCACCGTTTTGGTAAGTCTTCGCGCGACGTAGCCTCCATCAATGGAATCGAGACTTGTCGCCCACGGAAGATATAACCGACCAAAACCTGCAGCCCAGTTCGAATGTGGATTGTCGTAGGTCAGCCCGATCGTGTACGTACGGTTGATCAGGTCCTGCAACGTTGTCTGATTCGAATAATTCTGCCGGTTGATGCGTCCGCGCCAAAAGCCATTCAAGTTCCAGTACGTTCCGTTAATGCGGGTGATGTCCGCCCGGATCATCATGCCTGCGTTTGAACTGAGGCCACCGCCGCCATCGTGGCTCGCGACTCCTGAGTAGTCGAATCCGATACTGCCTCGTGCGCGATTGATCTCCGGCAGCGGCGGACGCGGAACTTCCACGCGAGCCTCCTCGTCGAGCGTATCTTCCTCGGTGAATGCGACGACGACGGGGTATTTGCGTGTAGCGCTTAGCGATCGTTGCGCGATCATCACCTGCGTATCTTCCGATGAGAGATAAGCCCAGTCTCCCACTTTGATCGGCTGCGAGGCGTTGCGCACTTCGCTCACCGACGACGCCTGCGCCACTGACGCGACCTCCAAGTCGGCGATTGGTTGCGCTTCTTCTGTCTTGCTCGCGGTGGGTTTGGAGTCGGGAGGGATCTCTTTCACTTCAAGCTTCATTCCCTGAGTAAGTCCATCATTGCTGCCGCCATTCAGATAGACCACGCCCTCGGCGACATATTTCACTTTGAAAGCCATCCGTACGTCTGGATTCGGTTGAGGCGGAGCAGCATTTGTGTCCGTTGCTGGCGCGATACCCGAAACACCGCTCGATTCATTCGCCTCCTCCGAGCCGGCCTTCCCTGGAGAGGACGAAACAACTCCTCCTCTTGAAGCTGTAGCGCCGCCGTTCCCTGACGGCTGCTCTTCTGGAAACGAAATCGGGGGGAGGGACGGGGGAGGGGCCACGGTCGCCGATTCGTTGGAACCGGACGGTTGAACACTTGGTACTTGTTGTGGCTTGCGGTGCAGGCGGCCCAAGACAGGCGCCGACGCGGCGGGAACCGCGCCGCTATGTTTCTTCTGCGCCGCGGGATCAATAGGCAACACATGTAACGCGACCTTGCTGTCTTCGGTAGTGACTGCGTACTGCCGCACTTCACTCAAGAACACCACGATCCGGGTCAGAACTGCGCTGGCCCTTCCGCCCACTTCGACGCGCACCGACTTCACACCGTTCTTATTTACGTCGACTGGCGGCGGCTGCGGATTAGGAACGGTGTCAGGAAGTTCCATCACAAAGCGATCCGGATTGGCTTCCAGGGTCACTCGCGGAGTAACGGGTGAGGTAAGATCGGCTTCCACCTTCACCCCGCCCTTTTCCTCTACCACAGACACACCCTGCAGGATGGACGAGCTATCGCTTTGCGCGCGCGCGCTCGCGGCCACCAATAACATCAATATTAGTTTTCTTAGCTTCACAGCCACTCCACCGGGGTCGTGAAAATAGCTTACGAGTCCGCGCTCGAGAAATTGAAGTTAACCGCCGCGACCGTTGGGATGGCAGTTGAGGCAATACACGCTGTTATAGACGTAGCCACTTCTGCCCCTATGCTGTTGATCAGTTTGTGTCTTTGTATGACAGTTCGTGCACTGGAACACGCTGTAGTCGTTCGGGTTCGCATGGCACGTGGAGCAAACTCCATTCGCGCGCCCGTGATTCAAGGGAAAGTAGGTGTGATTGAAAGTGGCGTTAAGCCAACTGCTCGTCGAATGGCACGTGGCACACGTAGTCGGAAAACCCGCACTCACGTGATTCGGATTGGTCGTACCGGTGTAATCCTTCTGATGACACCCGTAGCAATCGGTCGGCAGAGTCGTGTAGTTGTTGTTTACGTGGCAGCTTGCACACGCAACTGACGTATGAGCGCCATTGAGAGGAAAGCTCGTGTTGTTGTGATTAAACGTCGCTTGATTCCATGACGTAGTGTTATGACAAACGTCACACTGTTGCGGGAATCCGACTGATGCGTGGTTTGGATTATTCGTATTCTGAAAATCAGTAAGGTGGCACGCGACGCACGCCGTGTTCGTCAGACTATAGTTGGCATTAATGTGGCACTGGCTGCATTGCAACGAAGTGTGGGCGCCCGTTAGCGGCCAACCGGTGGCCGCATGGTTGAATGTCGCTGTCGTCCATGTCGTCGTGTTGTGGCAAACTTCGCATTGCTGCGGGAATCCCGCCAACGCGTGATTGGGATTGTTCGTTCCCTGGAAATCCTTCAGGTGGCAACTGACGCAGGATGTGTTCGAAATATTGTAATTGCCGTTGACGTGACATTGGCCGCACTGAACACTCGCGTGCGCTCCCGTCAGTGGAAATCCGGTCTTGGAGTGATCGAAATTCGCGGGCGACCACGCCGTCGTGGTGTGGCACACGTTACAGGTTTGAGGAATTCCGGCGGCCACATGGTTGGGTTTGTTCGTTCCCTGGTAATCCTTCAGGTGGCACGAGACACAACTCGTTGACGTCAGATTGAAGTTGCCATTCGTGTGGCACTGATCGCATTGCAGATTCGCGTGTCCGCCTGTCAGCGGGAAT